>Ga0209755_10002164_pt1 | contig 27629 bp, 17 predicted proteins | sample TergutCo191P1_FD_187301 | JGI IMG/M metagenome (GOLD analysis project Ga0209755, IMG submission 187301) | Cornitermes sp. P1 segment gut microbial communities from Petit-Saut dam, French Guiana - Co191P1 (SPAdes) (version 2) | ecosystem: Host-associated > Arthropoda: Insects > Digestive system...
AACCCCCCGCCGCCGCCTGCGCCGGTGGCTTCGTTGTCTTCAATCGTTCCGCCGGTCATGTCAAAGATTCCGTCAACAAATACGCCGCCGCCTTCGGTACCCAAAGCCGTGTTGCCGCGAATTTCCCCACCGGACATGGTGAAGCGACCGTTGACATCGGTGTCATAAACGTTGACAAAAACGCCGCCACCGCCGCCGTAAGCCGTGTTCGATCTGATTGTCCCACCGGACATGGCGAAGGTGCCGGAGGCCAAGCCATGGGCGCTGACATGCACCCCGCCGCCGCCGCCGCTGGCTTCGTTCTCCTCGATTGTTCCACCCGTCATGGTGAAGGCACTGTTGCCGTCAACAAGCACGCCACCGCCGCCCCATTCACCGGCATGGTTGCCGCGGATGTACCCGCCGCTCATGGTGAAGACGCCGCCGCCTACGACAAACACGCCGCCGCCGCTGGATGCGTCATCCGCGGCCACGGCGCGATTGTCGGATATTGTCGCCCCGGTGTTCATGTTGAAGGTTCCCGCGACACGCACGCCGCCGCCAAGGGACAACCATCCATCCACGACAGTGCCAGATTTGATATTGTAATTGCCGGTGATAATCGCCCCTGCGTTCATTACAAGGGTTCCGGCCGATTCCACGAAAACCAGTGGCGCGTTATTTGGTATGGCCATGCCCATACCCCGCAGGGTGATGTTTCCGAGTGTCAGGGTGCCGGAACCCACGGTAAAGAGGCTTCCAGGGGCGGCTAGCGTAATCCCGCGCTCCGCTCCGCCGCCTTGCAGGGTGATGATAGCCCCGGTGTTCAACGCCCTAGGCGCAAGCTCCTGATCCTGGTAAACCGTAACGGTGTAAGCCCCGGTCCCGGTGATTGTATCAAGCGCTTCTTCAAGGCGCCCGAACCATGCCGGTGCCGCGCCGTCTCTTGAAACCGAAACGGCACTCGGCGCATCTTCTGTCTTTGCGAAAGTATGCGACAGTGCGGCCGTCCTGCCATTGTCCGCTATTTCCGGCGTTACGGTATTTCCGTTGATAGTGACATTTCCTGTAAGCCCATCGGCAAAGGTATAACTTTCCCTGGCCGTCAACGTAATCGTAACGGTGTACTCTGTGCCATGCAGGAACACACCATTGTCAGGGTTCCACAACACCTCGGTAACGGTGAAGTTATCACCCACGGCGGTTGCAGTGGTAGCCTGTGTCTGGCCCGCAACAGGCGCAACAACAGTGATATCGGCGTTTACGATGATGGTCGGTTCGACGGTATCCAGCTCGCGCTGCCAAATCACAGGATGCGTCTGCGTTCCCCGGACTGTTTCATCGTAAAAGAGGACGTCTTCCATGTCTGAAATAAACACGGCATTACCCCTGCCGGTAGCCGTATTCGCGGAGTCGGAAGGTACGCTTTCGCCGGAGCCGTATATCACCCCGCCGGTTTTCTCGAACCGTTCTGCGTTGCCGTCAACGTAGACCCCGCCACCGTAGGCGGCGCGGTTGTTCGAAACCACGCCGCCGCGCATGACAAAAGTGCCGTCCGCGCCTACATGCACGGCACCGCCCAGAAGGACGTTGTTTCCGGCGTTCCCGGTCAGGGTAACGCCCCGGTTCATTTCAAGAGTCGCGCCTGCGCGCACCTCTATTATCGATCCGGTTGCGGTAATGCCGGGGCGGCCGCCGTCAATGGTAATGCTGCCGGACATTCCCGGCCTGCCAAGTCTTAGGGTGTTGCCTTTGCCTTCCACATGGAACATAACCCCGGTGTTGTTCTGCGCCCTGGTGATCGTTACGCCATCCTCCTCAGTGGAGGCAAGGGTGATGTTCACCGTGCCGGCTTCGATATTGAACGTGTCGGAAACGGTGAAACTTTCGGTTATGAAGATGATTTTTTCCCCGCCATCGGCCCTGCCTGCGCCGTCGGTTCTGGCCAGACTGATGGCTCTTCTAAGCTGCGCCTGATTCGCGACTTCCACCGCGCTGATCATTGGAATTGTCGGGGTGGCATTCCTTCCGGCTATGACTTCAGCCTGACCAACCCCAATTGCTCGCAGCATTTCACTTGGGAACCGATTATTCCCCTGCAACGCACCAAGTGCTAGCGATGCATTCGCCGCATTGTATAGCTCCGGCGAACTGTAGGTGCGGATTTCGATTGCCCAGACACCGGGGTCTACGGTAAAGGTCATCGAACCGCGGCCGGGAAAATACCCCTCGACAGGCACTCTCCCGGGACTGGTAAGGGTCACGCGGTGGGTCAAATCATCAGTGTCATCATCCTGTATCGCGACCCTCCCGCCGGGGTCTGCCGCACCGAAGGCTATGGTTATGGTTCCCTCACCGTCGCTCCAGGGGCTAAAACACGCGCTCAACGTTACCAGACAAATCGCCGCCAAAAGGCCGTATGTTCTTTTCATGTTTCCTCCCGCCGTCATTAGTAGGTTATGGTGATGGTGATATTCCCGGAGGCGGCCACCGGGATGGCCGCGCCCGCCGTTTCACCCGAGACGCCAGCCCCAACCGGCGCGGGCGGGGAAAGCGCCTGGAAAACGTTCAGCACGGGATCCGCGCTCCTGCCGCCGGCGCCCACGACGCTCTCGCCGCCGGCCTGCACCATCACCGGCACGCCGGTCGCGCCCCTGAAACTCACGGTTCCTTCAAGCACCCTGACGCCGCGTGCGTCGAACTCGAAACTGGTTCCGCGCACGGAGGCGGTCGTGGTGGGGCCGTGCATGGTGAATTCCGCCATGGCCCCGGCCGGGGGCCTTACGTCCACCCTTACGCGCCCCGCCTGTAGATTCACGCCGGTGCTTTCCGTACCCGCGGCGGCCCTTATTTCCGTCAGCGAAAGCCGGGTCAAGGGGCGCACGGTCAGCGTGGCGCTTCCTATCTCGATTATCGCGCTGCTCCTGAAGCCCGTGGACACGATGGTGTCCTGCGCGACCGCACTTCCAACCGCGGCTGGGACGAACTCGGCGGCCCCGGCGTGCCTTAGCTGGACCTCGCCGCTGAGTTCACGGATTACTCCGTTCTGGGCGAAAGCGTGCAGAGCGCAGCCCATCAACAATGCCGTCAAAATTGCCTTTTTCATTTCAGGTCTCCTTAAATAGATGTGGCGGTTAGAACAACGCCAAAGTAACTGCGAGCTGGATTCGCCAAAGCGGATCCGCGTTGGGGGCGACATCGCCAAGGGCTGGCAGGAATGCGCCGGCGCCCAGGTTGAGGTTCATGTCCGAGACGGGACTCCAGACGAACCGTGCGAAAAGCTCGGTTCCCAGGAAATAGTTGCCGCTCGGTTCGCCGCTCAACGGGTAAGCCGCGAACGTGCCGAGGTCGCTGCGCACGAAATGCGAGACGGTAAGGCCCGCGGAAAAGGTGCGGTGAAGCCTCGCGGTGTAATTCAGGCTAAGCACGGAAAGCCCGGGGATTTCGGCTTCAAGGATGTCCCCGTGGGGTATGGCGGTGACGGGGATGAATGCGGACATCGGGCCGCTTTCCCCTTGGCGGCCGCTGGTGAAACGGCCGGTGAACGAGAGCATGTTGTGAAACGGCGCGGGCGGCATCCAGTGCAGGCCGATGTCCCCGGCAAGGGCCAGCCAAACGTCGGTTTGCTCGTCGCTGACCGACTGGGCGATTTCCATCGCGCCGCCAAGCTCGAAGATGAACCTTTGGATCGGCATGGAGGCCCTCGCGATTAGGTACTGGCTGTGGTAAGCGCTGTCGCGACCGTTGAGATCGAACTGGCCGAGCAGGGCGAAGTCAAGGCGGAACATCTCCGCGACGGACGGATGCTCCCAGTACAGTGCCGCCATCAGACGGCGCGACGCGAAGTATGTGTCGGCGAAGTTGTCCCGGTCGAACCTGGCATCGCAATCGGTCATGAAGATGTTCGCCCGGCCACTGTGCAAGAGCCCGGTGTACCAAAGGCCCGCGCCGAAGGTTCCGGCCGCGGTGTGGCGTGAAAACCTTGCCCCGTCGAAAAGGCCCGCGGCGACAAGGTTCATAGGATCGGCGAACAGCATTCGCCCAAGGCTAAGATCTGCGTCGCCGAAGTTCCAGGTGAATTCGGTGCGGAGCAGTTCCGGGACGAAGCTCCAAGCATCGTTCGCGTAAACGGCTTTGAGGCTCGCCGAGACGCGCAGTTCCCCGGAATCGCCGAGCAGGGCGGAAAAGCGCGGGACGAGGGCGGCCTCGTAGTCAATGCCCGCATCGCCCCTTGTGCCGCCGACCCCGAGGTTTTGGTTAAGGATAAGGCCGAAGTCATGGGCGGCCAAGGATACGGGAGCAAGGGCGACAAAGAGCGCAACAACGATGATTTTGCCCATCTCAGTCCTCCACATGGGCGAGAACCCTGCCAGTAAGGTAAAGCAGGATGTCCCCGGACACCCTTTGCCTGGGGCTGATCCTGCCGTGGAGGAAGCCCATGTATTCCATCTCGCGGTAGGCGAAATGCGCGGACCCTGTAAGTGTGAACATGATGCCGCCGGACAGACCGAAGGACCGCATCAAAAGCAGGGAAACGCCGTCGAGCCTGGCTGGAGCGTCCGGCGCCGCGTTCCCGGGAAGCCAGTTGCGCTCCATGGCGAAGCCGAACGCTTCCGCGGGGTCTTCGAAGATCGCCGCATCGGCCGCCTCGAGCACGAAACGCGACGCCTGCGCATAGGTAACCGCCGGGGAGGCAAGCAGGTACTCTATTTCCGCCGCCGCGCCTTGGGCGGCCGCGGAAGCCGATGCCGCACATAACGCACCGAAAAAGCAGAGAATGGTCAAAAGGGTTTTGCGCCTTCTGCCAAAGGGATGCCGAACACTCATAGATACCTCTATATTTTCTAATGTCACACCAGTCGATGGTTGTATTATCTAACCTGCACATGAAAATGTCAAGGGTGGGATTCGGCAACGAACATGGACAAGCCTAGGGAAGCAGTAATTTAATCCAAAGGGGGTTAAATTACTGCAATTTAGCCGTATTTGCGCCATGCAGATGCATCTGACTGAAAGTCCGCGGGGGAGGCTTGCGCGGCAGAAACCTGTACATGCTGTTCGGGCTTCCGCAGGTGCGGTTTTCACCCAGTGTGTCCGTCATTTCCAGCCATTTTGCGTCCCGTTGTCTCGAACCGGAAATGTGTCGGGCTGGTTTCTTGATAAATCCGAATAAATCAGCGGTTCCCTCGTGGCCCCTGGCATCATTGACGAAACCGCCCGGCTTCCAAGATTGGGAGCATACCCTCCGTTGGCACGTAGATTATTTGCGCCTGCGGATGCACCCCCAAAACCCAGCGATACAGGATGTAGAGTTCGTCCAAATAACCGCTTTCCCGGATAACGCCCATGCTTTCCGCCGCGCCCCTTGCGCGCTCCACTTCTGCCGCGGCATTGAAGCGTTCCACTTCCAGATTCATTTCCGTCTCGATGACCAGAATACGTTTGTTGTATTCCGCCCGAGCCACCTCCGCCCTTCCGTGCATGTGTTGTTGCCAGACTTGATAATGGGGACATTAGGCCGACAATAAGCGCTATGCCGCCAAGCACCCTAAAAAACACTTTGAAAAATTTGTTAACCGGTTCTGGCTACATAACCTTTTCTCGTCTGTATACTTCACTTGCCGGCGGTATGCCGCTCTTGAGGCACGGTATCAGTCATTATCCGCCGGGGTATCCGGCTTGTCCGGTTCGTCTGATCCTGGCCATCGGAATTTCCCGCACATATAGGCAAAAGCTTTTGATCGGCGTTTCCGCAGAACGGCAAGCAGGGATCCTTCGCGGCGGGTTGCCCGTCGCTGCAGAACCACACCGGGACTTACTGCATGACCTGCGCCAGGGTCGCTTAACCGCGCCTGCCGTGGCGAGGCGCGATGATCGTCGTCGCGCCCTGCGTTAGGCGGCGAACCAAAAACCGACAAGGAGAATCATACCATGCCTCGACTCAGAAGAATGCAGATCGAGCTTACCGATCGCTGCAACGAAAAATGCGTCCACTGCTACGTTTCCAAGGACGGCGAGGGCCGGGACATGCGTCTGGAACTGCTTTCCGCCGTTCTTGATCAGGGCCGCGTCCTGGGGCTTGAGCAGGTCGTCTTTTCGGGCGGCGAGCCGATGCTGCACCCCGGCTTTTTCGATGCGCTCGCCCGCGCGGGCGGATGCGGCCTGAAGATGCGGGTGTTCAGCAACCTCACGCTGCTGGACGACGACGCGGCGCGAAGGATCCAGCGACTGGACGTTTGCGAGGTGCAGACATCGCTTTACTGCGTCGCGCCCGGCGTTCACGACGCGGTGACTGGAACGCCCGGATCCTGCGCCCAGACCATGCGGGGAATCGAAAGGCTCGCTGGCCTTGGCGTCCGGGTCTTCGTGAACTGCCCGGTAATCGGACTGAACAAGGAAAGCTATCCTGGCGTTATGGCCTTCGCTGGGCGGCTGGGGGTAGGGGTGGCACCCGACAACATGATAATGGTGCGGGCCGACGGGGATCGCTCGAACCTTGAACATCGACTGAACATCGACGAGGCCCTGCGGGTAATCCGCGACATCCTTGACAACGATTCCGCCTACGACGACGAACACTTCTCGCCCAGCCGCGGCCGTCCCGCCGGGATCCCGCCCCGCGCCCTGAACGTCTGCTGCGAAGCTGTCTGCGTGAACGCCAAGGGCGAGGTTCTGCCCCTGCCGGAATGGAACCTGCCGCTTGGCGATCTTAACCGGCAATCGTTGAAAGACGTTTGGGAGAATTCGCCTGCGATAAAACGCCTACGGGAAATAGGCCCCAAGGATTTCCCCAAATGCCGGCCCTGCACCGCCGCGCCATTCTGCACGATGGGTCTTGGCGGCAACGCCAACGAAAGCCCGGACGGGGATCCGCTCACCGTGCCGCCGCATGTCTGCGAACTAGCGGAAAAAACGCGGACGCTGGTTCATTCGAGACGAAACAAACACAAGGAGACTACATGACGCTTTATCGACAGAGATTCGACACATTCATTCGCCGTTACGATGACGTGGGTTACATAACGAACAGGGGCGACTTCAGCGATTGCGTGGTGGATGCGGCTGGGGCCGAGTTCCTCGGCGCGCTTTCCCGCGAGGGGCAAAGCCTTGACGCGCTGGCCGCAAAAATAGAGCGCGCCTTCGTCGGCGCGGATCTCGCGACGCTGAAAAAAGACGCGGCGGAATTCTACGACATGCTGGAACAGGACGGTTTCGTCGTCTCGGGCGAAAGCGAGGCGGAACTTGACGCTAGGGACGTTCGGTTTTCGTATTCCGCTCTGAACCCCAAGACCGCGCGTACCGACTTCACCCCCGCGACGCGGTGCGCCGACGGGACGACTCAGCGTTTTCTGGGGGAACGTTTCAAGGACAGGCCGCAGCTGACGTCGTTCCAGATCGAGATTACCGGTCGCTGCAACGAGAGGTGCGTCCACTGCTACCTCCCCCCCCCGATGGCCAAGGCGCGGACATCGATCCCGCGCTTTTCTGCGATGCGCTCGATCAGTGCCGCGACATGGGGGTATTGGGCCTAACGCTTTCAGGCGGCGAGCCCATGCTGCACCCGCGCTTCCCCGATTTCCTGCGCGAGGCGAAAGAATGCGACTTCTCGATCAACGTCCTTTCCAACCTGACCATGCTCGACGACAGGATCCTCGCCGAGATGAAGGCGAGCCGGCTTTCTGGCGTGCAGGTCTCGCTTTACAGCATGAGGCCTGAAATCCACGACGGCATCACGCGGCTGCCCGGCTCCTTCGAGAGGACTAAGGGCGCGATTCTAAGGCTGATCGAAAACGACGTTCCGTTGCAGATAAGCTGCCCCACGATGAGGCAGAACAGGGACTGCTACGTTGACGTGATGAGGTGGGCGCGCGAACACAAATGCCGCGCGATGACCGACTACGTCATGATGGCGCGTCACGACGAATCCACCGACAATCTGGAAAACATGCTTTCCCTTGACGACACCGAAAGGCTGCTGAAAAGCGTTCTTGCGAACGATTCGGAATACCGGGAGGAGATGCGGGACGCGGATCTCGCCGCCGCGGACGCTCGGGACGTTTCGGACGACGCCATCTGCGGGGTGTGCATCGACAGCCTTTGCATGGTGGCGAGCGGCGAGGTCTACCCCTGCGCGGGCTGGCAAAGCTACGTCTGCGGCAACCTAAGGGAAACGCCGCTGCGCGGGATCTGAGAGGATTCGCCCAAGGTCAAACATCTGCGCGGTCTGCGCAAAAGGGATTTCCCCAAGTGCGTGAGATGCCCGGACAGGGATTTCTGCGCGATGTGCATTGTGCGCAACGGCAACGAGGATCACGGCGGCGACTTCCTGAAAATCAACGACCACTTCTGCAAGGTGGCTGCGCTGAACCGCAGGGTCGTCATGGAGTGGAAGGGGCGGGGATTTACGGCAGGAGGTTTCCGCGTTTTCTTTACGTCAACGTTTACGCCTTCGCCCTTCTCGGTTTAGGCGCGCTCGTCTTCATCATGCCGACGGGCGTTTTTCTTGAGGTCGTCAAAATCCTTTTCGCGGCCGTCCCGGCGTTTTTGGGCGTTGCGCTTTTATCGCAGTGGAAGGCGAAAAGCAGGAGGATGAGGATTCTTGTCGCGAGAAACAGGAAGGTTTTCAGGCCGGACACGTTCAGGGAGATGAGCAGGACGCTCTGCGGAAGGCTGATGGTGGATCTGGTTCTGCGCGATCTGCGAAAGACCGAAAACCACGGGCGTCTTTCCAAGGCGGAATGGAAGGAGATGCGGCGCAAGGCGTTCGGCGGCAAGGCCGGCGCCGCGCGCAAAAAATCCGCAAACACCGTCGGTGTTAAGGCAAACCAAGGTCGCGAACGCGGCAAGGAGGAATGCCCATGAGTTTTTGGCGAAGTTGGTGGTGCTCGATTTGCAAGTGCATCTGCGACGAGATTTGGATCATCTTGAGAAGCCTTTTCAGGGGGATGTGATTTTCGCCTTGCGGCGTTTTCCGTAGGGGAAACGCCGCAAGGTAAAAACTAGATGGAAGGGTTAAACAAGGTACATCTGAGTTCCACAAAGCTTTACCATAACATTTGCGGAAAAGAAAACCATTCGCTATATGCATATAAATATCTGCTATTGGCGCATTCACATATAAGGTCTTGAATTATGCTTGCTATGAAATGGCAAACCGTGATAGAATAGTAGTATAGAAGAAGGCGTACAGTATGGAATATCAAACAATTATCGGTAAAATAGCCGAAATACAACACACTTGTACTGTCTCCATATCCAAATGGCTAACATTGCATCTGCCTAGAGTTTTTGATGAGCAGCAATGGTGGACTAAAGGCGTTGTTTCGTATTTGTCCGATGAGCAAAGGCAACGCATTATATCAAACAACGAATCGAGCGTTGACAAGTTGGATTTGGCTGCGCTGTTGCGAGTATTGTCGGGGAATAAATATAATCTGATAAATCACGGTGTCATTGAATTCAAGGACAAAAAAACAATAGAAAAAATGCCCGGCGTTAGAAACCGTTGGGCACATTTGGCATCAAATGCCCCTAGCCTTAAAACTATCTTGGATGATCTTCAAACCACGATTGACTTACTTGCCATTATTTCAAGCAACAAAGATGAATCATATAAAGAGATAGAAAGATTTTCAAAAACCCTTCGTGATGAAGGAATGAATGATACTCCGCCCGTAATTGAATCGTTTGTAGCTATCGGGCAAAATTTAGGGTCCCAAGAAGCAAGTGATGAAATAAAAAAAGGAGGGGTCATTCGTTTGGTATCCAATCCAAACAGTAAGGGCATGGTTTCGGAAATCAGCACCGTTGACGGGAAGAAGAAATATGAAGTATTCATTAATGGCGAAATTACATATTTCTACGAAGGACAAATCGAGCCTGTTACTGGTATCGCATCTGTCAGAAATGTTTCCATTGATGAACTTCACCGTTCCATGACTGCGTTCCAAATAAACAAGCCGTCTCGTGAAAACTTATACTCGCTTAATACGGCGAGAGTTGACTTTGTGCCCTACCAGTTCCGACCCGCATTGAAACTGATTAAGTCCGACACACCGCGTTTGCTCATTGCGGACGGTGTTGGTGTCGGAAAAACCATAGAGGCGGGACTCATACTTAAAGAATTGCAGGCGCGTTCGCCGCTGAATAATGTGCTTATAATTTGCCCAAAGCCACTTGTAGCCGAGCGCAAGTGGGAAATGGAAATGAAGGATAAATTTGACGAGAAGTTTTTACCTGTTGACGGTAAAAAATTGTGCGAGATATTGAGGGGTTACGATAAGGACGGAGAGTGGCCAAACGAATGCAACCGGGCAATAATACCCTATTCGATATTGAGCGACGAGCTAATGAATGGTTTCGACAAACGTCCTAGAATACCAGGTTTAAAAGAACTTGACCCACCACCGCACTTTGATCTGGTAATAGTAGATGAAGCGCATCATATTCGAAACAGTTCTACAAATGCCCACAAAGCCGTTCGCTATTTTTGCGAGAAAGCCGATGCTGTGGTTTTTTTGACGGCAACCCCTTTGCAGCTTGGTAGTAACGATTTATTTACCTTGCTTAACGTATTGTGCCCCGATAAAGTCATTGACAAGCATACGTTTGATGTAATGACTGCCCCCAATCCCTATATAAACAACGCTATCCGCAATCTGCGGCTTGGTGAAGGCTATGAGGAAAAAGTTATTGAGTCGTTAAAATCGGCTGCTTCGACCGACTGGGGCAAAAATGTGGTTTTTCCCAATCCGTTGTACTCGCAAATAATAAATACTGTAAGTAAAGGCGACCTTTCGCGTGAGGAGCGTGTCAAACTAATTGACGATACCGAAAGCCTTCATAGTTTGTCCAGTTTGATAAATCGTACCCGCCGTATTGATATAGCCGATAATTTTTGTCTCCGCGAGGCCAGGACATTGCGTTCGTCCTTTACCACGCACCAACAGGAAATGCATGATGCCCTGCTTGATTTTGAAAAACGGGTGCTTACTGCTTTACACGGTAGCAAAAACGTAAACTTTATGATGAGTACATTACGACAACAAGCAGCAAGTTGCATTTTTGGCCTTGCCCCATCCATTGAAGCACTGGCAAACAAAGGGATTTCCGCAATAACCGACGGCTACGATTTAGAAGATTATGTTACCCTGACGGAAGAAGAGACAAATACCATAGTTGAAATGGCGATAAAACTGATAGAACTTGCACGAAATTTACCAGAGGATGATACCAAGTTAGAAATGTTATTGAACATTATCGATGAAAAACAAAAGCAGATCGATAATAAAATCATTCTTTTTACAACGTTTAAACATACTCAACGGTATTTGGAGAAAAAAATTAGACAACATACCAACCTGCGTGTTGCTATCGTAAACGGTGATGTTAAGGATGATCAACGTTATGATTTGCGGCAACGTTTTGCACTGGCCCGAAATGAAGAAAACGCGATAGACATTCTGCTTTTTACCGAAGTGGGTTCCGAGGGGCTAGACTATCAGTTCTGCGATACAATGGTGAACTACGATTTGCCGTGGAACCCCATGCGAATAGAGCAGCGAATCGGTCGAATTGACAGGCGTGGGCAAAAAGCTGAAAAAGTGCACATTTTCAACTGTATTACCGAAGGGACAATCGATGCCGATATATATGATCGCTGTCTTGAGCGTATCGGCATTTTCGAGAAAAATATAGGTGATTGCGCTGAAATACTTGGTGAACTGGCAAACGGAATTGAAAAAATAATTTTTGATAAAAACCTAACTGCTGAACAACGTGCGGAAAAACTGGAACAGCTTGCAGATAACGAAGCTCTAAACATGGTGCGGATGCAACAGTTTGAAAATCAAGCGAAGGAGCTTTTCGGTATTGATATATCGGATTTTACAGGGTCACTTGATCGGGCGGATAACCAATGGCTCTCCGCTTGCCATATTCGACAGCTTGTTGAGGGGTACTTTGAAAAGCGTCTTAATGACGGTAAAGAACATCTTACTGGAAAACTTCTTCGCCTTTCGGGGGAAGCAAAATTGCGAATAAAAGAAGATTATAATGCGCTTGGTGTTAAAGAAAAAAAATGGGGTGGGTTTTTAAGAAGTCCAAATCCGTCTTGTAGGATTGTTTTCGAGCAAGATGAGGCTCGTAATGAATCCAGAGCAATGTTTGTAAACTCGACTCATCCTTTGGCACGACAAGCGGCAAAGTTTTTTGCCAACAAAGACGCAATCCAAATCGCTTTATCGGTCAGCAGTGCTGAATTTCCAGTTGGATCATATCCGTTTTCGTTATATGCATGGGAATACACAGGCGAACGTTCGCATGTAAAACTTGAACCTATCTGTGAACATGAATGGGTCAGAAACGAATTTCACAATTTTCTTCGATCAGCAATACAGGTGCAATTTGATGCAAGCAAATATTCCCATGCGTGGGGCGTGCTTGAAAGCATTCACCTGAAATCATGGGAAGAAGCCAAGGCAAAATATCGTGAAGACGCAAAAAATTCATGTAATTATAAAATTGAGAGTTTAACTCAAAGTCATCACCAGCGAATCAATATCGCCAACAGAAGGGGTATTGAAAGTATTCGAGAGGGTGAGGTGGTTAACCTTACCATCGATTACGAGGCCAAAATAGCAAAGCTAAAAGATGCTGCTGAAAAAGCGGATATTCATTGGTCCCCGTTTGTGAAAGGTGTTATAATTATAAAAGGGGAATAGTGAAATGAATAAGATAGATATCGATAAACTTAATAAGCTTGATGATGAAGGAGATTTGCTTCGTGCAATAAAAACAATTGTCCAGTTATATACAGATAAAGCCCACTTCGTGTATGAGCTGCTTCAAAATGCCGAAGATTGTAAGGCGACAGAAGTCAGTTTTAAAATGTTCTCGGATAGGCTAGAAATGCTTCATAACGGTGAACCATTCACGGAGGTTAATTTAAAAAGTTTAAGAAGTGTTGCTCTTACAACGAAAACAGAAGATGCCAATGCAATCGGCAAATTTGGGGTTGGGTTTAAGTCGGTCTTTGGTATTTGCGAGACTGTTATATTGTGCTGTGATAGAAATAATTACATAGAACAAAAAAACGACTACCTCCCACCTTTTGCATGTAGAATCAAAGATTTTCGTAAACTTGAAGAACTAGAGTCAGATGTTGATGTACCCAATAGATACACCACAAAATATATATTTCCTTTCTGCGTTAATGAAGACTTCTCTGGATATAAAACACTTGAAAGTCTTCATGAAAATCTGAGTAACAGATTAAGAAAATTAGGGACTTCGGTTTTGTTATTTATGCGGAACATCCAAGAAATATCGTATTCAATATGTGGAATTCATCCGGAATGTGATGGGGATGGTGCCTATCTTTTACAAAAAGATAAAATTAGCGATAATTGCTACAAAATAGTTGGAATTGGAAAAAACACTAGCGATGATATTAGTTATCTGATGTATTCTAAATCTACCAATTACAATAAAGATGTAAATATTGCTTTTGCCTGTGAATGGATAAACGGTGCTCCTGTTTTTTCTGATGTTCATGAAAAACATATTTGCGTCTATTTTCCAACGGATACTCCCAGCAATATTAATTTCGTAGTACAAGCCCCATACGGAACGACCCCAAACAGGGGCGGCATACCAGCCATAGATGAAAATTATGCTTTAACGAAAGAGCTTGCCATTTTATTGCAGGATGCGATCCTTGATATTAGAAACAAGAAATGGCTTACATTGGATTTTCTGAATTTGCTACCTATCAATAAAAATAAGGATTATGGGATGCTTCATACACTTCATGAAAAAATGAGGGATTTGATAGGTAACGAGGACATTCTGTTCACTATTAGTGAGGGGTATGTTAATAAAGAAAATGCCCGAATTGTCATCGGTGATTGGATAGCGGAATTGTTTAATGGGGAAAGACTGTGCGCTTTGGTGAAAAACACAAATGTACAATGGCTTCCTACCAATTTAAGTATGGAAAAATTTTCTAATTTATATGATATTTTGACAAAACAGTATTCATTGAAGGTGATACAGGCGAATAATCTTCCTGCGCTTTTGCGAGAAAATAAAGACATTTGGAGACTTGCGGACGAGAAATGGCTCGCATCATTTTATAATTACCTTCTAGAAAGGGTACCAGGTATGTTAGGCAAACAAGGAGATTTTTCAACTGTGCCTTTTATAAAAACCATGCGTGGTGAATATGTTGCTCCATATAAATACGACAATAAAACACAAAAACGCACACCAAATGTTTTTTTGCAACCGAAGAATACGAATAAAAACATAGAAAATTTCAATTTTGTTGATGTTTTCATTATGAGGGATTGCCTTGATTTTCTAAATGCGATGGGTATTGAGGAACCAGATGGATTTTCTTTTCTCATTGCGGAACTAAATGATAAAAATGATGGCAATGAAATTAGCGAAAGAACACAAGTGTTACAGTTGAAACGAGCGATCAAATATTTGAAGGAGGAATACCACGATAATGCCATAGAAGAATTTAGAAACAAATTGTTTTTAAGGTGTATAGCAATAAATAATGGGGAGATAATAAATACCACATGTGAATTGAAACAATTATATCGTCAAGTCGATGTAAAAACAGATATGTCTATAGAAAAATATTTTTCAGGTTTATCGCATTCGGATATTGGTATACTTGATGAGGAATTTTATGTCAAAAATGGAATCGCACTAAATGATTTACAAATATTGCATAAATTGGGTGTCAAAAACACGGTAATTTCTTTGGGTCAAAACGAGTGGCATGATGGTGCACATTGTAAAAATTTTGGTGATTTCAAGAGAGATCTCAATTTTGATAAGATAAAAAATATTTTGTATCATATAACAACAAATGGAAATAAAGAAAAGTCGGCAATGATTTTCACTATGCTAAAAAAAATAGAACGCCATTTAAAGGGTAAATATATTCGAGGTGCGTATAGACAGGATTCTATTCCAAGTGAAAGCAGTATTATTGAGACGATGAAATCTGAAATGTGGCTATTTGACAAAAACGGAAACCAAGTAAGGGCTTGTGATATAACTCGTCATGAACTTGATAGGGCTTTGTATGATGAAGTGGACAAATTTTCTAAAATATACATTATTCTTGGTTTCAAAGAAGACCCAATAGATGTTTTTCTTAATAACATAAAAATCGAAGAATTGTCTTCTGTGCAAAAGCAGCAAATAATTGAACAGATTACTCCGATAATAAAAATTCAAGACATATTTGACGATATTTATGATCCTGAGGTAAATGAAGCTGAAGAGCCACCAATGGAGAATATTGTCAACATTGACAGGCTGAAAAGCAAGACAATTGATGCTTATAATAAAGCGGAAGATGTAAGGTATGAATATGTGGCTTTAAGTAAACGAGTGAGTGGCGGAGGAGAAAGAGATCATATTAAATCACGTTACGAGGGATTTTGTCAGATTTGTAAAATATATAGCAATTACTGGGTAGCCCCAGAAATTTTTCTTGAACCAAAAAAAGAGCTTGTGGAAATGCATATATCCCTTTGCCCTAATTGTGCATCGAGATATAAATTGCTAAGAAACGACTCTGAAAAAATAAAGGTTTTTAAGCAAAATTTGTTAAATTTTCAATTTGACAATGAAAATGAAAAAATAGGACTTGACGATGGAACGATATATTTTACACAAAAGCACCTTGCCGAGATTAAAATAATTCTTACGGAAATGGAGAAAGGTTAATGGCGCAGCATTTATCAATACGGGTGCCGTGGCACGATAATGGATGGAACGGTTGCGTGTGTAAACGTCCAGAATATAATCAGGCTTGTCGTGTGTTAAAGAACATCGCGATAGACAAGGATGATGCAAAGGAAAGCGCGTATGCGGGATGCAAAGTAGCTCCAGACGGTGAATTTATTCCCCCTTGCATCACGGAATCAGGTATGTTTATGTCTGATCATGAGATCAGCGTTATTCGTTCACATCCATATATTTATGACAAGCGTTTTAAGCATATTAAAAAAACGAATGTGCGCCTTGGTGCCTATTCATTCGTTGGGACTCCATATAATTGGACACTAAAAGACGAAAAAAGTGATTCTCCAAACGAGCGTTATTTTACCCGATTCGATCCCGGAAAGGAAGTCGATGTGGGTAGCGGCAATTGGATATCTAATGGTATCAATCAAAAAAATATTTTTGAATATTTTTATAGTGATGTAACACCGAACGAATCAATGGCAGTCGCATATGCAAAAGCGGTGCCATTTATTGAAAGTTCAGGACGAGTGATAATCGGTATCGGCTTTGTAAGTTCTCTTGGTGAATTGCAGGAATATGATTACTCCGAACCTCCTGACGGTGTTGACAAAATGAAATCATTTCTATGGGAACGCCAGATAGGTCACAGCATACGCACTGATAGAGCTAACGGGTTCCTGTTTCCATTTGAAGGGATACAGGCGTATTTGAAAGAGCACCCAGAGCAAAACCCTGATGATTTGGTGGTTATCGCGCCGGAAGAATATCGAAACGAATTTTCTTATGCCACGGAACATCTTTCGCACGATGGCCTTATTCTTACCTTAAACAAAGTGATTCGAGTCTTGCACAAGTATCAGGAATTAAAAATTTGCTACGGCACAGGAAAAAGCTGGGCCGATTGCATATCTTGGTGCAAAAAGCGTCTTCGTGAGGTTTGGGAAGATAGGGGAATATACCCTGGATTGGGTGCCGTTTTATCGACCCTTGGTGTCCCTTATGGCTTTGATGTGGCGAAAGAATTGAAAAAGAAATATGATGATGCGGAAATCTGGGATAACCTTATCTTTGGATTAAAAGATATTTTGAGAATTCTACCTATCAAAATGAAAAGCATCGCAGTGAAAATTACGAAAACAATTTTGAATGATTTTGAATATGAGATGAAAGAACGTGGGGAATACTTAAAACTCCTATCTCGTATAACCTTAACATCAAAACAAGCTTCGTTATTATTAGACGATGATTTACGCTCAAATCTCAAATATGCCGATCCTCTGACGGATATTCACCAAAAAGACTATTCGACAGACATTATAGGCAACCCATACTTACTATACGAAAAGTCATATATGCTAGATCCGAAATTTCAAATAGGTATCGGGGAAATTGATATCGCCATGTTTCCGCCTGAATATATGCTGGAACGAATACTGGATACTGACAACGAAACACACGTTCGTGATTCTGATGATGAACGTAGATTACGCGCAATTATCGTATCTGTTCTTGAAAATGAAGCCAAAAACGGCAGTAGCTTAATGCTAATAAACGATGTGGTAACCAGTGTCGGCAAATTTCGTTCCGATGTCCCAGAGATAGAAACAAATATTCGCCTCAAAACAATAAAGCGACTAAAGGAATATTGCGAGGATGTGTTCAGCCAAATTGAGGTAGCCACCATCTCTGAAGATAATGTGGAAAACCATGAAGCTGATATTGCATTAAAGTTAAAGCGGCTCGAGAAAGTAAATAATGTCGTTCGCAAGTTTATTGACGAACGTTTGGAGAAAACAAACAACACCACTGATAACTGGGACATCCATCTTGAAAAAGCTCTTAGCTCGGAAAAACAATCCGATCAGGAAAAAGAAAAAACCGCAAGAGATGAAAAAATCAAGGCCATAGAAAAAATGGCTCAATCGCAAGTATCCGTTCTTACTGGCGGGGCGGGTACGGGCAAAACGACGACGCTTGTCGCATTGTGCATGAATGAAAGTATTCAACGCGGGCGTATTCTTGTATTGGCACCCACTGGGAAAGCAAGGGTTGTTCTTAGCGCAAAGCTCAAGGAGAAAAACATTGAGCATGAGGCAAAAACGCTTTTTCAATACTTAGGGGAAACCAAACATTGCGATCCTCACACTTGGTCGTATTATCTTTCAGGAAAGAAAGACATCAAGATTCCCGAAACGATAATAATTGACGAATGCTCAATGCTTACAGAAGAGATGTTTGGGGCTTTGGCGGAAGCTGTATCTGATGCAAAACGAGTCATATTTGTTGGCGATCCTAATCAACTGCCTCCGATTGGTACGGGGAAGCCGTTTTATGAGCTTGTACAAAAATTGCGAGAAGAAGACGGACAGCCCCATTATGCCAGCTTGCTTGTTTCCAACAGGCAGAAGCAGAACGACTCCGACAGACCGAGACTTGACGTGGAATTAAGCAAATTATTCACCGAAGACTTGGCACATCAAGTAAATGACGATATCTTTGAGATGATTAAAGATGACTGCGAAAATATAGAAATAATAAGATGCGAAGATGTCGCTTCACTGCCACAAACGATTTTTGATATACTTGAAAAAGAAGTAAATATTAGCGATGTCAAAAGCTTCGACGTTTCGCTTGGTGGATATATTAATGATGATAAATGGTTGAATTTCGATGATGCAAAATTTGTTGATAACTGGCAAATATTAACACCCTATAGAAATAAAGAGGTGCTAGGATCGCTTGCAATGAACAGGCAAATCCAATTAAAATATCGCCCCAAAGACGGTCTTAGTGGGGAATTTAGACGCGCTTCAACTAAATACCCATTGGGAACGGATGCTATTGCTTATGGTGAAAAAATCATAAATGTAAGAAATCAAAGAAAAAAGGGATACTCAATATCAGGCAAAATAACAGTTGATGGTTATGTTGCAAATGGGGAAATTGGAATAGTTAAAGAGATAACTAACAAATTCCCCAAGCATTATCATCATATAGTTTATTCCTCTCAGAACGAATTGTCGTATAGTTATTTCAGCAATATTGCCGAAGATTCAGATATAGAACTTGCTTATGCGTTAACGGTTCACAAGGCACAAGGATCTGGTTTTAAAACTACGATATTCGTTCTTATTGAACCCGAATGCGGTATCGATTCGTTTGTTGTACGCGAGTTGCTGTATACCGCACTTACTCGTCAGAGCAAAAAAATATGTATTGTGTACAATAAACAACCGAGCGAGTTGAAAAAATATGCAAATGCTGAATATTCTGATTTGGCTCACAGAAAGACAAACCTGTTTCTACAGCCAGTTTTTAAAGAATTGAAATATGGATGGTATGACAGCAAACTTATTCATATAACGCTTGCGGGAGAACGGGTGCGCTCAAAATCGGAAGTAATCGTTGCGGATTCATTGTCTCGGGCAAATATAAAGTATGAATATGAAAAAAAATTGATGTTTGATGATGGGGTAACGCTCCTTCCAGACTTCACTATAAAGCACAATGGGGAAACCATCTACTGGGAACATCTTGGAATGTTAGGGGACTATGGTTATCGAAAAAGCTGGGAGCGAAAAGAACAAATATATGCGGAACATGGGATAACAGTTGAAAACGGATTATTGAAAATTTCACGGGATGATTTATCTGGCGCAATAAACTCACCGCAGATTCAGTCACTGATAGAAACAATTATAGGGTAACATTATAAATATTTGCTATTTCGCCTGTGATACGAGTATGGCAAAGGCAAGAGCCTGATCGCCTCGTCTTGCGAACCGTCCAGCTCGCGCCGTTCTCGTCAGGCGCGGGCTGGGCGGTCTCATCCATCCTCAAGCAACTGTCCTTCCGTGTACGCGGCCGCCTTGACCCTTTCCGCCAGATGCGGCGGCACCCAGCCGAACATCAAAATGCGGGGCTCTTTCTTCGCCGCCTCGATGCACATCTCCTCCGTTCGCAGCGCTTCTGGCACATGCAGCAGGCAGTTGCCTTGTCTCATGGCTTCCATGCATAGCTCCGCCGTTTTGAGTTCCTCTGGCACATAGTGAAGGCAGCCGTAGCTGTCGTTGTTTCTTATGGCCTCAAGGCACAGGGCGGCCGTCCTGTGCTTTTCGGGCACATGCCTAAGGTTGCCTCCGCCCGCCTTCACCGCCATGGCGCACAAATCCGCCGTCCAGCTTTTTTCAGGCACATACTCGAAAGGGCGACCGTCGCCGCTTTTCGTCGCCGCAAGGCAAAGTTCGGTCGTCCTGAATTCGTCTGGCGCGTACCGAAGCGCAAAGCCGGACGACATGACCGCCTCCATGCAAAGCCCCGCCGTCACATGCTCCCGCGGAACATGCTTTAGTGCGTCGCCGTCCGCCCTTACCGCCGCAAGGCACAGATCCGCAGTCTTGAATTCCGGCGGCACGTGTTCGAGCGCGTCGCCGTGCGATTTCACGGCCTCCATGCACAGTTCCGCCGTCACCAGTCCTTCGGGCGCGTGGCGAATCTCGTCGCCGCGGCGGCGGACGGCGGCAAGGCAGATTTCCGCGTCGCGCAGTCCGACTGGAACCTGCGGAAGCACGTCCAGATAGCACCACCAGCCATAGTCTATGTCCTTCGTCGCTGCGAGCCGCAGCTCCGCCGAGCGCATCGTCTTGGGGATGTACCGATCCGCGGCGGGGGGATCCTCCCGAGCGGCGGCAAGGCAAAGTTCCGCGGTGCGTAGTTCGGCGGGAACGGCGGCGAGCGCGGAGCCGTTCTGCCTCACCGCCTCCATGCAGATATTGGCCGTCCTGAGTTTCATCCGTACGCAGAAAAGTGCGAGGCCTTCCTGCCCGACCGCCTCCGTGCACAGGCGTTCCGTCACGGATTTGCTTGGCACGTACTCCAGCGCCCAGCCGTCCTTTCTTACGGCCTTTAGGCAGAAGTCGGCAGTCTTGGTTTCCTCGGGCGCCAACAGGAGCGCGGCGGGGTTTTTCCCCCAACGACCGCCCTCCATCGCCTCAAGGCAGAGTTCCGCAGTCGCCTCCTCTGCCGACGCGAAGGCGAGGGCGAGCGGGTTTTCCCGGATCGCTGCGGCGTACAGTTCCGGCGTCCGGAATTCCCTTGGCGCGTACCTAATTGCGAGGCCGTTCGTTTTGACGGCGGCAAGGCAAAGTTCCGGCGTCACCGCATCCCTCGGCGCGTGGCGCAGCGCATCCGCTCCCTTTGCGATCCCAGCCCGGATCATCTCCTCGGTCATCAGGTTTTTGGGCACGAGTGCGAACGCCCGCGGGTTTTCCGCGAGCGCGGCGATGCACATCCCGGCCGTGCGCAGTTCCGCCGGGACGTGTTCAAGCGCAAGTGCGTCCGCGCGCACGGCGGCAAGGCAAAGCTCCGGCGTTTTCAGGTTCAGCGGGACATGCTCAAGTGCCCACGCATCCCAGTCCACCGCTGCGGCGCAGATTTCGGCGGTGCGCAATTTTTCCGGGATGTTCGCGAGCGTCTTTCCGCGCCATGTCCCAAGGGCCAGCGACCTGTGGCCGCGTTTGACCGCAGCGCGGCATATCCTCATCGTGCGCATTTTTTGTGGGACGTGTTCCAGCGCGGCCGAGTTGCGCCTTACGGCGGCGAGGCAGATTTCGGCCGTGCGTAAATTCTCTGGGACGTGTTCGAGCGCCCAGCCATTCATCGTAACGGCCGCAAGGCAGATTTCCCTGATTCGCAGTTCCGGCGGAACGTGCTCAAGCGCGCGCCCGTACTGAAGCACCGCCTCGAAGCAGACTTCAAGTGAGCGGAGTTTTTCTGGCACATGCATAAGCGCGTCGCCCCCCTGCCGCACCGCCGCGAGGCAGATTTCGGGCGTTCTAAGATGTTCTGGCACGTATTGGAGATCGCGGCCGTTTTCCGTCACCGCATCAAGGCATACGTCCGCCGTCTTCATGCAATCTGGCGCGTCGCGGAACTCCAGATCGAATCCCCCCTCCCCGGGGGGATCCTCGACGACCGTGTATTCGAATTCCTCCTCCAATATCTCACTCGGCACGTATTTCAGCGCCATCGATCCGTAGGGCTTCTGCTCCACCGCCGCCATGCAGATTTCCCTCGTTCGTAGTTTCGCCGGGACGTATTCGAGCGCGAGGGGAAACTCCCTGACTGCGGCAAGGCAAAGCTCGGCCGTGCAAAGATCCTCCGGGACGTGCCTTAGCGCACTGCCATTCATCGACACGGCGGCAAGGCAAAGCTCCGGCGTTACTAGATGCCGCGGGACATGTTCCAGCGCGTCCACGTCTTCCCTCACCGCCGCCCGGCACATCTTTGGCGTGCGCAACGCTTCCGGCAGCCTGCCCAAAAGCCGGCTTGACCAACCGGTGGCCGACATCGCCGCGGCGCACATCTCGGCGGTCAAGAGCTTTTCGGGGACGTGCGCGATGGCGCGGCCGTCGTACGACGCGGCCAACGCCAAAAGGCAGAGCCTTTCCGTGCGCAGGTTTTCTGGCACGCATTCCAGAAGGTCGCCGTCTCGCGCCACGGCCTTTGCGCAAAGCTCCTCGGAAATGCGTTCCCGCGGGACGTAGGCGATGGCCCATGCGCTGCGCTTTATCGCGAGATGGCACAGATCCTCCGTCCGCGACCCTTCCGGAACGTGGCGCAGTGCGAGGCCGTTTTGCTTGACCGCCGCTAGGCAGATCTCCGGCCCGCGCATCTCCCGCGGGACATGCTCCAACGCGTGCCCGTCCAGCTGCGCGGCTGCGAGGCAAAGCCCCGGCGTTTTCAGTTCCCGCGGAGCGAACTCCAACGCGCGCCCGTTCCGCTGCGTGGACATGCGGCAAATCCCCGCCGACCGCAACCCCTGCGGGACGTGCTTGAGGGCGCGCCCATCCTGAATCACGGCCTCCAGACAGACCTCCCTCGTCCTGAATTCCTCTGGCGCGTATTGCAGCGCGAAGCCGTCCTTCCTGACCGCCTCCATGCAGTCCCCTTCCGAGCCGAGTTTCGGCCCCTCGAAAAGCCTGCGGCATTCGGGGTGCGCCTTGAGCGCCTCCGTCTCTGAATCGTCCAACGGGATGGTCAGGGCGTGCAGAAGCCCCGGCAGGGAAACCGTGTCGTGCGGAAATTCCCAGTACATGGCCCCGATTGCAAGGGCCGCCTCCATGATCATCTCTTTGAGCCTTCGCTCGTCCGGGCGTTTTTCCCAGTGGATCACGCGGGACAGCTCGCCCTCGGCGTAATCCTGCGGCGCGCTTTCGCCGTAGTCCTCCATCATGCTCATCGCCTTTTTCATGAACGGGTCTTCCATGGCCTGCACTGTGTCGTGCAGGTTGGTGGAACCGACCATGAGCATCCTTTCCCTGAACGCGCAAACCTGCGCGACTATGCGCGCAGCCCGTTCCGAGAATTCGCCCCCTCGTAAAAACTCCCACATATTAGTCCCCCTTGAAAAGATTTCTCGCGTTTCTAGAATTCAAAACCTTGATGCCGGCCGACCATGCGCCGACCGGCGGGATCGCTACGGTCGCCCGCAAAGACCCCACGAGCGATAGCGGCCCTTGCAGAAGATGCCCTGTAGGGAACGGATCATCTTTTCAGGGGTTTCCTTGGTTTCGGGGATTGTTGTCTGTTGTGGTTTATCGCCGCCGGCGAACTTCGGGTTGACCCATACGCCTATGGTATGATCCGTCGATAGGTACTTGCTCATAATCGAACTCCTTGACCAAAAGATTCGGACGGATCGCTACCGCCCATTCTTTTTTGCTTCTTTTGGCTCGTCGCTCGATTACAGCTATGTCATGTTTCGATTATGCCGCGTCTCGGCTTTTTTGTCCAGCCCTTTGCGGCGTTTTTTTGTTTTTTACTTGTTGAACCTGAATCGGTCGAAGAGAACCTTGCGGGGATACGATAAGCGATATCTTGCCCCTAAGAGTACTCGGGCACAAGAAAAGAACCCGCCCCGAAGGGCAGGTTGAGTTAACGTCTTGGCAGGTTCCGGGCCTCCTCCTCGCTCTCGCCTACCGTGCGACCGTCTGGCAACCGCCATCCGGGGTGCAGAAACCCCGGATTCGGCGGAGGAGACATCTCCTGCGCCCTGCGCGTATCCTCGGCCCAAGAAGCGGAACGGGTGGTGCCGTGGCCCGGCTCCCTGCCGGCCCGCTCCTCCATCCACAGATCGTTCGCCCAGTTCAGGGCGATAACGAACAGAATAGCTAAAATGATCTTTGCCAACATAGTGAACCTCCTGCCTAGAAAGAAACCTGTGTCTTTCCCACCGTTACACAGATACATGTCATACCATAACTATCGTTAAGTGAATCGATCCTTCGTATGGTTCCCGTATAGGTGATGTTCCTTAAACCGTTTCTAGACACCAACCGTTTGAACTTTTCGGCGAGGGCATCTGTATAGAACAACACCGTCAATGATCTCCCCTCCCTATAATTCGGGTAACGAAGCACCCCGATAGGTAGGTCGTAATCATCTGGAAGCCCCCGATGACTATAGCTGCCATCGAAAGCTCCCGGAATCTTCATGTAATGTTGGATTGACCTTGACCGAATACTCTTCACCTCGTCCCGATCCCATCCCGGCATATCCCCCGCCCGCAACGGCGTACCCCGTCGCCTACGAGCCGCCAGCCTTTCCCGTTCCGCACGGGACATCAGAAACATACGATAGAACCGCGGAAAAAGTTGCTTTGAGCATAACACAAGACCCGGAATGACCAAGATGCCCAAAATATGCATGATCAAACCCAGGGGGACTGGCAACCCCCTAATCCATTCGATGGACACAAACCACACCGCCAAACAGCACAGCGCGACAGCGTATCTCTTCATGACAGCCTCCTAAAAACCCAAAATGTGACAGCGTGCCGCCACCATCCTTATAGCTTAACTTACAGACCGCTTTATTCTCCACCAATCCCATAAAACCGGCGATGGCCACGGACAACCGCTCGGAAACCGATTTGAGGCTTGATGACAATTCCTTGCGGGTTTCCTTCGCGGATCTGCTTGTCTCTTCCCCGTTCCTTGCCAAAAGCGCGACCATTACGAGGTCGCTACGGTCGCCCGCAAAGCTCCCAAGAGCGATAGCGGCCCTTGCAGAAGATGCCTTGTAGGGAACGGATCATCTTTTCAGGGGTTTCCTTGGTTTTGGGGGTTGTTGTCTGTGATGGTTTGTCGCTGCCAGCGAACTTCGGGCTTACCCATACGCCTATGGTATGGTCTGTTGATAGGGACTTGCTCATAATCGAACTCCTTGGCCAAAAGATTTGGGCAGATCACTCCCGCCCACTCTTTTTTGCTTCTTTCGGCTCATCGCTCGATTACAGCTATGTCATGCTTTGATTATGCCGCGCTTCGGCTTTTTTGTCCAGCCCTTTTCGGCGTTTTTTTTATTTTTTTTCGGGAAGGCTCGAAGGGTAGGGTATTTTGCGCCCGATTCGTCCGCTTGACATGAATAATATGAATGCCGTAGGATAAGGTAAGGAGCGAATCATGGGAAAACTGCTAGAAGGACGATATAAAATAGAGATCATAGATAAGTATGGTCGAAAAGGTGTATCCAATAATCATAGGTTCGTTGGCAGAATCCGTGAAATCATAGATAAGAACCACACTAATGAAGGTATCTTTGTGGGGTCAGAGGTAACTGTAAAATTCCAGTTGGGGGAAAGTAGGTTTGATCCTGGAGGGGAGGATCCTGAATATTATTTCAAAGATAGGCGTTTATGTTGCGTGTTTCGTGGGGACAAATACGATGTACAAACAAACGATGGAGGCGTAAGCGAAGGCAGATCGCTAGGTTCTGGAGATTGTACTTTACCGAGGGATATTTTTTGGATAGAAAACGGGGCTATTAGAACCCATCTGGAGAAACCAGAGGCGAAAAATGTGATAAACGACTGCATAGAACTCCTTAGAGCAAACCACAACCTCATCCTGACAGGGGCACCGGGAACGGGCAAGACTTATCTCGCCAAAGAAATCGCAAGACAAATGTGCGGAACGGGCACTGTGGAAAACGATTTTGTCCAATTTCACCCTTCGTACGATTACACCGATTTTGTCGAGGGCCTGCGTCCGACACAGCCTGACGCAAATGGAAACATAGGATTTAAACTGACAAACGGTATTTTTAAAAATTTCTGCAAAGCGGCCAAGGAATCCCCTGACAAAGATTTTGTTTTTATTATCGACGAAATCAACCGCGGCGAAATATCCAAAATATTCGGGGAACTCTTTTTCTCTGTCGATCCCGGTTACCGTGGGGAAAAAGGAAAAGTAAAGACGCAATACACCAATATGCAGTCGGGGGAAACGCTCTTTGATCCCGAGCTTGGCAATGGGTGGTTTTATATTCCTGAAAATGTTTATATCATCGGCACCATGAACGACGTAGATCGCAGCGTGGAAAGTTTCGATTTCGCCATGCGAAGACGATTCGTCTGGAAGGAAATAACCGCCAAAGAAAGCGCGGAAAACATGGGGCTGTCCGGGGAGCAAAAGGAGAGGATGCTACGGTTAAATGTTGCCATATGGTCGGTTGAAGAAGGGAAGGGGATTGATGGCTTGGGTTCTTCGTATCATATCGGAGCGGCTTATTTCAGAAACCAAACGGATTTCGCTAGGCTATGGAAGCTGAATTTAAAGCCGCTTCTTCATGAATACCTGCGCGGTATGCCGGACGCGGATAAACAGTTGGAAAGATTGGAAAAAATATACAATGGAGAGCCTTTGGATAACTGATGCGGACGACAGATAACACGAAAATATTATTTGATATATTAAAGGAAAAACATCCTGATGAGGTTCCCTGCCTTGACGATTTGCAAATCCTTGGCAACAAAAAAATAAAGGACATAAAACCAGACGAGAACCCCAATTTGCTTGTGTTCCCCAGCGAGTGGAACGCCTACCATGATGACGTTGACGGTTCGGAGATTTTTTCGCTCTCCCCCGATAACGTAATCGAAACGAAAAACATCATGGGGTTTATCGGTCTGAATGAGACAAACCTTACCATTGCGTCCCGTTTTGCGGAAAGCGATAATAACGACTATTTTCTTCACTACATGCTTCAAAGGGTTATGGCGATAAACGTGCTGGATTTAAAGCATTCGGGCGGGAAAAATGATATCTGGGATTTTTTGGTTTTCCTTTTTCCGTATTTTCTGAACAAGGCGCTTTCCCAAGGATTGTACAAGGAATACAAACGAAATGAGTACAACGATGCGAACGTTCGTGGCGTTATAGACGTGAAACGCCATTTTAGCGTGAACATCCCTTTTTCGGGAAAGGTAGCTTATTCCGCAAGGGAGCATAACTACGATAATCCGGTGCTGCAAATAATCCGCCATACAATCGAGTATATCAAAACCCATAAATACAATGGCATATTGACCGCAAACACCGATACGTTTTCGAATATAAACCAAGTGACGCTTGCGACTTCGGGGTATAATAAAAACAGCCGCCAGAAGATCATCGACATAAACAAAAAGAAACCAGTGGTTCATCCGTATTTTATCGAATACAAGGCATTGCAAAGGCTTTGCATACGCATACTGTCCTATGAAAAAATATCGTCCAACAATGAAAAAGAAAAGATTCACGGCATTTTGTTTGACGGCGCATGGTTGTGGGAGGAATATCTGAATACCATTCTTAGGGATTTGCATTTCAGGCACCCAAACAACAAGAAAAAGGAAAACGGGTATAGGCTTTTTGAAGACGGGGGGCGAATCTATCCCGATTTCGTCAAAGAAGCGGAACCGACCATTATTGCCGACGCAAAATACAAACGCATGGAAAACTATCTTCGCAGCGATGCTGGAAACGGTGAGGGCGGTTTTCGGCGCAGGGATAACTCGGATTATTATCAACTGATGGCATATATGCTTCGCTTTG
>Ga0209755_10002165_pt1 | contig 27623 bp, 26 predicted proteins | sample TergutCo191P1_FD_187301 | JGI IMG/M metagenome (GOLD analysis project Ga0209755, IMG submission 187301) | Cornitermes sp. P1 segment gut microbial communities from Petit-Saut dam, French Guiana - Co191P1 (SPAdes) (version 2) | ecosystem: Host-associated > Arthropoda: Insects > Digestive system...
TCCTCGTATCCATACTCATTGCTCCATTCCAGTTGAAACAGTTATGATTACTTTTTCAACCTTTATTGGAACTATTTTAGCACACTTTCTCAACGCTTGAATATGTGATACCTTATTTCACGCTTACCTTTTCTTCAGGAAAAAGGCGATGACTAGCGTAGATGAGGAGCTATTGTACTGCTGTACAGCAGATCCAAAGTAACCAGCTCCAAGTTTTTTTTCTCTCGTGCTATTTGCTTGGCAGCTTCGGTATATGGGGATTTTGAGAAAAACATATATTGGTATTCGTCATATCCGGAAATAAGGTGCGCTTTAGAAATTAGCTTCATAATGTCAGCGGCGTCGGTTGGCTCGTTTCTCCATTTGCACTTACCTAAGATTATTTGTCCGTCTTGTTTATTATCCGCAACAACATCAATGTCTGTATTTTCTTTTGCAACCGGGTCATTTCCCCACCAACAGCCTATGTTAGTCGTAATAAATGGCAGACTTCTGTCTTTGTTTCTGCGGAGAATATATTGTCTGCATGCACTTTCAAACGCGGATTTTCCCACAAAAGCAGGAAGCTCCGGGAAAACAACACTATCTGCAACCTCCGCGCCCAACCCGCTTTCAACACTTGTTTTGTTTAGGAATACAAAGCGATACCAGAAGCGAAAACTCTGTTCTGATATACTGTAGATTCCTTTCTTGCTGCGCTCCGGATTGTCTCCAAAAGGGATAACCTTTTGCAATATTTTCAAATCGACGAGTGTTTTTATATATTTGATTGTCTTGGACGAATCCTCGCCTATTTTTGTTGATATCTCATTTAAGCGGCTCGAACCGGTTGCAATAGCGGCTATTATAGAATTATACATAGCTGGCTCTCTGAGTTCCTGTTGCAGTAACATGGTTGGTTCGCTGTATAAAAATCCTTGCGGCTTAAAAAACAATGACTTAATATTATCCTCAAATGTAAGGTTTGAATCAATTTGGGAAAGGTAATGCGGCGTGCCGCCCACACTCGCATAGTATCGCATTTTATCTTCATTTGAGGCATGAGGAAGCATTTTTGCGCAATCATAGTAGTCAAAGCTTTCAATACAAAACTGCGCGGTCCGTCTGCCGAAAAGAGGGCTTTTGTACCCAAGTACTTCCCTTTCCATAAATCCGACTTGGCTGCCGCACAGAATAAGGTAAAGACCGGTATTTTTCATATGATGGTCAATAATGTTTTGCAGTATGGATTTGACACTCTTATTTGTTTCAGCAATGTATGGAAATTCGTCAATAGCCAGGATAAACTGCCTTGATTTTGCCCTGTCAGCGATAAACATGAACGCATCATTCCAATTAACAAACGCGCCTGTGGTTTCAGGCAAGTCAAAAAATGAATATACCTTTGCGGAAAACATCTGTAAATTCATTTTCTCATTAGCCTCTTGTGCCGAAAAGAATATGGCAGGCTTATCTTTTATAAACTCGTTAATGAGAGTTGTTTTGCCCACACGCCTGCGCCCATACATGACAACCATTTGAAAAGTCTGTTTGTCATACAGCTTTTGCAGCGCCATAAGTTCAGTCTCTCTACTAACAAACATAACGAGACCTCGCTTTTACTGAATTACGATTATTATAATCGTGTTTCAGTATTTTATACTATGTTATAAATATTGTCAACTGTTAAGCTTCTTGATATCACTTCTGGACGCTTACTGATATCACTTCTGTAAACACTCGTGCCGCGCCAAAGGATGCGCAATGAGTATAACGAGGGAACAAAGTATATCTTATATCATACTATTTAACTATCTTTCTTTTCTTCTTCCAACCTAATCTTTCTCTTCTCCTCCAAGCGCAAAAACGACCTGCATATCCACGGAACGAACGCCGGGAGTATAAGTGAAGTAATTAGTGCAACAATTGAATACTTAAAGACAAAGGCTGCTGAGAGAATCGTACTAACAGCATAGATACTTGTGGAAAAAGTGACGGTTCTATCGGCATAACTGAAGAACATGAAAGCGTATGTCACAAGAAGAATTAGAAACGAATATATGAGATAATCCGCAACAAGAAACTTGACGTCACTTCTGGAAACACTCTTGCCGCGCCAAAGGATGCGCAATGAAATTACTCCGGGAACAAGAAGCAGGAATAAGGTAATGATAAACATATAGACCTCCGATGATAAAATAGTATTGTATTATGATCCTCGAATATTCAGAATCTCAAATATCGCATAGCGTTGAAATAATCCCATCAATCTGCTCAAAGCAATCTATACCGCTGCCGCCCGGAAGCGCAAGAACTCTGTCACACAGGCTCTCGGAGTGGGGAAGGACTATGCCCGGATACAGACTCCTATACGGCTGACTCATATGACATCCGGGATAAAAATACCTTCTGGCCATTATGCCATTTGCCTGCAGATGGCTATGTACCGCATCTCGCGAATGTCCAAAAACGCTTGAATCAATCTCCGTGATGATATAGTGCCGATTATGCTTCTCATTATCATGATAATCAATAATAGAGATGCCGTCAATGTTAGACAGCTTCTCTTTATAATACTCGTAGATATCTTTATTGTGCGCCAAAACCTTTTCGTGATTATCCAAGCTGCTAAGCCCAAATGCAGCGTGTATTTCAGTCATTTTTGCATTTAGCCCCAGCCCGGTGACTATATCCTCACCCTCGAATGAGTAATTGCACATCAGCCGCGCTATTCTCGCAAGCTCGTCATCATTTGTCACAATCGCACCGCCTTCGAAAGTGCTGAAACTCTTGGTTGCGTGAAAGCTCAATACAGAAATATCCTCAAGAGACGCGATTGGTATCGACTTATAGGTGGTGCCAAAAGCATGAGCGGCGTCATAAAGAAGTCTTAGCCCATGCTTGCGGGAAACCACAAGAAGCTCATCATGCGGACAAGGTCTGCCCCAAAGATGGACGCCCATTATACCTGTCGTTTTATCTGTAATGAGGCTTTCGGCCTTGGCTACATCAATATTATGCGTACTAGGGTCAATATCGCAAAACACGGGTGTTATTCCATCCCACTGCAACACATGCGCGGATGCAACGAAAGTAAAAGAGGGAAGTATAACTTCTCCGGTCAGTCCGAGTGCTTTTATAGCAACCATCAGCCCTATGGTTGCATTGCATACCGAAATAACATGCTTGACGCCAAGATACTCTGAAAGGCGAGTCTCCAGCTCCTTGACATAAGGACCGTTGTTTGTAAGCCACTTGTTTTCTAATATTTTTTCTGACTTTGCCAAGAAATCGTCGATATTCGGAATGTTGGGACGACCGGTGTAAAGTTGTTTCATTTGGTCTCCTTGTCTCAGTTTGAGGGGATTGCATAGCAAACTACTTCGTTAAGGAAATATCCGGGGACACCCTCGTACTTTCTGATATAAAGCTTGTAGTTGGGGTTCATTTTATTGATTGTAATAGGCACTTCCCATAAATCATCAGGCTCGTGATAGATGGCAATTGACAATTTTGGATTGCACCTTTGTATTAATTGCTTAGCACCTTCAAGAGCTTGCCTTTCGGCGCCTTCAACATCCATTTTAATGAAGGTTGCTTCATTTATCAAATCATCAAGTGCAACTGTTTTCACCTGTTCCATTGCGCTCTTGTCAATTTGGGATGACCCGCCTGGAATAAGGCGAAAATTCTCTTTTCCACTTTTATTCCAAAGCGCAGCATTAATAAATTCTAAATTGCCCAGTTCAAGAACGGACATTCGGGAAACCATAGTATCATATACTGAAGCATCAGGCTCGATCAAAATCGACTTCGGATTTGCCTTTCCAACATATCGCATAAAAAATTCAGTTGTTGTTCCGTCATATGCACCAGCATCAATAAAAATTTCATTATCGACAAATGAAATGATATCCGCATCGAAATATTGGTGCTGATATCCGTCAACACAATCAGGCGGCATTAAATCTTTGCCTTTTTTGCGAGACAGCAAATCCTGCTTGAAAATGAGCTTAGATTTTTCGTCTGCAAGAAGTGAGTAAACAGTCGCAATTTTTTCCTTGGAATGTTTAATAAGGTTTTTCTGTGAAATCACATCATACTTCGTGTTAACCAGATTGGGGTCACCTAAAAATTCGCGAGGCAGCCCTTGTTCAGCTTTGTGTTTTCGGAATTTTTGAACTAACTTGAAACCACGAGAAGTATTATTCATCATATTAAATTAACCTCTCAGTTTTGCAAATATTTTCTTTATAAATACACCCAAACCCTCATGACGCAACACGCGCCACGCCTTTGCTAAAAGACTGACTTTACTGTCCGCGGACGAAGCCTTTTCAACGGCACTCAAGAAAAGGTCGTCCCATTGGTCAAAAGGATTAATTGTCAAATGCGGGCTGTAGTGATGCTCGCGATATGCAATCCGCGCCTCATTTGAAATAGGCGTCCCAGAGAAATAGCAGCCATAGCTCCACGGCGTCTTTGAAACATTATCCTCATCGGACTCAATATGTTTAGCTTTATAATCCGCATACAAATCTTTAAATGGGTGCGCACCTTCGGGAAGCCAATTTTTTATGCAGTTTTCGAGTACGCCGCCAAATCCCGAATAGTGGATAAAACGCAGCGGGTCGCCTTTTACAAAATATTTGCCATCCTCCTCTGTCATTCCGCACTCAAAAAGCGACCAAGTCGCAAAATCGTAACCCCTATGCTTGAAAATGACCACATCATAAAAGCAAGGCGCAAGAGCTACCCATTTCTGATCGGTAAAAATCCCCTTAGCTTTATCGTCATAACAGTATAACGAAAGGCGGTCAGCCCACCAATCAATAAACCGGGTAGCCTCCTCGCTGCGGTTAACCGCAAGAAAACCCAAATTAAATACACCATGAGCCAAACTTGACAGCTCCATGTCTATATTTCCGGGCTGCAATATATGCGGACAAACAACAATTGGATGTGAGTCCAATAAATCACGAAGTTCAACGAAATCGTCATAGACATATGTATCAGGATCAAGGTAAACAAATTTTTGCTCTTCGGGAAATTGCTTATAAAGATATCTGAAAAACTGTCCTTTTACCGCTGTTGAAGCTTCGACAATTGAATGCTTAAAAATAAATTGGTCGAAATCACCGCTCTCCCAAGTGTCCTTTGCCAAAACAACACGGTCAAAACTCGGTGAAGCAGTGATTGCAGAATCTAACTCACGTTCAAGCAGGCACACTACAAATGCTGCATCAGGAATATTGCGCTTGACAGACTCAGCAAGCAGTCTTGCCTTATGTAAATAATTGGAACAGATGGATGTAAATATAACCATGTTTGTTATTTCTCCCCAGACTTTCTCTTAAATATCATTCTATATGGTTTTCCCAACACCGGGTAAAGAAATATCTTAGTCTTTCTAAAGCCGGATGCAAGCTTGCGTTTAAAGGTCTTACATGCGGTTTTTGAAAAGTTTTTTAGAAAACTAAAAGGCAGGAGTAATGCAGAGCGCACTTTAAGTATAAACGCCCGAAATTTCTTGAAAGCATTAAAATATTTTATATATTTACTATATTCGTAATTTTTCAAAGAAAAATCTATGAGATAGCGTCTCATGATACCTATAGTCAAGTCATAATGACGGGCATACAACGCTTTATGATTGTCAAAAATCTTTGCATATGTTGAGTTTACATTCTCAGAGTTTGACATGAAATTTGAGGTTCTTGATAAGCTTTTGATTCGATAGAAAAAGAGAACCTCCGGAATTGTATAAAAAGTCTTTCCCATCTCAATAATTGAAAGCCAGAAATCATAATCCTCCATGCCATGAATAAGGCTTTCATCAAAGCCGCCGGCGGTCTCCCAGTCAGACTTCAAGAAAAGTGTCGTAATAAAAATTACATTGTCAAGCAGCATTTGTTCAAGCGAATAAGCAGGCAAAACCCAACGCCCTTGCCGCTTATCAAAAAACTCGGCAAGACAGTACACGCCGCCTATATTATCATCGCTTTCAATAATTTTAACTGCCTTTTCAATGTAAGTTGCATCGATGATATCATCTGAATCGAGCGGAAGAATATATTTTCCATTTGCATGTTTGATGCCAACATTTCGCGCCCGCGCCGGACCCAGTTTCTCTGTTTCCAGAACAGTTATACCGTCCTTGCTTAAACCCTCTAAAATATCAACAGTTTTCTTATCATCGGATCCGTCATTGATTATTATAAGCTCAATGTCAGAGTAAGTTTGATTTCTAACTGAAGAAACGGACTCTTCTATGTAAGCCCCATCATTGTAGCAGGGCATTATAACACTTACAGATTTGTTTTTACTCGCCATTTTCTTCAATCATCTCCTCGGTTACTACGTGTTTGCATAAGATGTCAGTCGTAGTACAATCTATAAATTCGCCATGTTAAACTACCATATGGCCAAGGAGTACTTGGGTCTTCATATATTAGTCGGGCGTTACCGGATTCAATAAGCGATTCGGGAAATGGCTCGTTTGTAAAAACATGACGAACTCCAATTGCTTCCGCCTGATAGAGCGAAATGGCAATATTCAAGTCCATACCCTTAAGTTGGATTGATGGCTCAAGGTCGGTTATCCTCATATCTATGTGTGAAAAATTATTCCACAAGTCAATGTAATCATGCTCAGGGTCTAAAATGGTCATCATTGTAAAATCAGGGTAGTAGTAGGTTCCGCCTGTTCTTGCGACCCCCTGAGCTGTGACAAGATTTGCAATTGTGGTATTGCCCGTGACAATCCATCTTCCGGGATATTCAGAATCTAAATGACGAATCTGTTCCATCGCAGTTTTATCAAACATTGCACTTAACCCTTGAGTCAACGGGTTAACCATAATAGTCGAAAACACGTTCAAAATGCATAATCCCACGAGAAATAAGGATACACACTTTTTTCCGCCGCGTAACAATAAGTAACCAAGTGTGCAAAAACTAGCAATTATTATTACTGCAAGTAAGATGCCAATACGGTGAACAGAAAAGTAGCCGGATACATTGTCGCTGAGCAGCACAAGTGATGACATAGTAAAGCCGATACCTACGGTTACAAGTAAACTCCATTTCTTGCCTAAAAATGGTTTGCTCTCTAGGTATGGTAACATTGCAAACCCGGTCAACAAAAATCCGAGACCCGATCCGATAACGATTCGGGCAGGGTAAGACATGCCAAGAAAGGTTACGCTATTAATTAAATCATTGGGGGGCATCCAAACTACTATTGACAACAAAAGGCTTACAGCAAATAACCCACAAGGCAAGAGCCTTCCGGTTTTTGATTTGAACACAAATAATACTATAACGACAGCCAAGAAAGGGGAAAAAGTAAAGAACTGACTGATTTCACTTGCATTTAGAAAATTCGGATGTCCTACAGAGTTTGCGATAAATGGTGTAACAAACTGGAATAACTCAAAGTCCCAGGGAACAGTTACCCAGTATCTAGTCATACCCGGATACCCGGTATTCAGTAGTGTTCTCATGGCGGGCTCTGACGCAAGATAAAACCGAATTAGAATCAAGACCAGTGGCACAGCGGCAACGAAATAGGTTACTATCCTCCTGAAAGCAAAGGGTTTTTGTCCTTTATTCTTTACTATGAGCCAAATTAGAATCGGGAAGAAAACGTAAGCTAATGGCACTTGGGTTGCAGGATACATTGTCATAATGTAACCAAGTGCGAAAAAGGATACACCTGATATACACAGTATTGCAGCAAGCCTATCTTTAGCGTTTAAATATCTGTCAAACAACACAAGCATAAAAAACCCATTCATAACCATTAACATGAGTGTTTGTGATAACCACCATTGAATAGGCGGTGAAAAAACTATTATAATAGCAAAAGCAAGTGCATACGCATGTCTTTTGAGTATGATTAGACCTAATTCAAAAGAAGCCATAAACAGCAAAATTAGACGCAAAACCCAGTAAAATGAAAACGCATATTCTGGAGATAAAAATAAAAAGCCCCACAAATCAGGACGAGCAATTATTAGTATATCTGCAACAGGTGAAAAAGCGGCAATTACCATATCATAACCAGGTTCATCCATTGCAAGATTAGGGTTGAAATATGAATAATCTATGCCGGAGGTTCCCTGGGCAAAATATAGTGGCTTCTCGGTTGCCCATTCATCGCCTCGAATAAACTGATTAACGCCTAACAACGTTGTCTGCTGATAAGATTCTGACTTTGAATCAAGTAGCTCGTTAAAAGCACCAATAGACGAGCCGGTAAATCTACCTATTACCAAAAGAAACAGCAGTACAATAGCTAAGACATAGCGATATCTTAATACATTTCGTACTCCTATATAAACGGAAACCAAAAACAAGAAAAGAAATATTGAAAAAAAATAAGCTCTATATATGGAAAAAAACTGTGCTGGCGCAACGTATATATGTATTGTGCGAAAAACATCATGTGGCAAAATTGTGTTGACAATGTGAAAGATTCCTCTGAGTACAAACAACTCAAAAAATAAAGAAAGCAAAAAAGATAATGCTGCAATCAGAAAAATTGCAATAATAAGAGTTAGAGCATTAGTAGCAGGTAGAAATAATCTAAAGTAATCAATTCGTTTTCTTACTGTTTCTGTTATGATGGTCATAGTTGACATTAATTCATCTCTCCTGTTAATACAGTCTATCTTGTTACAACAAAAACACCAACCAGTATATTGCAACACCAAACCATCTGTTAAGTGGTATATTTTTACTAAAAAACAACATAGAAAAAACTAACACTAGGGTAATAGTGTATAGTTGTCGCCTACAAAACGATTTACAAGTTCGCGTGATATATTTAGCGGCGCGATTGGCTCGTCCATACCTCCGTATTCCGGCGGGATACGTGCAGCACTTAATACAGATAGACTAAGCTCTAAAACCTGTTCGTGGCTGTAGCCTTGATCAAGCATAAACTGTTGAGTCTGAGGAAGATGTATTCCGTGGTCTGATTGAATAACAATAATCACGTTTGGGTTTTCTTCAATAGCAAGATCAACTATTTGAAGTATATTTTCAATCATATGTTCATAAGCTGCCGGATACGCATGAATTGCGGTATCGTCTCTTTCAGTTATGTCTGGGTCGAACCACCAAACAGTAGACATGTGGGTATACGAAAGAGGCGTCCAAATAAAACTTGCAAATGGGTTGCTCTCGTGGTCAAACTGGTTAATCTCAACTTGCTGCACCTCTATTACAGGGAAAAACTCAGACATTGGAGGGATATTAAGTGGGGTCGTAAGTCTTAATAATTCCGGCAAGTCCCCCAAATCTTGCAAGAAACTAACTCGTTGTTCTGTGACATAGGTGACATTGTCATTAAGATGCAAAAAAGATTGCGGCATGTAGAGTTCAAAACCGGGGTTAATCACAACGTTGTAACCTCTTACAACAAACGCAATAAATAACTCATAATTTGGCACCATATCATCGGAATACGTTAGACCAACTTGCGCTAACGCATCATCTAAGAAGTCAGATCGTCCAGTCCTAAGCTCGTTTTCTACTTGCGAGAGTCGTTCAGAAAAAAAATCATCGTAAAACGCTGGAGAAAACAAAGAAGTAAGGGCTGAGAGCGTATATCCTGCATTTAGGAACGCATCTTCGTAGATAATAAAATCTCTCTGTGCAAAAGCTTCTCTTACATGCTCTTGGGACACTCCCCAAAAACGTTCCACGAGTTCAAGACTTACCATTCCATCAGCATGAATCCAAAGGATATCTGGGGTTGGCAGGGCGTCGTTGATATAAAACTCTCTCTTCAGAGGAAACGGCTCTGCTGCTCGCGCTCTAAGCAAGACAAGCTCATGTCTTGCGCCTGGTATGAAATTTATAAAAAAAAGAATTACAAGTGACAGTGCCAGGACGTTAAATGCCGAACGAATTTTCGGAAATGGAGGTTTAAACCTCTGGATTACTATAGCAAGAATCACTACAATCAATCCGAGTACTACCATAAGCCCTGCCGGAGACAAGATGGGGAAAAAACGAGTTACAAAGCCGAATAAGATTCTAAAAAACCAAAAAAACAACCAAAACAAAAGGGAAATTAACAGCGCTCCTTCTTTGCTTTTTGTAAAGTAACTCAGCGCTACAAACAACATTACCCCAATTACTGCAAGCGCAAAAGCCAGTATAATCACATGAAAAAATCCAAGATGATTCTCAACACGATTGCGCTCGTAAAGATTAAACAGAAATATACCTGGCATTAGTAGTGATGCGAGGTAGTATAATATACTGTGAAGTGTAATGCGAAATGAACCAGATTCTGCTTTTGCCATTTATGGTTCTCCTTTAGAAGACGAGTTAAATATGCAATCATAAAAATATTTATATGATGGATTGTCAATACTAGTAAGATACTTCACAAGCGCATCTTTCTTGTAAATGTCGCTATTTGGGGCTGCCAATCTGCACATTGTAATCTACCCTGCAGCTAACTCCTATAATATACCGATTGTAAGTTTTTGTAAAGAGTTCAACTGCGCATCTACACGACAAACACATGCGTTAACAAAAACGCGGAGTTGACCCCAGGCTTGTGCATAAAGGTAATTACCGCACTCAGAATCTCTCATTTTTCGGAAAACAAGATTACTTGGACGAGCCAGTTCCCATTATCCTGTAAATTATTTCTCACAAAAAATCTCCGTTCGTAAGCTTATGTTTGCAAAATGTTGAGTTACCTAGAGGGCTATTAAAACCCATAAAAATCTTGTATAGATGTTAAATCATATTGCCTCAGTATTTTTACAAGCTTCTTCTCGCAACCCTTTATGCCAAAGTAGTGAATCAGATGTTCAGTGGGACTTAATTTGAGCTTTGGCTGATTTTTGTCTATCTCTCTCGGATGTAAATAGAAGATGACCGGGTTATGCTCGTTTTTGTTCAACATATCGGAAAATCGTTTGATTGCAAACCAAGGGAATGCGCGCAAGTAGAAACCACCTGAAAAACCAATTGTCTTGGTCAAGAATATTGCTGTTGATGGTGGAATCTCATTGATAGCATCTTGACCACTAGCTGTTACTCGCTCATGCTTGAATCTTGGCGCACCAGAAATCCCGTACAAGAACGTCTTCATCGGAAAAATAGAAGAATCGTATGTATATCCAACATCTTTAAGGATGTCCAAGGCCCAAAGGGAATCATTTGTTATAGACCATGAAGGGGCGCGATACCCCAATACCTTGGTCTGAATAATACTTTCTAAAAGGCTCTTGGATTTCGATACATCCTCTCGAAACTCGTCTTGTGTTTGTTCATACACCAACGAATGACTTGAACCATGACTTGCAATTTCATGTCCGGCTTTATGGATGTCGATAATTAAGTTCCGGTGCTTTTCGGCTATATATCCCAAAACGAAAAAAGTTGCCTTAACACAGTTATCTTCAAAATGTTTTAAGATCCTATATGTATTTTCAATGACTCGCACTTCATAGTTCCTGCTTGAGTCAAAGACGTCATCATGATAATTTGCATGAAACCATTCTTCTAAATCGATTGTAAAAATATTCTGCATAACATTACCTTATACTGCATCGTAATCACCCATTGTGACAAACCAGTTATTGATATTTTTCATTTCATCTGTGTTAAAATCCTCAGAATGTGCCCGGTATATTACAGGAAAGGGCTGTGGTTCGAGTATTTTTGGACATTTAATATATCCGCTTTGTCTTAAAATTTCATATTCTTGCGTGTGTTCAAGCATTAGGCATCCAAGCAGTTCCGCATTGTTTTGTTTGAAAAAACTGAAACTCTTGTCAATCAAACACTTGCCGGCGCCAAGTGAGTTTTCATTCACGAGGAAATCGACAATCATTCCATTTTTTACGTTATCAACCTCTCTGAGACATAAGACGATATAGCCAAGCACCGCCCCTCGTTCCTCATAAGCAAAAATCTTATAATCCCTTGTAGGGATATCGAAATAACGCCACTTGAGAAAGTTCTTGTCCCGGGATATCATCATATTGTATTTGGGTTTCACCCTGTTCCAAAAATCATCAAGTAAACTAATTTTGTCAAGACTTATCTCAATAACATTGTCCGCATGTGTCGAAGTCTTTGACATTCTAAAAAAAATGTTCGGAACAAAATATGAAAGAAATTTGCTAAATCTCTTTCGAACCAATGAGCGCAGGTTGCACGGATAAATTAGAAGTGGGACATTGTGAAGACTAACGAAATTAAGTTTTTTTATAAATCCCGGATATGAGTTTTGATTTGGGTAGCCGTATGTAAAACCATAGTTTTCATCTTGACAAGTTGAAAATGCCATTTCGCTGAGAGCGGTAAAAATGCCCTTTCCTTGATAGTCGTCTCTGGTCAGGGTGTTAAGACTAAGGGTTGCTCGGATTGTTTTGTCAAAAGCTTTCACATCCATCGGCAGTAAGACATATTGACCTACAATCTCGCCGGCATCATTTTTTGCGATTTTTATTATGGCGTCACCTGATGGATTGCTAAAATATTGCCACATAAGGTAGGCGTCATTCGATATTTCAACATTTCCATAATACTCAACAGTCAACTTAAGCAGACCGTCAAAATCAGAGTTATCAAAATTAAATACTTTCCACATAGCTATCTCCTCTTATAAATGTTGCATTATCTGGTTACAAAAAAAACACCTATCATAATCACGGCTATACCAATCCATCTGGTCAGTGAAATGCTCTCACCAAAAAACCACATTGACAAAACCAATACTAGAGGGAATGCAAGTGCTTGTATTGGATAAGCAAAGCTAATAGGAACACGGCTAAGTATATATAGCCAAAGCATTGCAGTGATTGCGTAAATAGCAAGACCTAAGATGATTATCGGTGAAAACATTACCTTGATGATTTCTGGAAATGATTCTACCGTTCTGCCTTGCAGTCCATACTTGAAAATCATTTGACCGGTAACCATGAGCAAAACATTTCCTATACACAGTATGAAATACTTCACTTATCCCGCGCCTCCAAATCTCTTATTCGCTTTTCAAGAAGTGCAACCGTCTGAACAAGCTTAACAATTTTTGAAGAATGGCTTGAAATAATTGCCGTGACTTGTAAAAGAATTACTATCAAAAAGAAGATTATGAGTGAGAAAACCGCGTTTGAAGCCTCCTCAAAGCCCAGTAGCCCTGCGATGAATACAATAGTATTGGGAAAAACGCTCACAAACAGAATAGCAAACGCTGTAAAAATCCACACCAAGGAGTATCGCAATGACAGGTGCTTTTTCCTCATGAAAAAAACAATCAAAGCAAGAAAGAACAAAGAGCCAAGTATAAATATCGATTGTAATATAATACTATCCATTTGAGTTTAGCTCCTTACCTGATATGGAGATGCGATGCAGAAGAATTGAAAGGGTAACCTTTGTCATGTAAAGGACGGATTTTAGCGGGCTTATAGAACTCGTGCCATGTATTCTTTCATGCATTATCACAGGTATCTCAGTTATTTTTGCCCCATTTAAGGCAGCGCTGGTAATTGCTTCCGGTTCTGGATAATCTTGAGCATAGTTGCACGCAAAATATTCAATGAATTTCCGATTAACTGCCCTATAGCCGCTTGTTACATCAAGGACATGAGTTCGGGTGCATATTTTTATAAGTGTACTCAAGAACATAATACCAAGCCTACGAATTCGATTTGACTGAAAACCCTCTTTAGTTATAAACCTCGAACCAATGACAATATCATACTCACCTGACAAAATGGGCGTAATAACATCAAGAAAATACTTTGGATCGTGCTGACCGTCACCGTCATGTTGAACTGCAATGTCGTATTCACGCTCACTGGCATACAAGTAACCTGCTTGTACACCGCCGCCAATTCCGAGATTGACAGGTAGGCTTAAAAAACTATAATTATGCCTTTTGCATAATGAAACTGTGCCGTCTTTTGAGCAATCGTTAATTAATATATAGTCAATTTGAATATGGGGATGGGAATCTTTCAAAATAGAAATCTGATTTGAAATATTATTGACAACTATCTCAATATTCTTTTCTTCATTGTAGCAGGGAACAATAATGAGAACTCTATTAATCATGCCAATCACATCCATATAACATTATTTATTGTGGCAGTATACCCAGCTTATTTCACACAGCTCATTCATTATTGGCTAAATATCTTGCAAGCGCCTCTTTCCATCCGGGCAACCTATCAAAGCCCATTTTATCCAAACTCATTTTTGACAACCTTGAATTCTTTGGACGCTTCGCTTTTGTCGGGTACTGCTCGGTCGGAATATGGTTAACCATGCAACTACTCCCGCTCTGCCTCATGATTTCATCCGCAAACTCCGCCCAAGAACAAAATCCCTCATTTGTCGCATGGTAAACCCCATACTTTCCTGACATTGCCATGCTGCGAAGCAAGACTGCTAAATCAGGCGTATATGTCGGGCTGCCATATTGGTCGCACACCACACTCAGCTCGCTTTTGGTTTGTGCCAAGTTTAACATTGTTTTGACGAAGTTACTGCCATTTGCCCCGAAGACCCATGAAATCCTGACGATGTAATATCTTTCCAAATGCCGCAAAACCGCCTCTTCGCCTTTAAGTTTGCTCTTGCCGTAGACTTGGAGCGCCCCTTTTGGCGCGTCAATTTCGTAAGGCTTTTCGCCATCGCCGGGAAAAACATAGTCGGTGCTTATGTAAATCAGCTCGGCGTCTACTGATTTACATGCTTTTGCAATGTTTTCTGTTCCGTCTTCATTAACGCGCATACACAAATCAGGCTCGTCCTCAGCCTTGTCAACGGCGGTATATGCCGCACAGTGGATTATGCTTGAGGGTTTATATTTTGTGATGTAAGTATATACGGCGTCACTGTCTAAAATGTCAAGGTCATCAATATCGATACCGACGCAATCTATACCGTGTTTATTCAGTTCAACCATAACATCTGTGCCAAGTTGTCCTTTGGCACCGGTGACTAGTATCATACGATTATCCTTTCGCGAGACGTTCACAGTCCGACTTTGAAAAGACCTATTCTGTAGGGCTGTTGTCTATTTTCCAAACTGTTATACTCAAAGTAGACGAGATTGCGAAAATTATTTTGACTCATTAGGGAAAGCCCTTTGCACACGAGGTGCCATTGGAGACAGAAAAACGCTCAGATTTGAGCATCGAGAGAGTGAATTGTTGTTTTTTTTGATGAAATCCCAACTCTCGCTATAGGAAGAATTTACAAATATATCGTCGGAACGAAAAAAAGCAAGAAAGCCAGCGGGGTTTGCAGTGTAATTTGCTTCGAAACGCCGAGCTACTTTACTCTTTTCTACCTGCGACAAATTTGCGTCTCCGCATATGACATGATCGAGATTGCATGAAAAGAAATATACACTAAACGGAATTGACCAAACAGCCGGAAGCGAAGTTAGGCGATTTAGATTTCTTTGTTTATGTATGTGTGTTTTTTTCAATTTTTCAGGGCTAATACATAAAATTGAGCAGGAGTTGTAGTAAGGCGTGTTATGGTCATCGCTATGCAATATGAAATCATCATTTATGTAGGCGCCATCCATATCCACAAGGAGCACAACTTCCAGAAAGTCTTCTTTCGTGTATTTGTACTCAGCGCAATGTTTTTTTATACAATCTCCGATTTTTGCCGCGATATCTTTGCCTGAATAATCGCTGGTAAAATCACCCCCTGTAAATTCAAACTTGACGCTCTCTGATGTCAAGAGTTTTTCTAGAGGCATAGCTAACGCAATTTGATCATTAAACCCCTCCACTATGAAAAGCGCGACTTTTTTCTTTGGAGTCATTCTCGTAACCCCGCTTGTCTCAACGCGAACGCTATTGCATTCTTACTCTCACCGTTATATAACTCGAATTCGTTGCTTCCCAATGACAAAACGCGAAAGTATATGTCTCTCAAATTGTTTGTTGTTTTCTTTTTCAGTTTGACGTACCTATTTTTAGAATCAGTTGTTGTGAAACAAATTGATGGGGCGTCCAACTTTTCTAGCGGTCGCAAATTATGGGAAGTGAAAATAAACTGACCTTTGCCGGAATCTTTCAGTATTCCAACAATCTCGCCAAGCAAAAACTCAAAAATGCTTGAATCAAACTCGTCAACAACCAAAGCGTAGCTTGAATCATTGTATGTGGCTATCAGCAAGGACAGAAAAGAGATGATTTTCCTGATTCCCAACGATTCGTTTCTTAAAGGGAAATCATCGCCTTGCTGTCGTGACGCAAACAATTCAATTTCGAAATTATTGTCGTTTTCATCCAAGTTGGCTTCTTTGCTTTTGTATTTTACACTCAATCCGGGGATCATACTCGCCAGAACAAGGTTTAGTGGTGGGATAATTGCCTCGAAAATTGTCAGGATGTCTTTTGGAAGTATAGCTTTGCTTTCCAACGAAAAAGGTATTTGTCCACAAAATCCTTTCTCTTCGCTCTCGATAACAAAGTTGAAGGGAAAAGGGATATCGTTCTGTGTCTCGCCGCCAACAATAAACAATCTGGCAATCGCGAAAAACCTGATATCATTTATGATAAGCTTGAAATCACAAGTACATTCTTTCCATATCACTTCTATCGCTTGATCGGAGAAAAGGAATGAGCGTGAGCCGTAAAGCGCGATAATCTTCTGATTTTCAAGTTTTTTCAAAGTCAACTCATCATTGCCAAATAGTAGCCTGCACTTATTTTTGGGCTTGATAAGAGACATTGTTTCATCTGTTCTGGCAATATACTGTTGGGCGTATTTTACACCATGAATAAAGCCTGCCACCATCAAACTTTCACTCGTTATAGTAATGATTGATTTTTTCGCGTTATTAAAATCCACGCCACTTCGCGTTTCGTTTGGGTTTTCTCGCTTTTCCAGTTCACATTTGTAAATTGCTGTACAATCTGTGTGGCGGCTACCGATAATCGAAAACTCAATTTCTAAAATCGCGTTATTTTTTCCAAACATTATGACATCCAGATAACGGGCTGAGATTTGTCTGCCCGATAAAATTGATCTAACTAACGAAAGTGCCTCAATGACGACTGTTTTTCCAGAGCCATTTTGCCCATAAATCCCGAAAACACAGGATTTTTCCTGACGCAACGTCTCAGTAGCGCTAAAATTAATGCTACCCGACATTACACATTTGAGATTTACAAGCGATAGGCGGTTAATCCTTACGTTCATGTGCTCCATAGAAAGCCGTCCTTTGATATATGCGTTATTATGGCTTGCTGAAAAACGAAAAAGCTTTGCAATAACTGTCCGGGAAGAGATTTTCGTTACCCTAAAAAAACATGTTTTTGAGATGCGGACACAACATATGTCTTGATGCCCATTTGCCTTCATTCGCAAATATTTCGGGTGTCTGTGCCTGAAGTAACACGTTAAGGTGTTGTTCAGCACACCCTAGTTATTATTTATTTTACCAGATGCATTTAGAAATATCAACAAGTTTTCGATATGGGAATATTTTATTCCCATATCGGGAACTTTCGCTTTTCAACCTTTGCTTTCCCTGAGCGGCTATTTAGCAGTTGAATATTTAGCTACGCTCCATATACTTCCCGCTCAAAACATTTTCCCACCACTCACGATTATCCTCATACCACTTAATAGTCAAACTTAGACCGTCTTCAAACTTCGTATCCGGCAGCCATCCCAGTTCGTTTGAGATTTTTGACGGGTCAATTGCATACCTGAGGTCATGACCGGGGCGATCGGTGACATAATTGATCAGCGTTTCGGGCTTGCCCAGTTGCCCTATGATTGCCTTGACGACATCTATGTTACGCCTTTCATTGTTGCCGCCGATATTGTATATTTCGCCCGGAGTCCCTTTTCTGACAATCAAATCAATTGCCTTGCAATGATCGATGACATATAGCCAGTCCCTGATATTTTCACCCTTGCCATATACGGGCAAAGGGACGTTTTTCATCGCATTTGTGATCATCAGGGGGATAAGTTTTTCCGGGAAATGGTACGGACCGTAGTTATTGCTGCACCTTGATATGGTTATCGGGAGTTTATATGTCCTTACATATGCAAGGCAAAGCAGGTCAGCTCCGGCTTTTGATGCTGAATATGGACTTGAGGTATGGAGCGGAGTTTCCTCTGTAAAGAGTAAATCAGGTCTATCCAGCGGGAGGTCGCCGTAAACCTCATCCGTCGAGACCTGATGAAATCGTTTAACGCCGAATTCTCTTGAAGCATCAAGCAGCACCTGAGTGCCCAGTATATTAGTAGTCAGAAACACGCCGGGGTTTTCTATGCTCCTGTCAACATGGCTCTCAGCGGCGAAGTTAATAACATAGTCAGGCTTGTATTTTTCAAATATTGCCCTTATTGCGGCAGGGTCTGCTATGTCGGCTTTTTCAAAATTGAAATTTTCCTTGGTTGAGACAGGAGCAAGGGTTTCCATGTTTCCTGCATATGTGAGTTTATCAACACAGATGATTGCATCTTCAGGGTATTTGTCCATAATGTAATGGATAAAGTTTCCGCCGATAAATCCGGCGCCGCCTGTGACTAATAGTTTCATATTTTCAACTCCTTAAGCAGTGGTGCATTGCTATCCTTGTCGGATAGAATCGGATTATCGACGCCCCAGTCAATTCCGAGTTCCGGGTCAGACCAGAGGATAACTCCGTCATGTTCGGGACTGTAGTAATTGTCTGTTTTATATATCACTTCAGCATTGTTTGTCAAAGTGATGAATGCATGAGCATAGCCTCTGGGTATAAACAGTTGTTTTTTGTTTTTCGCGGACAGCTCCACGCTAATCCACTGCTTATATGTGTCGCTATCGCGGCGCAAATCAACAGCGTAGTCAATAATCACCCCGCTTGAGCAACGTACAAGCTTAGCCTGCTCCATAGGATAGGTTTGGAAATGAATGCCGCGCAGTGTGCCTTTTTGTGCGGACATTGAATGATTATCCTGGACAAACTCACATGAGATTTGCGGAGTTTTCTTCTTGCTGTATGTTTCCATAAACCAGCCTCGTGAATCTCCGAAGACTTGAGGCTCTATTATTAAAACGCCTTGCAGCTTTGTTTCGGTTACTTTCATCTATTTGATTCTCCCGCTCAAAACTTTAGCCAAGTATTCTGCGTATGGCGATTTGCCGTAACCGTCTGCGAGCTTTTGGAGCTGAGCCGCATCAATGAAGCCCATACGATAGGCTATTTCTTCGATAGCGGAAATTTTTATGCCTTGCCTTTTTTCAACTGCCATTATGAAGTTTGAAGCATCCATCAGGCTGTCAATTGTGCCTGTGTCAAGCCAAGCGTAACCACGCCCGAGAATGCTTACATCAAGATTTCCTTTTTCAAGGTAAATCCGGTTTAAGTCTGTGATTTCAAGTTCTCCTCTTGCGCTGGGCTTGAGGTTTTTTGAGTATTCAACACAAGTGTTGTCGTAAAAATACAGTCCGGTTACCGCGTAGTTTGATTTAGGCTCGGAGGGTTTTTCTTCCAAAGAGACAGCTCTGCCGTCGCAATCAAATTCAACAACGCCGAATCTCTCGGGATCATCTACATAATAGCCAAAAACTGTTGCTCCCTCGGTCTTTCGCGCCGCTTGTTGAAGCAGTGCGGAAAAGCCGTTGCCGTAGAAAATATTGTCGCCCAAAACCATCGCGCATCTGTCCTTGCCTATAAACTCTTCACCGAGTATAAATGCTTGTGCAAGTCCGTCGGGGGATGGTTGCACTTTATATGACAGCTCCAAACCCAAGTTGTGCCCGTTTCCGAGCAGCCGTTCGAAATTTGGCAAATCATCAGGTGTTGATATTATAAGAATTTCCCTTATTCCCGCAAGCATTAATGTCGATAGCGGGTAGAATATCATGGGCTTGTCATAAATGGCAAGAAGCTGTTTGCTGGTAACATGAGTGAGCGGGTACAACCTGGTCCCTGCTCCTCCCGCGAGGATAATGCCTTTCAACTAAATCACCCCTAAATAAAAATGAAGTTTGCAATCTTTCTTGATATTCCGTTTTTTAAGACTCCCAACCTGCATATCATAATCCATCTAACAGGTTTTATGTGGTTGGGTATATCGCAATATACTGTCAAAAAATCGATCTGATCAGGCGTCAGTTTTGATTTAAAAACTTCAAGAAAGCTCTGAGCTTGTAAGTATGTATCGTTTAAGGCTTTGCGGATTTCTTCATAATGCATAAGCTTGTTTAATTTGTATTTCAGCGTTCGAACGTCTTTCGCGCCAATCTCATTTTTACCGTGCTGCCTGTAAAGGATTGTTTGCTGCTCGACGGTACCGATTTGCCCAAAAGCAGAGACGGTAAGCATCAGCCACCAGTCGTGCATGACTGCAAATGAAGGAACTACTGATATTAAATCAGCGAGTGCGCGGTTATACATCGCTGTGCAGCCTGTAAGTGTGTTTTGTATTATTTGATTTCTTAGGCTTGTCTTGCTAAAGTCGGCGTTCATCGCTGCTTTGAATGATTCCGATATCGTATTGAGATTTTCATCGACCACCTTCAAGTCGGTGTGAACAAGCAGGGGAGTAGAGAAACCATATGCCGCTTCCATTTGAATCATTTTATTATAAGTTACTTCTATCTTATCAGGGAGCCAGACGTCATCGTGATCGCATAGCATTACATAGTCGCCCTTATGCGCAATTATCATTTGAAAAAAGACGTTCTTGGCGCCGCCTGAGTTTTCGCTGTTTTTGGAAATAAATATTTTTTCCGGATGGTTTCTTGCATATTCGGTTATTATAGCGTTAGTGCTATCGGAGGAGTTGTCGTCACAAATGTATATGATGAAGTTTTGAAATGTTTGGTTTAACAGGGAATCAATCTGTTGAGAAATATATTTTTCTCCATTATATGCAGCGAGCAGTATAGTTATAACTTTTGTCACATTACTCATCCCCATATGCGTGACAGACTTCGTCAACAGTGCCTACACAGACGACATTGCCTTTTTCAAGCAGAAGGGCTCTGGTGCACATGTCTTTAATTGTGTTAATACTATGCGATACAAGAAGAACCGTGACGCCATTTGATATCATATTGCGTATGCGCTCTTCACATTTTGCGGCAAATCTATAGTCGCCGACCCCCAATATCTCGTCAACTATTAGTATACTAGGCTCAACACTTGTAGCGACGGCAAAACCCAATCTTGCCATCATTCCGGATGAAAAATTCTTAAGAGATACATCTTCAAACTCCCAAAGCTCAGCAAAATCCATTATTCCTTCGTATTTAGTTTCCATATATTTTGGAGGATGTCCAAACATTGCACCGTTCATATAGACATTGTCTCTTGCCGAAAACTCAGGGTCAAAGCCTGCTCCAAGCTCAAGTAATGGTGCAATATCGCCATTTACTTGAACAGTGCCCAATGTAGGGCTGAACACTCCGGCGATTATTTTAAGCAAGGTTGATTTTCCGGCTCCGTTAAAACCCATGATTCCAAATACTTCGCCCTTTTCGACCGTGAAGCTTACATCCCTAAGTGCCCAGAACTCTTCATAGAAAAGCTGGCGTTTGAGAGCTTTTACGACATATTCTTTAAGCCCGAGAATCTTGTCCTTGCTGAGATTGAATTGCATTGAGACATTTTGGACTGTAATTGCGTGGTTGGGCGTCAAAGCTGCACCTCCTAGTGTATCGCATTTCAAATATTCGATGTACTAAATGTAGAGAATGTACCTGTCTTGCTTTGCCTTAAAGACGTAAATTCCAACGCAAAGTGCCGACAGAGAAAAACCAATACAGACCATGTTGGACCACAAGTCGGGGATTCTACCGTTAAGAGCTAACTCACGGAAGTAATCAACGAAATGGTACATCGGATTCAGCCCGTAAAAGGGGAGTAATTGTTCCGGAATCATACTGACAGGATAGAATATTGGGGTCATGAATTGCCACAATGTAAGCAAGACGCCGTAAAGGTACGTTAAGTCTCTGAAAAATACAGCCAGTGAGCTAAGAATCAAGGAGACTCCAAGCGCGAAAACAAAAGTGTATAGTATAGGAATAGGCAAAAGCAACATAGTCCAGTTAAATGCAACGCCCGTAAAAATAAAAACAAGCAGGAAAGCGATAAACGAAAATCCAACATTTATTAGTGATGACAGAACTCGTGATACAGGAAATATGTACTTAGGAACGTAGACTTTTTTAATTATTTGACCGTTACCCATTATGGAATTCATTGCTTGACTGGTTGATTCGCTGAAAAACATGAAAATCATCTGTCCGCTCAAAAAGTACACGGGGAAGTTCTCTATATCAAATCTGAACACATGCGAGAAAACCAATGTCGTAATTAACATTGTTAGCAGTGGGTTAAGCAAAGACCAAAGCACGCCCAATACGCTCTTGCGATATTTTGTCACGAAGTCTCTGCGTACCAAGAGTCTGAGCAAATGCTTGAACCGGTCAAATGTTTGAAGTTGTGATTTTAGGTATTCTCGCCTAAAAACAGCGATTAGGATAAGCAATGTTGAAAGAGTTGTGGTTATTGCCAAAAAAAGGATTTTCGCGGCAAAAAAGAATATATTTTCGGTTCTTTCCCCAACTATGCTTTCTGGAAGGTATAGCATTGGAATAAAGTAGACAATCGTCAGGATAACGGCTATTATTGCCAGGCGTTTTTTTGAAAGTGTCATTTAGATAGCTCCATAAGTATCCATTTATGGTTATTTGCGCATGACAAAATACTCAGTCAATTGTATAAGTTGACACATATAATATATCAATTGCAGAGTTTTGTAAAGAGCTGCCGAATGCTTTTCAGGTTGGGTTTTTTCCAAAAATGTTTTCAAACAATGGCACGACCCAAAAGCTATTGAGGCGGGAAATTGCCGATTTGTTAGAGCCGGGCAACAGATTAATACTTTGAGCGCCACGTATAGTGTTGCTCAAAGCAATAAAAAGTTTAGAGATAAAGAAAATGGATTACCGGAACGCATTAGCCGTAGGGAGTGTCAAACCCCCAGAAAAATAGTGTCGGGACGATTAGAATCGAAGTTTTCGCTGCACCAGATAAATGTAATCAAATCTACGTTTCCGGTATTCTCAATACTATGTGTGTAACCGGGCGCAATGTCAACAACTATATGCTCGCTGCCGGACACGTGGTACTCAATAACCTCTGCGCCGTCAACACGCCGAAAGCGGATTACACCTTCGCCGCTGACAACAAGAAATTTTTCGATCTTTGTGTGATGCCAGTGATTGCCCTTGACGACGCCGGGTTTGGTTATGTTGACAGAGAACTGTCCATGATGCTTAGTGTGCATAATCTCAGTAAAGCTCCCGCGATCATCTACATTCATTTTAAGCGGATAGGCAAAGCTGTCAGTTGGCAAGTACGAAAGATATGCGGCGTGGAGCTTCTTTGTAAATGGGTCGCTCATATCCGGGATGGATAATGTTTTGTTACTGCTCTTAAACTCATTGAGAAGCTGTACGATACGCCCTAATGTAGCTTTATGTGTAACAAGCTCCGACGGATTTAGAGCTAAAGAATTTTTCAGTTCATCTAATACATCGTCTATGTACATAACTGTGAGCTCAAATGCGGGGTCGCTTACTGTGATTGGCAAATCTCTGGCAATACAGTGGCAAAATGTTGCAATCGCACTGTTGTAATTTGGGCGGCACCATTTGCCAAAAAGATTGGGGAAACGGTAGATTATTACTGTTGCTCCGGTTTCTTCACCATAAGCTTTCAGCAGTTTTTCCCCCGCTAGCTTTGACTTTCCATATGGATTATCGAGCGCAGCCTGCGTTGATGATGACAGTACTATCGGGCAAGTGTTCCTATATTTTTTCAAGTATTCAAGCAGCAATGAAGTGAAGGCATAATTACCGTCCATGAACTCATCCGGATTCTCCGGACGATTCACCCCGGCAAGATGGAAGACAAACTCGGCATTTTGGCAGTATTTTTGGAGCAACATAGGGTCAGTGTCTATATCATAGAGAAATAGCTCATGCTCGTCCGGCAGTGAAACAGCCAAATTTCTCCCTACGAAGCCATTTGCACCTGTAATTAATATACGCATTAGTATGCCTCCGGATTCTGTCCGGTAAGAGCTTTTTGAACATAATCAAGATTGAGAAGCATTTCTTTAAGCTCATTTTTATCAAGCCCGTGGGTGTTATGTGATGTATAGTCGTCGGCTACCGATACCGACGCCTGTCCGCTGCCAGTGTATTTAACGTAGTTTAAGTCTCTGTTATCAAGCGCAACCCGATAATAATTACCCATGTCCTCGGCGTTTGCAAGCTCTTCTCTAGTCAGCAGAGACTCATACAGCTTCTCTCCATGCCTTGTGCCAATCTCTCTTATATTTGCCGGATAGTCAAAAATCTCGCAAAGTGTTTCAGCGAGCAGTCTTATTGTTGTGGCCGGAGCTTTTTGAATAAAAGTGTCTCCGGCGTTGCCGTGATTGAAAGCAAAGACAACAAGCTCAACAGCGTCCTCTAAGCTCATCATAAAACGCGTCATGTTAGGGTCGGTAATAGTTAGAGGTTTGTTCTCTCTCATCTGCTTGATAAATAATGGGATAACAGAACCTCGAGAGCACATAACATTGCCGTAGCGCGTTACACAGATGGTTGTGTCTCCTGAGCTTCTTGTCTTTGCAAGAGCTGTTTTTTCCATGAGTGCTTTGGACATGCCCATTGCGTTTATCGGATAGACCGCTTTGTCTGTGGAGAGGCAGATGACTTTGCCGACGCGCATATCAGAAGCGGCGTTTACTACATTTTCTGTACCCAGAATATTCGTGCGCACGGCTTCTCCCGGAAAAAACTCGCAAGACGGCACCTGTTTTAGCGCTGCAGCATGGAAAACATAGTCGACGCCTTCCATAGCAGCCCGGATACTCTCATAGCCGCGTACATCTCCAATGTGGAACTTAAGATTTGCGTTGCGGTACAGGCTGCGCATGTCGTCTTGCTTTTTTTCGTCCCTGCTGAAAATGCGTATTTCACCAATATCAGAATCTAAAAAGCGCTTTAAAACGGCGTTGCCGAATGAGCCGGTGCCACCGGTTATGAGTAAAGTTTTGTCTTTGAACATATTATCCTCCGTGCGTTTTGATGCAATGGTCTTTCTTTAACAAATCAGTAAGTCCCCCCACCCCTACAGGTGGCGGGTCGTATATGTTGACAATTCAGTATAATGCCAAGTCAGAATTAAGTCAACATCTTGCCACACTGTCGCATGCACTGTATGACAGGCTTTTTCGCATTCCCGGTGACCGGTAACAAGTTGCGTGAATGGAGTGAAAACATTATCCATCAAAACCTTGTTTTCTTCGTCATTAGATGGCATAATGATATGAAGACGAAAAATGATGGAGAGTGTAGGGTGAGACCTTTTTTTTCGGTATTGATTTGCGTTTATATTAAAGAAAATCCGGCATTTCTGGAGCAATGCATAGAGAGTATTTTGTCTCAGACTGTTTTGCCGGATGAGCTTGTGATTGTAAAAGACGGTCCGCTTACTGAGCAGTTAGAGCGGGTACTAAGAAGCATGGATTTTCCAAATGAGTTGAGAATTATCTCATTGTCGGAAAACGTTACCCAGGGACCTGCGCGGGCTATCGGGCTTGAGGCGGCTAGCTATGAGTGGGTTGCAATTATGGATAGTGATGATATTTGCAGACCGGATAGATTTGAAAAGCAACTGGAAATGATTGCGGAAAATCCGAGACTTGGTCTGATTGGCGGACAGGTATCAGAGTTTGACAGGCAGCCGAAAGATGTGGTTGCCGTGAAGACAGTTCCTTTGTCAAACGAAGAGATAGTTAACTATGCCAAAAGTCGCAATCCTTTTAATCAAATGACTGTTATGCTAAAACGTGATGAGGCAATAATGGCGGGAAATTACAGATATTTTCCCTGCTTTGAAGATTACGATCTATGGGTGCGAATGATAAATAATGGTGTAAAATGCGAAAATCACCCCGACGTCCTGGTAGACGCCAGAGTTGGGAGCGGCATGTACGAGCGGCGGCGCGGGGTCTCGTATATCCGTTATGAATGGAAAATGCAATTGCAGTTAAAAAGTTTAGACTTTATCGGGATTGGGCACTTTATAAAAAATGTATTGCTGCGCATACCAATAAGGCTGCTGCCGGGCAAATGGACGGAATTTATTTATAACAGAGTATTAAGGGGGTAGAGGGGATACACAGCGACCAGTACATTTCTCGCTGCGTTACAGATAAAAGTTGCACCATACAGATTGACACATTTAGAAATTGTTGCTAGAATGTGTTGGAGTCGGAGCTAAGGACTGTCTCCGACGCCAATGCGGCGTTGACGGACGCTTTATAAAAACCGAGTAAACGCTGATTTAATCGGTGTTTACCTGAACAAGTTCAGTGCGGCGTGTGGACGAGCGAGCTGCTGCTGTAAAAGACATTTGATATGAGTCATATGACTCGTATCATAACTGCGTTAATACGCAAATTTTTTACTAGGAGCAGTTAGCATGAGAAAGAAATCAGTATTGTCCATTGCCGTAGTTTTAATTGTGATTATGGCGCTATTGTCCGGATGCGCCGGACAGAGCGGGGTAGTGAGTGAAACACAGAGCGAAGCGCAAGCTCCCGTTCAAGAAACCCGGTCACCCGCACAGGAAACACCCGAAGCATCTGACGCGCAGGCGCCGGATTCGGAGGAAGCCGCCGCGCAGCAACCGGACGAGACAGCGCCGGAACCTCAAGGATTGATTACCCTTGCCACCACAACCAGCACCGATGATTCGGGTTTGCTGGACTTCATTTTGCCTGTTTTCACAGCCGAAACAGGTTGGGAGATACAAGTAATCTCCGTCGGAACAGGCGCTGCGCTTCAATTAGGGCGTGACGGTGAAGCAGATGTGCTGCTTGTCCATGCCAGAGCGGAGGAAGACAGATTCGTTGACGAGGGATATGCCGAGCGTCGTTATGACGTGATGTATAACGACTTTGTCGTGGTAGGTCCCGCTGATGGAGAGATTTCGCATAATAGCGATATTGAGGCGACTTTCGGTCAGATATTGGAACAGGAGCTGCCTTTTGTTTCCAGAGGAGATAATTCAGGAACACACATGAGGGAACTCCAGATTTGGCAAAGACTTGGACTTGTTCCGGAAGATAACTCGCAGTACATCGAAGTTGGGCAGGGTATGGGAGCCACACTTGGCATGACTGTGGAAATGAACGCATATACGCTTTCCGACCGCGCGACGTGGCTTGCTTATCCAAATGTCGGTAATCTTATAATTGTTTGTGAGGGCAGCGAGCTGCTGTTAAATCCATATGGTATCATGGCGGTTTCTTCTTCGCTTGAGCCTGATGGTGCGCAGGCATTCATCGATTGGATGATCAGCCCGTCTGCACAGGAGCTTATCGGCGCTTTTGGCGTTGAACAATTTGGGCAACCACTGTTTTTCCCGGATGCTTAGGGGTCTGTATCACCTGAAAATTCAACATCCTTGCGGCATCTTTTTCCGTCTGCCTACGTTGAAATCCCTTGAAAGACGGATGTATTCCTGCGGTATTTCGCCTCGGCAGACGAAAAAATCTACCACAATTATATTAAACTTTTAGGCGTTACAGACCACTAG
>Ga0209755_10002166_pt1 | contig 27617 bp, 25 predicted proteins | sample TergutCo191P1_FD_187301 | JGI IMG/M metagenome (GOLD analysis project Ga0209755, IMG submission 187301) | Cornitermes sp. P1 segment gut microbial communities from Petit-Saut dam, French Guiana - Co191P1 (SPAdes) (version 2) | ecosystem: Host-associated > Arthropoda: Insects > Digestive system...
ATAATGAAGATTATATCGGTTCCGGCATCACATTCCAGGTAAACAACAACGCCGAATCCAATATGGAATTTACATTCAAGGTAACAAGTATTACTTTTATTCCGTAATTGGCAAAAAAAACAGCTCCAAATGGAGCTGTTTTTTCGAGGCTGTCACCAAAATATAAAAATTACCATCTGTAACCAACAGCAAATTTAATTTGGATGCCATGTCCTAATAGAGAATCAACATTATCATAATAACCATAATTATTGTATATATCTCTCAAATCACTTTCAAATTTTGATTCAAACCTGATTCCGTATAATACTGTTCCTCTGATATAGATTTGCTCAGTAATGGAAAAATCTGCGCCAACGCCGAATTTAATCCAAAGATGGTTAAATTTATCAGCATCAGTTATGGTATAATTACCATTAGTGCCTTTGGCAATTATCATATATTCTATACCAACTGCCGGGAAAAGAGTCATAAAACCAAGATCGATTGGATACTTACCAAGTAAACCTAAAGTTAATCCTTCAATATCCATAAATTTAGCGGAGGAGCTGCTTGAAGCAGTTGTTTGCGCCATATCCAATGTGCCATAGAATAAACCAGCTGATACCTCCACATAGGAAAAATCAAAAAAAGCGTGAAAACCTCCGCCTGAATATGGGAATTCAATAGTTCCTGAAGCTGATGACGATGAAATTTTCATACCGCCGCCGAAAGCAGTTGTAAATGAACCGCCAACACCCGCACTCATTTGCATCTGTGCGGAAAGTGCCGCACTTGCACATAAGAAAATCACAAAAATCGCAATAACTTTTTTCATTATATTGCCTCCATAAAAGTTGCACCCACAAAATATAGGCGTTATGATAAAATTTTATGGGCTTTTTATAGATTGTCAATGGTCTATCTTTTTAAGTTATCCCATAAAACATGGATTTAAAGTAGGTTATTATAGAAAATTCAAGAAATTTAAGAAACAACCGAGGTCTCTAATAGATGAAATTTGCAGAAATGTCGCATAACTTAATTTTTAAGATATCCAAACTTTCATATCAACTGCGGCTTAGTATTATCAATACATCTCATCCGCTCTAATCAGCAAAATGTCTTTGCGCTGCGCTGCGGTGTTAACTAACTGAGTTGTAAAAGCCGATTTTGAAAAAAGCGCGTAGCGTTTATCAGAAAAGATCGGCAGCAGTTCTGATTTACGGATAAGGTCTTCCAGTATTTCATTTCCGGTGCGGACGTTTCTCCATTTACATTCGCCGAAGAGCGCTTTTTCTTTATCGTCTATCGCAAGGATGTTTATCTCTTCTTCTGTTTTTTCTTTTTTATTCGGCCCCCACCATCTTCCGATAGTTTTATAATTATTTTTTCCTTTGCTTGTTTTTCGCCAAAGATATTGAACCGCGCACTCTTCAAAAACAGCGCCTGTGTATGTTTCTATCTTTCCGTTTGTTTTTTCAAAAATTTCGGCGCAGACAGTTTTTCCGAGCCCCATGGCGATTCTGCTTTGATTGGGGCGCACAAAACAATACCAGAAACGGAACATAAAATCCGCAAGAAGATAAATTGTTTTTCTTGAAGGTTTCGCTTTTTTTTCTTCGCCTGCCGGATTTTCTTTTTTAACAATTCCTAAGCTAATTAAAGTAGCAAGCATATTGCTGCATTGGCTTGTTTCGATCCCCGCAGTCGAAGCGATTTCATTTAACTTGGTTGCCCCCGATGCGATAGCGCTAATAATCGCGTTATATGTCTGCGGCGCTTTTAATTCCTGTTTTAATAGATTTGAAGGTTCTTCAAAAAGCCTCCCCGACGGATTAAAGAAAAGGTTTTCGGTATTTTGCTGAATGTTTAAATTATTATCTATTCTGGTGATATACTCCGGGATTCCGCCGCAAATACCGTAAAGAGTAATTTTTTCGGTTTGATTAAATCCCGGGAGCATTTTTGCGCATTCATAATATTTAAAAGGCTCAATTTTAAATTGACAGGAACGACGACCGTAAAGAGGGCTTTTATAACCTAAAACTTGATTTTCCATGAATGACATTGACGAGCCGCAAAGAATTAAAAAAAGGCGGGAATTAGAATGATACTTGTCGATTAAAGATTGCAATAACGATGAAACCGCTCTATCGCTTTCAGCAAGATATGGATATTCGTCTATTACAAGAATAAGGCGTTTTTTCTTCGCGGCTTAAAAGCAATACTCAAATGCTTTGTAAAAAGAGGAGAAATAATTAATAGGCGCTTCAGGAGCCAGAACAGTCAATATTTGAATCGAAAGAAGTTCAAGGTTTTCCTTTGCTGTGGTTTCAGCGGCGGAGAAATATATCGAAATCTTATCTTCCCTGAACTTGTTAATAAGGGTGGTTTTTCCTACCCGACGTCTGCCGTAAAAAACCGCAAAATGGAAGGTATCTTCCTTGTAGTATCTTTCAAGGTTTTCTAGTTCCAATTCTCTTCCTGAAAACATCTATAATACCCCATATTGCTAATTGATTAATTACTAATTGTATAGTTAGTAATCCTCTAATTAGTAATTATAAGGTATTATTCCTGTTTGTCAAGAGAATCAATATTTTCGTCTGTTTCTTCTTCCTTACCAATCTCGTCCCATCGCTGCTGAATCGCGTTTACCGTAGCCTGCGCCGTGCGCCCCTCTTCGAAAAAAATGCGCAATTCTTCCAGAAAAACGGCTTCATACTCCTGCGCGTTGGGTCTGCCAGAGAAACTTTCAGCGATATTCGAAGCTAAAAAAATATCCCAGGCCTTGGAATAAAAGGCATCGTCCTGCACATAGTCGCCGGAAATAATGCTGGAGACCAGTCCGGGAACGGCCTTTAGTTCCTTGCAGAGAATCTGGCTTTTTTCAGCGAGAAAGGCAAGAAAATTCCATGCCTCATCGGGGTGGTCGGCGCCTGCGGAAATTCCGGCGTAAATGGCGGAAATGCCGATGGCGTACCTGCCGCCTGTGCCTGCGCTGGGAACGGTTGTAATGCCGAAAGCGTCGTCTCCCATTCGCTCTCTTAAAAACGGAATCGCCTGAGTGGAGGCAATCATCATCGCGGTTTTGCCTTCGGCAAATTCCGCTACACGCTGATCGCCTGTCGTTTCAAAAATATCCGGCGCAAGCAGATTGTCGCGGTTAAGCGTTCCAAGGAAAGAGATGTCGTTCGTAATGGCGCGCGTGTTCAAAGAGGGCTTTTCTCCGTTTGCCCAGAAATTGCCGCCGGCTGTCCAAATCCATGAAAAAATATCTCTGGACAGGGCATGATGATCATCAGAACTTAGACTGATGGCCGCGCCGGCTGCGCCGGCGCCGCCGCGGGAAACCGCTCTTGCGTAGGTGATAAATTCTTCGCGGGTTTTGGGTGGGTGGTCAAAGCCGGCGGCGGTGAGGATATCGATGTTATAAAACAACATATCCATAAAGGAGACGAGAGGTATTGCCAATTGCCTTGTGCCGGACTCATAATTGGTAAAAGAATTTAACTCCATAAGCGCGTTATCGGCCGCAAAGATACTGTAATCACCTTCGTTTAAAAAAAGAATGTGGGGCTTAACGGCTGTGTCATAAGCCATCCTGATCCGGATATCGGGATACTTCTCTTCAAATTCCAATAATAAATCTTCCATAAACCCGCTTCCGAATAGATCCTCGCAATTCGGTGATATAAACAAACTTACCTGCTTGGTTTCAAGTTCCTTTTTAGATGAGAAATTAAAGATCAATGGAACAATAATCATGAAAAACAGGACAAGAATGATAAAAACATCTATTTTATTAGCCGCAAGTGCATTTTTTAAGAAATGCAGGGTTTTTATAAGAAAATGCGCGGTTATTGCATACAAGAACCGCAGTAAATCAAGTATCGACTTTTTTAAGTTTTTAATGTAAATCTTAATAATGCTGGCTTTTTCTAAAAGATTCATTTACACGCTCTCCAATAAAATCTGGCAAAGAAGTACCGGGGGCTTTCGCGAAGAAAAATTGACAGTAGACTTTGCAAAGGTAAAAAAATCCCCTTTTGATATTAAATCAGAATCCGCGTATAATGCCTATCTGTCAAAAGACTCGTTCACCCTAGGATTAAAAAAACCAAACTGTATCGCGTGGATAAATATGCCCGAACGCGAATTTGAGGATCACGCAATAGAAGCAAAAATACGTCTGGAAAGCCTTGAAAGCTATGCCGCGGCAGGGATTATTTTCCGTATGGCAGACGACGAATCTTACTATATGGCGCTGGTTTCCAGTAAAGGATATTTCCGCCTTGACGCTGTAAATAATAATACGCCGAAAACGCTTATCGCATGGACGGATATCCCGGAGTTTGACGGCGTAAATATCAACATGAAAATAATCGCTTACGGCTGCAACATGGTTTTTCTAGTTAACGATAAATGGCTTGGAGAAATCAGCGACGATTCCCATGAATACGGCGGTCTGGGTTTTGCGCTGGCTTCGTACGAAACATCCGAAGATGATTCTCCTGCAGATGAAGAAATGGACAATTACATTTGTAAAACTCATCTTGATTCTATCACCATTGATACTCGTATAAAAATTATCGAACAGGAATTTAATAAATGGACAGACGATTCCAATATCAATGCCGAAGGACGGTTAAGGTTTGCCGAAACTCTCGCGGCAATGGATGAACCCGCAAAAGCGCTGGAACAAATTACAAAAGCGTGGAAACGAAGAGATGAAGTGATCCGCACTGTTTCCGCTACTGCCGCGATAAGGACAAAAAAAGAACTGCTTTTCGCGTCGCGTCTTTCGTTTCGCCTTGGGCAATTTAAAGAAGCGGAAGAATATATTGATTCCATTCTTGATCAATGGGCTAACACCGCCGAAGGCAAGATGGCGCACGCGGAAAAAATCAGAATACTGAACGAACTTAATAGATATAAAGAATTAAAACAATTTGTAAAAAAACATTCATTGAATATAAGCAAAGATATAAATTTTTACGCAATAATGGGAAAATGTTATTGGGAATTGAAAGATTATAAAAATTCAGCAAACGCATGGGGTAACGCGTTTGAATTAATCCGTGAAGATAAAGATAGTTCAGATAAAAACGCTTACGGTGTTTACGCTGTTAACGCCGCAAAAGCTTATGAACTTGCGGAAAACATTTCAACTGCGCTGGCGCGTTATATCGATGCCGGCAAATTTTTCCTGAATAATGATAATATACCGGAACTCGCGGCAGTTATGCCAAAACTTGCGCTGCTCGGAGAAAATAACTGGGAAGCCCGCTCTCTTGCCGGGAAATGGGCGTACAGCATCGAAGACTACAACAGGTGCTCAAAAGAATTTGAAATTGCGGATAAACTCAGATGCGCCATCAGGCCAAGACCGAAGGCGGATCCTGCGCTTTATTATTTATGGGGACTGGTTCATCACATTAAAGGTAAAAGAAAATCCGCTATTACCCTTTTAAAAAGAGCGGTAAAACTTGCCCCGGACTATGAACTCTTTCGCCTTAAACTTGAAGAGTTTACGGCGGCGGACGAGGAAGCTAATAAATGCAAATAATAGATTTCGCGGATTTTCTGGAAAACGGCATTCCGCTTGAAAATAAAAAATCCGCGGTGACAGTCGGCGTTTTTGACGGCGTTCATCTAGGTCATCAGAAATTGATTAATAATGTTGTTTCGCATGACTTAAACCTGACGCCGGTTGTTGTTACTTTTAAAGAGAATCATAAGATTGGATCAGAGAACATTCAAAGTTTCGAAGAAAGAACGGCTGCGCTGGAAAAACTGGGAATAAAAATAATGATTGTCATTGATTTTACGCAGGAGTTCAAACGCATGCCGGGAGTTGAGTTTTTAAAAATACTGCTGAAACGCGGCAGCATCGGCTATTTCGCGGTAGGCGAAGATTTTTCCTGCGGTTATCAGCTGGACACAGACGCAAAGGCAATTAAAACTTTTTTTGAATCGCATAACATTGCCGCGGGAATTGTGCAGGATGTAATGGAAGATTCATTGCCTGTCAGTTCAAGCCGTATACGTGAAGCAATCGCCGCAGGAAATATAAAGCTGGCGGAAAAAATGCTGGGGTACGCTTTAAAGGAGCGCAGCCAATGAGAAACACCAAAATATTTTTATATTTATTAATCCTTTTTATTATATTCAACGCGGAGCTGTCCGCAGATGAAACAGCAGAAACAGCCGAAGCCGTTGAAAATACCGCTCCTTTCAGAATCGGAACAGGAGCCGGCTATTCATTCGCCGGGTACAGAGAAGAAACAGATCTGCCGCTTAACAGATATGTAAATTCTTTTGTTTTTATTATTGACGGTAATATTGAAAAGGATAAATTTATATATTCATTTAATACAAGCTTCTTATTCGGAAAAACCAACGCGATAGAAATAAATGCAAACGAAAATTATTTTACTTATTATCAGAAGGAATCCAATTTTATAAGAGCTTCTCTGGAAAACGCTCTGGATTACCGTTTATGGGGAAATAATAAGTTTCCCGGGTATCTTGGCGGCGCATTGCGCTGTGATGTCTATTTTATAAATTTACCGGAAACGTTTTATTACAACTTAACAGCCGCGATATCGCTTAATGCGCATATTACCCAGAAATGGCATATTAATGAAAAAAATACATTGATTTTTTCCGCGAGCTTTCCCATTTTTGGATATGCTGTCAGACCTCCTTATTACGGACTTCTTTACTCACCGATGGATTTAGAAAAAGATTTTATAAGTCTGCATAATTATTGGGCGCTTTTTTGTGACGTGAAATATCAATATAAGATAAACAGTTTACTTTGTTTTTATTCAAATCTCGGCATTGAACTCTCACATATTAATTTTCCTCAGCCGAGAAAAGACGCGCTGATTCGTTTAAGCGCCGGAGTTTCATTTATTTTTTAGGAGAATGAAATGAAAATTATGAAAATACCGGCTCTATTGTTTATCATTGCGCTGTTATCATCATGCGAATTATTATTAGGATCTGAACCGGATACAAGCCCTGCGGGAATTTTAAAAAATCTCTGGGAGGATTTTAACAACATTTACGCGTATTTAGACATCAGAATGAGCCATAATTTAAAATACAATGACTGGGATGACGTGTATAATAACAGCACAAACGGATACGCGGCAAAAATACGATCTGACATGTCTGAAGCGCAGCTTTTCAACGTATGCGAGGATATGTTAAAACAATTAAATGATCCGCATGTAGTATTGTATATGCCGGGAGATGTCGCTTACAGTTATACGAGCAATAATAGCAGCTCCAGCGGCGCGTTTAATCCTGATAATGTAAAAAAATTTCTTGAGCATGGAGGAAAAGATCAATATATAAATTTTCTATACGGAGTATTTATTACAGGATTTTCTGAACCGCGCATCGGCTACATTAATATATTTGAATTTATAGAAAGCGGCGAAAATTCCGGACAGGAACACTGGGGAAAATCGATCGATAAAATTATAGCTGAACTTTCCGATACAAAAGCAATTGTTCTTGATATCCGCGGCAACAGAGGGGGGCATATATACGCTATGGAGTATATTGCGGCGCGCTTTGCCTCCGCGAAAAAAAGTTATATGAAGGCCAGCATGAAAAACGGGCCGGGAACAAACAATTTTAACACTCCCAGAACTCATATAATAATACCTTCCAATTCAAATTATACTAAACCTGTTGTATTATTAACTGATCAGGATACTGTCTCAGCCGCGGAAAGGTTTACTCTGGCTTTACGGACACAAGATCACGTAACACACGCGGGAACAGCAACGCGCGGCGCTCTGTCCATTCGGGTTGAACGATCTATGGTAAACGGCTGGGTTTATTCGATATCGCCGGAAAAAGTAACAGATATGAACGGAAGAATATATGAAGGAATCGGCATATCTCCCGATTTGCAATATATATTCGCAAGCGATGAAAATGACAGCCAAATTGTTAAAGCCAAAGAACTGGCTGTTAGTTTAAGTAAATAAAGGATGTTTATACATGAAAAAGATTTGTTTTAGACTAACAGCGGCAATGATTATCATTTCGGCGGTTTTATTTTTTGCTTGTGATAATCAAAGCAGCTCGGACGAAAACAATTACAGCATTATTGATGTTTTCGCTAACGGTTCCGAAAACACAGTGACAACAAAATTGACAATTATATTTGACAGAGAAATACCGGATCTTACGGCTGATGATATAAAAATAAACGCTTCTATTCCGTTAATAAAAGGCATCTTAGTAAAAACCGATGATAATACTTATGATCTTGAATTAGTTCCCGGAAGAACAAATACAATCAGAATAGGATTGGATCCCTATCGCGGTTTTACAGGCTGGAGCGCGAAAACCGTGCGTGTAACTGCTGGTTTCTATTTTAATGGAACGGCGAATTTAACCATTATAGGTTATGGATTGCCCGTGAATCAAAATACAATAATAATTCCTGATAATATCGCCGGAATGCCTGTCATTGCCATCGGAGACAACGCATTTCAATCCAGGCAATTAACCGATATTATTATTTCCAATACCATTATAAGTATCGGAAACGGAGCGTTTTATAATAATAGATTGTCAAATCTGGACGATATTATTCCAAACAGTGTAAAAGAAATTGGAAACAACGCATTCGCGAATAATCAATTAACAAGCATAAAAATTCCTGTCAAACTTGAAAGTATCGGGAACGGCGCGTTTGCCGGCAACCAAATAACTGAATTGGAATTTTTCAGAGAAGAAGAGGAAGATGAGGAATTAACGCCTCTTCCTATAACAAAACTTACTCGTTTTTCAGGATTTAACAATAACGCGTTAACAACCGTAGAAATACCAATAAGCGTCAAAGAAATAGGAGAAAATGCGTTTGCGTATAACCAAATTGAAAATATTTTAACTTGGGTTATAAGAAAAGATATTAACAGTTACGCTACAAACATAACCGCCTATCAAGACGGCGCATTTATGTATAATCAACTGAAAAAGATCAGATTTTATGAAGGCACCGCAGTAATTGGCAAAAATGCTTTCTGCAATAACCAAATAAAAGAAGTAATATTCGAAGGCACGATTACTTCTATTGGAAGCAGCGCTTTTGCATATAATAAAATAGAAACTATCACGATTCCAAATGAAATTATCACAATAAACGAAGGAACATTCCGCGACAATCAACTGACAGAGGTTAATTTTTCAAAGAACGTAAAAAATATCAACAGTGAAGCGTTCAGAAACAATCAATTAACGGAAATTAATATTCCCGATAATGTTACCTACATCGGAAATGAAGCATTCAGAAATAATCGATTAACAAAAATTACTATTGGAAAAAATGTTATATTGGGTATTGCTTCTTTCGGCGATGGTTTTGAGAAAATTTACAACACAAAAAAAGAGGCGGGAATATATACCCGGGAAAACCCTGAAAGCGTTGAATGGACTTTTACTGTTATAAATGACGATGAAGAGGAAGATGAACTGGACATTGAACCCTGAACTCTTTCCTTATTTATAAAAATCATGTTATAATCATTAATTATCAAAGAGGAGAGGTTTATGGACAAAGAAACCGAACAAATGCTGAAAAACACGGCAAAAGAAATCAGAAAAATGACAATCGAGGAAATCGGAAACCTGGGAACAGGTCATATCGGAGGAGCCATGTCTATCGTAGACCTTTTGGCTCTGTTGTATTTTCACCGCATGAAAATTGATCCGAAAAACCCGCGCTGGGAAGATCGCGATCAGCTGGTAGTATCGAAAGGGCATTCGGGTCCCGCAGTTTACGCGACTTTGGCGCTTAAGGGATTTTTCCCCAAGGACTGGCTTACCACATTGAATAAAGGCGGAACCAGCCTTCCAAGCCATTGCGATCGCAACAAGACTCCCGGCATCGACATGACGACAGGCTCTCTCGGACAGGGCTTTTCCGCCGCCATCGGCATCGCCCTCGGTTTTAAAATGGATAAAAAACCTCAGACAGTTTATACAATTATCGGCGACGGCGAATCAAACGAAGGGCAGGTTTGGGAAGGCGCTCTTTTCGCAGGCTTCCAGAAACTGCCTAACCTGATCGCGTTTACCGATTACAACAAACAACAGCTCGACGGCTTTACAAAAGATATTTTAGATATGGGCAACATCGCCAAAAAGTGGGAACAATTCGGCTGGTTCACTCAGGAAGTTGACGGTCACGACGTTGCCGCACTTGACGCCGCGATTGAAAAAGCGCAGGCAGAAAAAGAGAGAGCATCGATGATCGTAATGAACACAATCAAGGGAAAGGGATGCACCTTCGCGGAAGGCGTCGAGAAAAACCACAGCATGGCTTTCGATATGGAAAAAGCCAGAGAAGCCATTGCGGCGCTCGGCTGACAGGATAAGGAGAAAATCATGGCAGATAAAGAAATGAGAATGGCGTACGTTGACACTCTTGTCGAGTTAGCCGCAACAAATAAAAATATAGTCGCGCTGGAAGCGGATTTGATGAGCTGCACAAACACAGGCGTTTTTAAGAAAGCGTACCCGGACAGGTTTTTTAACTGCGGTATCGCAGAAGCAAACATGATCGGCATTGCCGCCGGGTTAAGCACATTGGGAAAAATTCCGTTTGCCGCAGGGTTCGGATGTTTTTCATCGCGCCGCGTTTACGATCAGTTTTTCCTCTCCGCGAATTACGCGAAACTCAACGTAAAATTGATAGGCACAGACCCGGGCGTAACAGCCGCATTCAACGGCGGCACACATATGCCGTTTGAAGAACTCGCGTTAATGCGCGTTATTCCAAAACTTACAATGATTGAACCGTCCGACACTGTTTCGTGCGCTGCGTTCGTGCGCCTGATGGCGGAAGAATACGGCTGCCACTACCTGCGCATCCCGCGGAAAGCAGTGCCGACTCTTTATTCAGAAAACGAGAAATTTAAATTCGGACAGGCTAAAGTTTTAAAAGAAGGCAAAGATGTCTGCTTCATCGCGCTTGGCAGTCTGATGGTAAACCAGTCTTTAAAAGCCTGTGAAGAACTTGCCAAAGACGGAATAAGCGCGGGAGTTTTAGACATACTCACATTGAAACCGATTGACAAAGACGCGATTCTAAACCAAGCCGGCAAAGTACGCGCAATCATCAGCGCGGAGAACGCGCAAATGATGAGCGGACTTGGCAGCGCAGTCGCGGAAATCCTTGCTGAAAACTGCTGTGCCGGCAAAGACAGCTGCTGCAAGTTCGCGCGCATCGGCATAAACGACGAGTTCGGCGAAGTCGGTACACAGGATTACCTCGTTGACCGTTACGGGCTGGATGTCGCGAGCTTTGTAAAAAAAGCGAAAGGGTTGTTGGGTTAATAACTAGCGAAATCAAATTTGATAAAGAACCCTGTTTAATAAAAGCAGGGTTCTTTTTATAAATAACGGCGCGGATTTTGTTTATTTTATTGTTGCTGTTTAAAATGTTTAATCTGCTGCCCGTATACAGGAAAATACGCAAAAGGTTGATTAATATTCTTTAATTTTGTATAAATTTTTATAGGAATAAGATTATGGAAATTATAAATTTTCGCAATGATCATTTTAACGGTATTTATGAAGTTATCCATAAAACTATTGAAGAAATATATCCAAAATATTATCCCAGAAGTGCAGTTGATTTTTTCCATAATCATCACTCTAAAGAAAATATGGAAAAACAATTGCCTAATGAATATATAATGGTTTTAATGGAAAATAATGAATTTATTGGAACTGGAACATTATTTGAAAATGAAATAAAAAGATTTTTTATTTTACCGGAATATCAAGGAAACGGATATGGAAAATTATTATTAAAAGAATTGGAAAAAAATATAGATTTAGAAAAATATGATAAATTAAAATTGGATTCATCATTAGGAGCAGTCAAATTTTATGAGAAATTCGGTTATATATATGAAAAATATATGACAATTGATTTACCTGACGGTAATAAATTATGTTATTTAGAAATGTATAAAAACATTAATATAAATTAAGGAAGTTTTCTGGCAAAACGGAAAACAAATGAAAAAGCAAAAGATGATTTTAATAAAAAGGAGTATAAATTATGATACAAAAAGAATTTCCCATATTGGAATTTGATGAAGATAAAAACGCTTTTATAAGACCATCAAATATAATAAAACCTATAGAAAGTATCCCAGAAAAATGTGTTTTATGTTTCTTTTCCAAAGAAATGAATATTATATTAAAGGAATATTCCAATAAAATAAGTTCAAATTTTTTATCAGAAGGCATTAATTATCCATTGTATGAGCTTGATTACAAAGGAGAAAAAATTTGCTTAATACAAGCTGCTGTTGGGTCTCCTCTTGCAGCCGGACAAATTGAAGAACTCACGGAAATGGGCTGCAGAAAATTTATAGCGTGCGGTATGTGCGGAGTTTTGCAAAAAGAACTTGCAGTAGGACATTTAATTATACCAACTGCAGCTGTCAGAGACGAAGGTACGTCGTATCATTATGTAAAACCGTCCAGAGAAATTACAGCTAATGAACGTGTTATAAAAATTATTGAAGAAGAATTATCGATAAAAAAGATACCATATATAAAAGCTAAAACATGGACAACAGATGCTTTTTATAGAGAGACATCCGCAAAAGCCGCCCAAAGAAAAAGCGAAGGATGTGTTACTGTAGAAATGGAAGCTTCCGCTTATATGGCAGTTTCTCAATACAATAATGTAGATTTTGGACAAATCTTGTGTTCCGGTGACAGTTTAGCCGGTGAAGAATGGGATAAAAGAGAGTATAACAAAAGGGAAGGCATAAGAGAATATGTATTAAGAATAACGCTTGATGTGTGTTTAAAGTTATAAAAAAGAAAATCATTACAGACAAAATGGAGCATTTTTTGACATAACTTCCGGATTAAAAATATATATATTAATATATATAGGAGAAATAAATAAAAATCTTGATTAATTAATTATTATTTTTGGAGAATTAAATGTATAAAATAAAGAAAATGAAAATTAAGCATTACAATGTAATAATTGATTTATGGAAAAACTCCGCCGGGGTTGGAATAAACGATCATGACGATTCAAAATATTACTTGAATAAATTTATAAAAAGAAACCCAAATACATGTTTTATTGCGGTAAATGATAAAAAGGAAATAATTGGAACGATAATCGGCGGAAACGACGGCAGAAGAGGAGTTATTTATCATTTAGTTGTTAAACCCGAGTACAGAAAAAACGGAATAGGCAAAAAATTACAGGAATTAGTTGAAAATAATTTTATCAAAGACGGCATCAGACGAATAAATCTTTTTGTATTAAAAGACAACGAAATTGGAAATAATTTTTGGGAAAATGCCGGATATGGAATCAGGGACGTAGCTATTTTCAGAAGTAAAAAAATTGATAAATAAAATGAGATGAATGTGGGTTAAAGCTTTAAATAGAGTTTTACTGCGTTTTTTCAAGAATTTTATCTAACATTTTAATTATCGTTTTACTCAATCCTTCTAATAATTTTATGTCAACAAGTTCTTTTTTATCTTTTTTTGTATGTATAGTATTTTTCATTAAATCTGAAAACATACTGCTTGCAACTATTGCGATACAGGGTATTTCTTGAAACGCAAATATACTATGATCCCCGGAATACCATTGTTCGCCTTCTGTTAAATTATTTTTTGTAATAATTTCGGATTTAACATTTTCATTAAAATTATAAAAAGAAAAATGATTTTCAGATCCAATATGCCCTACGCCGTCAATATTTATTACCAACTTTATATTTAAATTGTTTTCTTTAAAATAATCCAAATACGCTAACTGACCAGATACTTCCGGGCTATCCTCTCCATTAAAAGGCACAATTTCTACCGAGTATTCGCTATTTCCTAATTTTAGCAATTTTGCAATTTCAATTAGCGTATATATACCAGAAGCGTTATCTATTGCGCCTTCAGTAAAATATTTACTGTCCATATGCGCCGCAATTAAAACTACATCCTTTAATGAACCGTCTTTTTTATAAATAATCTGTTTTGAAGTTACTTTGTTTGTTTTAGAATTTATTTCTATTGATATTTTATCGTTTTCAGAAATATTATCCAAATTTGCAGCATAAGCCGACGGCACTTGAAAATTGACATCTTCAAAAATTGGAAATGGATTTAACCCGGATACCGGATCTTGACCGCTAATTGTAATAATCCCTTTTGGGTTTATGCCGCTAATAATTTCATATATTAATTTATCTTCATCAGGAAAATAAAAAGGGAAATTATTAGGCATTAATGCGGCTTTTGTCAATTCATCTTTAAATACCAGAACACCGTTAAAATCCTTTATAGATTTTAAATTCGATAATGTTGAAACATATTTTATCGGAAAAATCCCTTTAAGTTCTTTTGAAAATGGACTTGGAAATATTTCTATTTTTTTATTATTTTGTTCTATGAACGAATTCTCTGTTTCCCATTTAGAACAATTAAACGGCAATTCAATTATTTTATATTCTAATTCGCTAAATTCCTTATTTAATAAATTGATTATTCCATTGTTTCCGTCTGAACCAATTGGCCTTTCAACGCATAATTCATCAAAATTAAGCATGATTTTCTCCTGTTATTACTCTTTTAATACATTATAACGGAGTCACCTTCAAGTCTGTTAGAAACACTCTTTTTAGCGGCCGACGGGAGTCGCCTTCCAGTCGCAAACATCCTGTTTGCTCCTTCCAGGCCGTCTACGCCGCTAAACCGGCATCCTGCCGGTTTACCCCTCAGACGCTCACGCGTCTTCGGCGCCGCGGCTCCGTTTCGACTCCCACATTATTAAAAGGTGATTGTTTTTACACCTATCACATATATTGTTGGTAATATTTATTTTAGCGGCCGACGGGAGTCGAACCCGCGTCACGAGCTTGGGAAGCTAGGGTAATGCCGTTATACGACGGCCGCTTTTTTTATGTATTTACATTGTTTTCAAGTTAAAACTTGAAAAATACACGAGTTTCGCAAAGCGAAACTCGAAGCTCAAAAGCCATGGGCTTTTGAGCAATGATCCAGGGCTGACTCGAACAGCCGACCTGCCGCTTAGGAGGCGGCCGCTCTATCCCCTGAGCTACTGGACCTGTGCTCAGGTTATCACCCGCAAGGGGTATTGTCAACTTGACGAAGCCTTATCAATAATCTAATATTTATAGAGTAATATATATAGGGGTTCAATTGTGACAAAACGAGGGGTTTCCCTGTTTTTTTTATTTATATTCAGCATCACTCTTCTCTTTGGACAGGATATTATAACAGCGGAAAAATATCTTGAAATGGTGTCAGATACTTACTCATCCATCAGAGATTATGAAGCGATAATTACTATCCGTTCGGGCAGTAACGAAATGATCGGAAATGCAAGTTACCTGACTCCGAATTTTCTTCGGATCGATTTTACCCGTCCCGCAGAACAAGTTATTGTTTTTAACGGTGAAGCGCTTACTGTCTACCTGCCTGAATACAGAGCAGTGTTGAATCAAGCTGTTAATAAAAGAGCTTCAGGAGCAGGGATGGCAAGCGCTCAGGGGCTTTCGCTTTTAAGACGCAATTATGTTTCATCTTTTCTAACAGGACCTAATCCCGAACCGCTGGACGGCACTTCAGGAGAAAGGGTAATGAAGCTGCGCCTTTCAAGACGCACAATTGCCGAAGGTTTCAGAGAGTTAACATTAAGCATTAATCCTGATACAAAATTAATCCGCCGCATTGAAGGGCGGACAATTGCTGAAGGCGAACTGCGTTTTGATTTTACAAATATTAAAACAAATGTCGGTATTCCGGAAGCGCGATTTGCGTATGACACTCCGGCATCGGCAAATATGTATAACAATTTTCTCTTCAGAGATGCTGATTAAGGTGAGGGAAATCTAATGGAATCTCTGGGAGAGAAATTAAAAAGCGCCCGTAACGAAAAAGGTCTAAGTTTAGATAAAATAAGCGGTGAAACAAATATTTCCATCCGATACCTTGAAGCGCTGGAGTCTGAGAATTTTGCGCTCTTTCCCGGTGAACCTTATATAATCGGGTTTCTGAAAAATTACGGAGCGTATCTCGAACTTGACGTTCAAAAAGTAATTTCGCTTTACAGAGCGCTTAGAATTCAGGAACAGCCCATCCCTGTGGAACAACTTTTAAAAAGCCCTCCGCGTCTTCCGGGTTTTGTTATTCCTGTCGTTGTCATATTGCTTGTTTTAGGTTTCGGCGGCTGGGGTATTATGACTCTAATAAAAAACCGTCAAAATAATCCTGTTGTTTCCGCGCCCGCGGCGCGAACTACTTCCGAATATATGATGGAAGGCAATTCGATGGAAAAGCGGATGTATAAAAATGATTCTGTTTTAATTCCTATAGGCAGCGAAACATATAAACTTGAACTTTATAATCTCGGCGAGGCTGTTACCATCCGCACTCCGGGCGGCACTGAAGTGCTGGATTTAAGTCAGGAAGTTAATATCGATCTTAACAGCGACGGGATTCCTGAATTGCGCATAACGGTAGCCGATTTTGCGAAAAATAAGATAGAAATGGGCGCTCTTCTTCATTTCTATCTCGCGGATGCGGGCGCATATATAAGCGCGGAAACAGAACAGCCGCCCATTCCGTATACATCGAATACAGTAAGCGCCGCGAGCACTACTGTTATTCCGACATCCGTAAGCGCGTACCCTTTTACGCTGCAGGTTAATTTTCAAGGCTACTGTATGTTCCGCTGGGAGATTCTTAACGAACGCGATCGCAGGGACAGAAACCAAAGATATTTTCAGCGTTCGGAAGTTCTGGATATTCAAGCTCAGAACGGAATACGCATTTGGGCATCAAACGCCCAAACGGCAAGGCTTCAGGTTATCGGCGGAGGGCGGACAATTCCGGTAGATATTGGCTCGGCCGGCGAAGTAGTTGTAGCCGATATTCGCTGGGTCAGGGACGAAGAAAATCGTTACCGCCTTGTGCTCATTCGGTTAGAAACCGGCAGTTAATAATCCATTGCGTTACTTTATCGATCCGTTCGGATGCGTAAAAAATCAAGTTGACGCAGAAAATATAATGGCCCGCCTGAATAACGAAGGATGGGAAAATTCTGCCGACGCGGAATCGGCAGATTTAATAATTGTTAACTCCTGCGGATTTATCGAAAGCGCGAAACAGGAATCGATCAACGCTGTTCTTGAATGGCGGAAACTTTATCCAAAGAAAAAAATCCTTCTTACAGGCTGCCTCGCACAGCGTTACGCGAAAGAACTATCTGAAGAATTAAAAGAAGCAGACGGTTTTATGGGCGTTGAAGATTTGGCAAAAATTACGGAAAAAGCCGGAGAAATTTTTGGAAATAAATTATTAGAAGAAGAGTTCTCGCAGAGGATGCACAGGGACGCAGAGAAGAAAAAAAGTAAAAATTTATTAACCGGAGAGAGGCCTTTGTTATCGTTACCGGGATCAGCTTATGTTAAAATCAGCGAGGGATGTGATAATAATTGTTCGTATTGCGCCATTCCATTGATTCGAGGGAAACTTGTCAGCCGTTTAATTCCGGATATTATTGATGAATGCCGCATACTTCTTAAGCGGGGAATTAAAGAGCTATGCATTATTGGGCAGGATATCGGCGCTTTTGGAATGGATCAGGAAAAAGGATCATCAAAATTAGCGGAATTGCTGAACGCAATTTCAAATCTAGACGGGCATTTTTGGGTTAGGTTATTATATATACATCCTGATCATTTTCCTTTGCAGATACTGGATATAATTGAACGGGATTCACGTTTTCTTCCGTACTTTGATATTCCATTCCAACATTCATCAGCGAAAATACTCGCGGCGATGAACCGCTGCGGAACGGCAGAAAAATATCTTTCATTGATCAGCACAATTCGTATAAAATTACCGAACGCGGTTATCCGCTCTACATTTTTGCTTGGTTTTCCCGGAGAAACAGAAGAGGATTTTACGGCGTTACTCGATTTTCAAAAGAAAGCAAGTTTGGACTGGCTTGGCTGTTTTACCTATTCGCGCGAAGAAGGCACCTCGGCATTTGCGATAAAAAATCGCGTACCTGCGAAAATCATGCAAGAACGTAAACAAAAAATTGAAAATTTTCAAATGACAATAACAGAGAAAAATATGGATCGATTTACAGGACAAAATTTAGAAGTATTAATCGAAGAACAATTTATAACCGAATCAGATAAAAACGAAGAAAATTTATGGCTTGGAAGACTATATTGCCAAGCGCCGGAAATCGACGGCGCGGCGGTAATTGTAAGCGGTAAAGATGGAAATGATCTTCAACTGGGAACTCTTGCTCCATGCAAGGTAGTTGCCCGCCGCGGTTTTGATTTAGAAGTTTTAGTTTGATACAACAGGCTTCTCATTTTTTTGTATCGAAAAAATTATAAATACGCCTATGCTTGTTATAAACGCCAATATTCCGCCGAAAATGAACGGCATTGATTGATTTACAGTATCCCATAAAATACCTGCGATTATTGAAGCCGGCAGTAATCCAATCCCAACAATGGCGGCATGTAAACCAAGAGCGCTCGCCTTTTGCGTTTCCGGCACAATATCTACAATAAGCGCTCTTTCTATGCCTGTTGTAAGCGCCGTGTAAAAACCATAAATGATAAACAAAATAATAAATAAAGTTTTATCAGAAAATAAACCTATTCCTAAATAAACAATTCCATATAAAAAATATCCCAGACACAACATGTTTTTTCGTCCGATTTTATCAGACAGGTTTCCAAACGGGTACGATAATACCGATGCTACAATGTTATATAAAAAATATAATAAAATTGCGTTATGCGCTGTAAATCCTGCATTGTAAGTTCTTAATAAAATAAAAGCATTCGATGAATTTCCAAGAGTAAATATAAAAACAAAAACCAGAAACAATTTTAACCTCTTGTCCAGAGTTTTCCATTTAAAAGAAACTAATTTTTTTGTTATTTCCGCTTTTTTATCTTTAACAAACAAAATGATTATAATTCCAATTATTGCAGGAATTAATGAATATAAAAATATTTTCTTATAATCGCTGTCACTCTGACGCAGAATAATATAAGCCAGCAATATTCCAACTGCTGTTCCTAGTAAATCCAATCCTTTGTGAAGGCCGTAAGCCTTACCCAGCTGCGATTTATCCGAAGATTCAGCGATTAATGCGTCTCTTGGCGCAGTTCTAATACCCTTACCGAAACGATCAACTATTCTTGCCAGCAAAACGCCTGTCCATGTTGCAGATAACAATATAATTATTTTATTAAGTACCGAAGCGGAATAGCCGAAAAACGCAATGCGTTTTTTATTGCCGTATTTATCGGCAACAATCCCGGAAAATAATTTAATAACGCTTGCCAGACTTTCCGCTATACCTTCAATTATCCCGATTATTGTAGGCGTTGCCCCCATTATTGTAGATAAATACAAAGGAAGAATGGGGTAAACCATTTCTGTACTGATATCCGTAAAAAAACTTACAAGCCCTAATAAAATAATATTAGAAGCTATAAAAGTTTTTTTATTATTTTGATCGTCTTGTGTTATATTATTCATTCGCGTTAAATTATATATCCAATATTAATATTTGAACAGTAAAAAATTAATAAAAATCAAATCTTTTACATATTCATAAGTTTATACGCTCTGTTTTTCGCCTCTTGTAAGAAACATTCCGGGGAATATTTATCCAGAACATTACTGTATTGCGCGTCAACTTCTAAAGATAAAGCGCCTTTGTAATTTAGTTCTTTTATTTTATTAATTACCTTTTCCCAATTAACAGTACCGCTAAAAGGAAGCATATGCTGATCTCCTGTGCCGTCATTATCATGTAAATGTAAAGCGGCAAGCTTTTCACCATACTTCGAAAGATAATCGACTCCGGGGGTAAAACAATTTTCATGCCCGCAGTCGTAGCAAAATTTTAAGTTATCAGAATCAATATTGGCAAAAAGAAATTCAAGATATTCAAATTTTCTAACATTTTCAAAAGCGATTGTAATTCCGTTTCTTTCCGCTTTATCGATAAGCTGTTTAAATCTGTTAAGCCCTGTCTGCCCAAAAGGAGGCGTTTTTTCACCGCTTGTTAGATGCATTACAGCTGTCGGGATTTCGAATTTTTTACAATCGTCTATATATGAAAAATATCTTTTAAGCATTTCCTCACCATCAAGCGTATCTTCCCACATTGAATTTATACCGGCAAAAGAAAAATGCGCGTTTTCAATTTTTAAACCGTGCTTTCTGATAATATCCGGCTTTGTTTCGCTTACTTCATTTCCTTCTTTGGAACCTTCTCCCCACCATGTCATAACAGATTGAAAACCGGCGTTTTTAATCATTTTTATTCTATCTTCATGCGGATACTTATATCCAAACCACGAACAGATGCCGTATTCCATACTATTTCTCCAGTAAATACAAGTATTCTTTTACATGAATTTCACGATTATTTAAATTTCTGCTTCCTCTAAATGTATTATACTTTGTTTCTAATACTTCAAGTTTTCCGTATTTACTTAACATGTTTTTCATTTGATCGACAGTTATAAATCCATCTGAATTAAATGTAATTAATACAAATTTCGCGTTTATATTTTCAACAAGATGCGTTAATGAATCTAAAGCGTAATTTCCCTTATTATAAAAAGAACGATTCCAGTCTTCCGGTATGCCAGAAATCTTGCTGATTTTATCCGGGTATTTATAATCAAGAATTAAATTTAACATAAAATAATTTGAACCGTACGGATGTTGGTTATAAGGGGGATCCAAATACGCTATATCAACTTCAGGCAGTATATTAATTATTTTATTAGAATCGTCATTGTAAATAACAGTATCACAATTAAAATTACTGAATATTGGAAACGGTAATTTTATATCGCCGGTAATTCTTAACAAGGCATCCTGATTTCTTCCTCCAAATTGACCGACGCCTGTTTCTTTATTTTTATAAAAGCCTTTAAAAACTCCTGATGTGTTTGCATGAATAGACGCTTCAGACAGCAAAGGCGCTAAAAAATATTTTTGATAATCGCTTGGTATTTTACAAATCAATTGTCTCATGGTATCAATAAACATCGCGTTTCTGTTTGTATAAAACACTCTTTCATCAGTTTTAATATCATTATCATTTTTTGGAGCGTATAATTCAGAAATTATTCCTTTTATTAATTCTTTTTTGGAATTTGCGATTAATTCCTGATAATACTCTCGTAAAGAATGAAAATCGATTTTATTCTCATTTGATAAGTAACATTGATTAATAATATATGAATAATATTCTAAATCATTTACGATTAATAAATCAGAATATTGTTTGAAATACCTTGCTACAATACCTGACCCGCTAAAAACATCAAACATTCGTAATTTTTTCTTTTGCAGTTTTTTTTGAACTAATTTGATCCCGTTATCAATAAAATTCAATAAAGAGCGTTTATTGCCTATATATGTGATAAGCTGCTGAGTAAGGTATTCCTTTTTTTCAAATATCGTTGAATCTGTCTCGACATCTAATGAAAGCAATTGTTCACTCATAATTCAACAATACCATAAATATTTTATATTGTAAATACTAAAATATTAGTATCCTATTATATACATTATATTTTATCTTTACTTTCAAAAATCGGCCATTTGGAAAAATCAGATCTGCCGATTGGTATCATTATAGACAAGAAAATAACAAATAAAAATATAATTAAAGAAACGCCGCGGTATATCGGCAGCAGGAATATAATCGATAATATTGTTGTTAACGCGATATGATACGGAATTAATGTTTTAAACGCGAATTTTTTACTTGTCGCGTTCGGGATATACAAAACATACATTATCAATGTCAGCAGGAATGCGAAAGTCAACGTAGATAAACTATTAAAAAATCTTATAATATATGAAATAAACAGAAAATAAAATACATTTATTATAGCGATAAATAAATAATGTATAGGATGAAATCTTACATTTCTCATTTGAGATAAAATAAAAACAAGTATAATAAACAGGCAAAGAGAAACGGGTGAAAATCTAATTAATCTTTCTATCTGATCCAGATCATTAATTATTGACACAAACGAAATCCCAACATCCTGATTAGTGTTAAAATTGGTCATATCAACCGCCAATTGTTCACGTTTTCCGTTTTTTGAAATCTCGTGCGGCAAACCATACTGTAATAAATTATATCCGGAAGTATTAATATCAAAACGCGCCTTAAAGGATTTTATTACATAGCTGTTATATACGGACAAATTATATTTTAAAACATCAACTCCATTGGTTTTAAACCGGATATTTATCTTCACCGTTTGGTCTTCACCTAACTTATCAAGCAAAACAAACGGCGATCCCATTAAAAATTCAGCGGTGATCGCTTCGTCGTTTACAAAAACAGTATAATCATTAAGTATGCTCGCGTTGGCAGGACGGTTAAATTTCACTAATAAATTATCTTGAAATCCCGTATTATTCATCAAAATATATTCATTATCAATGTCAACAAGATATGAGTTAAAGGTAATAAGCCCTTCGCGCTTTTTTTCCAAATTAACAATAGCATTCACAGCAATTGAATCCGGCCGCAAATGATGTTCTCTGGTTTTTAATGTTTCAATAATCTCTGTTATCCCCGATTTATCTACCTTTTCAATTTTTTCAATATAAGATTCAACAAAATAAAAATGAGACGGAATTATATTTATTTCGCCGCCCCACGAATTAGTAAATCTTTTATATACATTTCCAAAAGTGGTGTCATTCTGCTGCCCAACCCTGAAACTGGTTATTAATAAAGCGGCGGAACCAGCTGATACAATCAATAATATCCAAAATATAAAAAGCCCTATCCTCGGCGGAGATTTTTTTTCGGCAATATCATCCATACGAACATTGTTATACGGTTATTTACTATTGTCAATGGTAGTGACAGCCGTTGTTTTTTGCTATAATAAAGCATGTGCGCCGCAGAATATCCTCCCTATCTGGCACCTCTAAATCCCGAACAGCGGCAAGCAGTTCTTCACACAGGCAAGCCTCTTTTAATTCTTGCAGGCGCAGGTTCAGGCAAAACCAGAGTGATAACTACAAAGATTGCGTGGCTCATCAGGGAAAAGGGAATGGATCCGCGATCAATTTTAGCAGTTACGTTTACAAATAAAGCGGCGAAAGAAATGGCGGAACGCGCAAAACAGATTGATGAACGCGCGGGAGAAGCGATGCTGCGCACTTTTCACTCGTTCGGCGCGTGGTTTTTACGGCGTAACGGCAGTCTTGCGGGATTAAACCCGAACTTTGTTATTTACGATGATGATGATGTTATTTCGCTTCTTGCTTCACTTTTGGAAAATATGCCCAGAGCGGAAGTTAAACATTACGCGCATAATATTTCAAGAGCGAAAGATTATTTTCTAACTCCTGACGATCCGGAACTCGCGATAATCGATCATCATAAAAAATTCCGCGATATTTACAGACAGTACGAAGAGCGCATGGCGCAGATTGGCAATGTCGATTTCGGCGACTTAATAAAAAAACCTGTGGAGATTCTTCGCAGTCAAAACGAAGTTGCGCGGCGTTTCCGCGACAGATTTTCGGTCATAATGGTAGACGAATATCAGGACGCGAATGTCGCGCAATTTCGCCTGCTCAAAGAACTTTGCGGCGAACAAACTTATGTGTGCGTAGTGGGTGATGACGACCAGTCAATTTACCGTTTCCGCGGCGCCGAAGTAAAAAACATCCTTGAGTTCCCAGATCGTTTTTCAGGCGCGGATATTATCCGCCTTGAGCAAAATTACCGCTCCACCTCGCCGATTTTAAAAGCGGCGTCTTCGGTTGTGGACTGCAACAGCGGCAGGCTTGGAAAAACTCTCCGCGCTGAAAAAGGCGACGGCCCGCTTCCCTCTCTTATCACTCTGCCCGATCAAAATGAAGAAGCCTCTTTCTGCGCCGAAAAAATTAAAACCTCGGTAAAGAAAAAAGAAACAAAATGGTCGGACTGGGCAATCCTCTACCGTACTAACGCGCAGTCACTTGGATTTGAAACATTATTTTTAAAGAAGGGAATACCCTATCGTGTTGTCGGGTCGTTAAAATTTTATGAACGCGAAGAAATAAAAGATGCGCTTTCATTACTTGCATTAATTGTAAACCCCCGCGACGAGGTTGCCTTCCGGCGCGTTGTGAATAAACCGGCGAGAGGCGTAGGCAGCGTAACAATCGAAAAAATTGTGGAAGCTTCGATAGACGATGGTATTGATTTAATGGAAGCGGGAAGCAAAATAGATATTTCAAAAAAAGCGCGAAAAGGTGTGAATGAATTTAATAAAGTGATAGAAGATGCTAAAGAAATACTAGACAGGAAAACTTCGCGCGAGGATACATCGAACCTTAAGTTCAAAGCGCGGGAAAAATTAAAATCCGGCGAAGGACTGTCAATCTGCATTGAAAAGCTGCTTATTGAATCAGGAATTGCCGGATACCATGAGGCACAGGATGAAATACAAGGCAATTCAAAACTCGGTAACCTGCAGGAATTACTAAACGCCTCAAGCGAATATCCGAACAGCCGCGAAGGTTTACTGGAATTTCTCGAAGATATAGAACTTGATCGTTCCATGGCAGAAGATTCAAACAAGCAGAACAACGCGTATAATTCTGTGACGCTTATCACTTTTCACAATACAAAAGGACTGGAATTTAAACGAGTCATAATGACAGGACTTGAACACGGTATCTTTCCGCGTGAAGACAAGAAGGGAGATGAGCTTGAAGAAGAACGCAGACTTTTTTATGTCGGAGCAACGCGCGCAATGGATGAATTATTTTTTACAACATGCGCAGAAAGGCGGATGTACGGAAAAACATCGGCGATGCAGCCATCGCTGTTTCTGCGTGAAATCGATAAAAGCTGCCTGCAAGTTATCGACATGGCTGCGCGCTCAAGCGGCATAATGACTTACGGCCGCCGCTCTGTTGCGGGACGAAGTTTCAATCCGCTGAACATGGAAACCGCGTCAATTACTGATGTTGAACAACGCGCCGGCTGGCGCAGAGGTCAGCGCCTGTTCCATGAAGATCACGGTTATGGCGCTGTCATGGAAGTGAGGGACAGCGAAGACGGACCGGTTGTCCGCGTCCGTTTCGATAACGGGCAGGAAAAACGCTTTTTACCGGAATATCAAGGCAGAGCCTATGAAAAAGTTAATGAAGACTAATTAAAGAATTTTGCGACTTGTGATAAAATAATTAAATGGAAATTAAAGATGAGTTTTACCTTTTTAATACACTCCCGCAAGTTCTGCGAGCAAGGGGTTTTCGTCTCTATTTGTCCAATAACAAGCGCTTAGTGGATTTATGGCTCTCCGGCGGCGCGGCAATTCTAGGCCATACACCGGTAAATCAACTGCGCGAATTAAAAAATACCGCAAGCAGAGGCCTTTATGCCCCCTACCCTCACTTTACAGAAAACCGTTTAATTAAAGCGCTTTTAAAACTTTTTCCCGGACGCGTTTTTCGCCTCTACGCCGCGCCGCCGCAGGAATTAAAAGCGGCAAAATTGTGGCGGCCTTATACCGATTCGCAGGAGATTGGAGACAATGTTTTAATCCCTGTAATTCCCGGTATTCAAACATGGCGCGGAGGGTTGCCGTTTGGGTTGTGTGTTGCTGCGGCTCAAAGTGAAGAGGCTGCATCTCCCCTGCCGCCGGGTGACAGGCTTTCGCCGGTACTGCTTTCAACGGCAGCGCGGGGCATTCATGACATACTCGCCGCTCCGGAGAGGGGAAAACCGCATTTTCCAAAAATTACCAAGGCGCTAAAAACAAGTAAATGGCAGCGTAATGGAATTTATCTCACTTTAAAAGAAACGCCGGCTCAGACAGAATGGGAGACGCTTTTCAATAGGTTCCTGGAAACGGGGTTTTTACTGCCGCCCTCGCCGATTTATCCGGTTATTCTTCCCGGCGAGATGTCGGACGGCGAAGAAGCGAAACTGGCAGCGGTGTTGTAAGTTATTACATTGCTTATTAGGTATAATTTGATTTATTATATAAAACATATAATTACATATGGGAAAATTCCGCTAAATGGTATATAATAATAAAATGAGGGGAACAGATGGAATTCTACAGAAATCATGAAAAAAGAAGAATTATTTCGTTAATAGAAAAAGGCTGGTTTAACAATGATCCCGGAGACGGGATGTTTGTTGATCATAATCATAAATATGTCCTGAAAAACAGTGATAATAATTTTTACCCGCCTATTTTAAGAGACGTGAAAGATTATTTTAAATACAATGAAATTAACTGGTGGAGAGGATTTGAGCCGACCGGACATACAATGTCATCGCAAACATCCTGTTTAAATCATTTGTATCATATAAGAAATGATAAAGAAGCGGTAATGGCAGTCTTATCTTCGTTTTCAAACTGTTTTACGGATGTTATTCAGATAATTACTGATAAATTTGAACCTGCTTATATCTCTTTTGAACAAGTCAGTGATAATGATTTATTAAGCGAAGGGCTTCCGAAAAGAGGATCTATTTGCACATCAATTGACGCGTTTATTTATGCCTTACACAGAAACGGTTCAAAATGGCTTATTCCGATAGAATGGAAATATATAGAATCATATAATGATACCGACAAGAGCACAGGACCTACGGGAGAAATAAGACGTAAAAGATACGATGAATTAATCTTTAAATCATCGCAATTAATATATGATAGATTATCGGACAGAAAAAGTTGTTATTATTATATGCCTTTTTATCAATTAATGCGCCAAACACTGTGGGCTGAGCAAATGATTAATCATAATAATATAGAAACAATTTCCGCAGAAAATTTTTTACATTTAAATGTTGTTCCGTATAAAAATATCGACTTGCTGGAAAGAAGATATTCATGCAGTAAAAATGATTTACCGACAACATGGAGAAGCTGTCTTTCCGATCAAAGTAAATATAAAATTATCTCCCCGGAAATGCTGTTAAGCAATCTGGGATATAAATATCATAATTTAAAGCAATATCTTTCGGCGCGGTATTGGAACGATTAAAACGCAGAAAAAAGTTGTTTAATCTGGATTTCAGCATTTATTAAAAAATGTTCAAATTTGTTCATTATAAAATTTATAAAATGTTATAAATATTTTAAGGAGAAATGTATGCTTTACACAGAAGGAAAAACGGATTGTAAGCCAAGTGAAATAGGCTACGATGAAAAACGGCTTGATGTGCTGAATACCCATTTACAGCGCCTCATAGATGAAGGTGAAATTCAATGCGCAACCTATTGTGTTTCACGCAAGGGTAAAATTTTCGCGCACGGCGCAGTAGGGAAAAATTCTTACCGCAAAGACGATAACACTCCTGTTCAACCGGATGCGGTGCGATACATCGCTTCGATTACCAAGACATTTACCGCGGTTGCCATTATGAAACTTGTCGAGGACGGATTGATGCGCCTTGATATTCCTGTCGCCGAAGTTTTGCCGCAATTCAATACCCCGCCATATAACGGCATAACGCCGTTTCAATTATTGACTCATAC
>Ga0209755_10002167_pt1 | contig 27610 bp, 14 predicted proteins | sample TergutCo191P1_FD_187301 | JGI IMG/M metagenome (GOLD analysis project Ga0209755, IMG submission 187301) | Cornitermes sp. P1 segment gut microbial communities from Petit-Saut dam, French Guiana - Co191P1 (SPAdes) (version 2) | ecosystem: Host-associated > Arthropoda: Insects > Digestive system...
CAACATGGTAATGGTTGGCAAATTCGCGACATTCGACGACTATTTCGCCAACTCGGTAGGAAATATCGCGATATTGGGCGAGCAGGCGAATAGAATGCTAGCGACAGAAGAGAAGACCATGAACTATTTAAGAGAAATGCGCGAATCAATTTCGGGCGTAAGCCTTGATGAAGAATTGTCGAACATGATTCGCTACCAGAAAGGTTACGAAGCTTCGGCAAGATATATTACAACGGTTAATTCCATGCTTGATACTCTTATCAATCGCATGGGTGTGTAAGGAGTAAATTATGAACAGAGTTTCAACTAACATGCCGGTAACGGATATGCAGTACAGTATGCGCAATGAAGAATCAAAAGTGTCAGCAATGCAGGACAGAATTTCCGGTAAAACGCGGCTTTTAAATTTAAGCGACGACCCTATCGCCGCTTCTCACGCGGTAAGATACGATTCGTTTTTGGCAAGGCTCCATCGTTTTGAGAAAAACACTGAAACCGCAGGGCATCACTTCCAGACAACCCATGACAATCTATCTTCAGCTAACGATATTCTGCAAAGAATAAGAGAATTGTCCGTTTACGGCGCGACCGGAACAAGCACACCGGACGATGTTAGGCTTATGGCGGTAGAAGTAAACGAGCTTTTAAAAGAACTTGTAAACATTTCTAACGCGTTAGGCCCCGATACAAAAAAACAATTCGCTGGCGACAAAGTTTTTACAGAACCTTTTAGAATTGTAGAGGGCACTGTAGAAGGCGGCGGCGAGACAATGATTACAAGGGTAGAGTACCGCGGCTCAGGCGCCGCGCGCAGAGTGGAAATCGGCGACAATATGTTTATAGATTTGGACATGGGCGGCGATGAGGCTTTTTGGGCGGAGAGAATGCACATTGTTTCCACTACAAACGCTTCAAATTACAGGGCGACAGAAGCGGGCGCGTTTTTTATTGACGGCGTAGAAATAAATGTAGCAGCAGGCGATACGCTCCCGGCGATTGTAGCGAAAATAAATGATTCCGCGGCTCCTGTAAAAGCGTATATCGATATTGACACAAGAGGGCTTGTACTTGAGGGAACAAACGCTCATTTAATTCGAGCCGAAGACAGGGTTGGGGGAGCGGCGGTTCTTCGCGATCTTGGAATAATTAACGGAAACCTTGTGAATAACGCTCCTAACTGGAACACAAACGCGCTTGTCTCGGGCGGATCAGTTTTTGACATGGTAATTCGTTTAAGGGACGGAATGTTAAGAGGTGATCATGATTTTATAGGCAGCCAGGGTATTGCGGGAATTGATCATTCGCTCAATAATATAGCATTCAGGCTCGCGGATATAAGCAGCAGAAAAGAAAGAGTTGATTTCGCCGCGTTGCGTATCAATAATCAGATACCAAATGTTACAAGAATGCTCGACCGCGAAACGGGCTTAGACCTCGCCGATGCCGCTACTGAATTAAAGATGACTCAAACGGCTCATCAGGCGATTTTAGCGACAGCCGCGAAACTGCTTCCGCCGTCGCTGCTTAATTTCTTAAGGTGATTTGCATAATTTTTAAGGAGAAAAAATGAAAGTAGATACAAAAGCGTTTGGACTTATTGAAGTAGACGAAAAGCAAAAAGTAAAAATTCCTCTTGGGCTCTTTGGCTTTGAGGATTTTACGGAATATGTTTTATTGGACGCGGAACACGAACCCTTTTTTTGGCTTCAGTCTATCGACGAAAAAGAAATAGCGTTTGTAATTATTAATCCATTTTTATTCCGCAAAGATTATGAGGCTAATGTTACAAACGAAGAATTGGCGGAGATAGGAATTAAATCGGCGGAAAACGCGCTTATTTTTGTAATTGTAACAATCCCCCAGGACGGCGGTAACATGACAGCTAACCTTCAGGGCCCGATAATCATCAACAAGGAAAGCATGACAGCCATGCAGGCGATTCTTTCGGATCAAAAATGGAAGACCAAGCATGATATTATCGCCGAAATGAAAGGAACAGCCTAATGCTAATACTTTCAAGAAAGATAGACGAAAAGATAATTATCGGCGACGATATTACAATTTCTATTATAGAGATTAGGGGAGATCAGGTAAGAATCGGCATTGACGCTCCCAAGAAGATAAAAGTTTTCCGCCAGGAAGTGTACGACGCGATTAAGGCGGAGAATAAGGCTGCGTTGTCGTCTAATACAGTAATACCACAAGTCAATTTCAATAAATAATTACAAACATTTTTCAAATTGACTTATTAAACTGGATATGTCTTTGGCGAGGGGAGCGATAAATTTCTGTTCGTCAGGCAATATAATTTCTTGCGCGTGTAGACCTAGTCTTGAAAGCAAAGGACGTTCTTCGACTGGGTCGCCTCGCCAGCCGCGTTTAAAAGATGAAAGTTTAATTGGGTTTGCCTTGCCGTAAAGTTCATCACATACAACAGGATGTCCAATCTCTCTCGCGTGCACTCTTATCTGGTGTATTCTTCCTGTTTCCGGGCGCGCTTCCAACACGCTATAATTTCCGGCGTTTAATACGCAAGTAAAATGTGTTAATGATTCTTTGCCGCGGAATTTATCTACTATGGTCATGTGTTTTTTATTACCGTTTGGGACAAGCGCGAGATCGCATGATGTTTCTTTCCATGAAGGGCGTCCATGAACAATCACTATATATTTTTTTTGTACTTTTCGCTGTTCAAAAGCCACTGATAAATTACGATGAGTTTCTTTATTTTTCGCGAAAATCACAAGCCCTGAAGTATCTTTATCTATTCTGTGTACTGTAAATATTTTTGGTATTTTTAAATCATTTTCCAGAAGTTTATCTAGTCTTTCCTTTGTTTCGTCCCACCTGTCACCACCAATAGAAATACCTGAAGATTTATTTACCGCTATAAATTTTTCACAATCAAATATAACTGTATATGGAGATACATTTTTCATAAATTCCTTCGTGCCTTTGTGTGAGATCTTTGCGAATAATCTCTTTTCTAAACTATTTTTCTTGAACCTGGTTTAACAGCAGGTACACCTTTTTTACACAAATCACATTCAGAGGCGTCCCAGTTGCCGGCGCTTACTTTAACTGCCGGGTAAAAAGGCCATGGCGCGTCGGGCGCTCCTTCCGCGCGGCGATCTACGACGCAGGCGAGAGCAGTTACCTTCGCTCCTGTATGCTCAAGCGCGGCGGCGCATTCCATATATGATTTACCAGTTGTAATTACATCTTCAACTATTAAAACATTGTCTGTAGCTTTTAACTCAAAGCCGCGGCGCAGCGTCATTACGCCGTCGTCGCCGCGTTCTGTGAAAATGGCGGGAAGCGATAACTGGCGCGCGACCTCCCATGCCGCGATAATGCCGCCCATGGCAGGGCCTACGACAATATCAATTTTTAGTTTGCCATTCTTTATGTCTTCGCGTATTTTCGCGGCTGAGGCCTCAAGCGCTTCCCTTGCCTTTTCGGGGTATTGCAAAAGTTTTGCGCACTGGAAATATTTATCGGAATGTCTTCCTGAGCTTAGTAAAAAATGTCCTTCCAGCATCGCTTCTGACTCGCGTAAAAGCTCTATCACCCTTTCCATTGTCTTCCCTTTATTTTTTCCTGATATTAATGTCGCTTATGTGTCCAATTTTGTTAGCTGTCATATACTCACCAAGCCCCTCGATTATTTCCGGCATGGTATGCGGATTTAAAAATGTCGCGGTTCCCACCTGAACAGCGCTTGCGCCTGCCATTAAAAATTCAAGCGCGTCATTGGTATTCGCGATGCCGCCCAAGCCTACAAGAGGAATATTTGTCCTTCCTTCGTCAAGGAGGCTTGTGTACAATTCCCAAACCATGCATAGGGCAATCGGCTTTATCGCGGGCCCCGAAAGCCCTGCCGTGACACCGTCAAAAACAAGTTTTTTATTTACGGTATCTATTGCCAATCCTTTAAATGTATTTACAAGAGAAAGCGCGTCCGCGCCCGCGTTAATGCAGGAGAGCGCGACCATTTTTAAATTCGGAGCGTTAGGTGAAAGTTTTACCATTAAAGGTTTATTTCTGGTAACGCGGCGCACGGCGGATACACAGGCTGCCGCTGTCCCGGGATCCAGTCCAAATGCCATGCCGCCAACCTTTACATTGGGGCAGGATATATTAAGCTCGATAATATCAACGGAAGATTTATCCAGTAATTTTGCTCCATCGACATATTCGTCAGATTCTCCGCCCGAAAGATTGGCGATTATCGCGGGCCCAAGCTGCCTAAGGAGCGGAAGATCGTTATCCAGGAAATTTCTTATGCCGACGTTTTCTAAACCAATCGAGTTTAAAAGCCCGCTTGCGGTTTCCCAAATACGATTTCCTGTGTTTCCCTTGCGCGGCATAAAAGTTAAACCCTTTGTGCAAATGCCGCCAAGAACAGACACGTCAAATATCGCGGGCTGATCAAATTTGCCGCCGTATTCAGTTCCGTTTCCAAAAGTGCCGGAAGCGGCGATAACAGGGTTTTTTAATTTAATGCCGCCGATATCGACCGAAAGATCAATATTTGAATTTACATTTTCACTCATCAAAGCTTACCTCTGAAGCCGGAAATATCGGGCCGTCCTTACAGCAGCGTTTGTTGTCGCTCTTTGTGTGAATAGTACAGCCAAGACAAACGCCCACCCCGCAGGCGAATCTGCTTTCCATGGATATAAAACATTTTACATATTTAGAATCGCATTTTTGTTTTACGGCGCTCATCATTGGTACAGGCCCGCAGGTAAAAATAGCGTCAAAACTTTCTATGTCTACGATAAAATCTGTTATGCGTCCAATAAGCGCGTTCTTGCCGTCTTCCGCGCTGATTATCAATTTTTTCGCTTTTACGGCGTATCCTAAAACAGTGTCTTCCACGGATTTTTCCCTAAAGCCCTGTCTAAAGCCGGCGAAAAAATGAAAATTGTAATCCGGTTTTTCCGCGACAAGCGCGGCGAGGGGAGCGACGCCTGCGCTTCCTCCGACAAGACCAACCTTGCCGTCTTCCGGCAGGAAGGCAGCCCAGTTGTTTCCAAGAGGACCTGTTAACTGCGCTTTCTCGCCTATGTTTAATTCCGAAAGCTCTATTGTTCCCTTGCCCTTGCGCGAGATTAAAAATTTTACCACTTTCTGATCCGCGTTATATTCAAAAACGCCGAATGGACGCGGGAGAAAAGTAGAAGAGCGGGCGGGCTTTAACATAAAAAATTGTCCGGCTTTTGGGCTTATGCCGTTCCAGATAAATTGAATAATAAAAAATTCTTCGTTAATGGAGGTATTATTTACAACTTCACAAATGATATTACAACTCATTTAATCGCTTCCCGTATGTCATCACGCGTTTTAATCACCGCCTTTCTCGCGGCTTGCGCGGCGAATAGATTATCCGCGTTCTCTGTTTTTTCATTTTTCCATGCTGTAATAATTGAGCGTGAAGCGTTTACAACGCCTCCGTTTCCGTTTTGCAATAGAAGAGCGACATCCCGCGCGGCGCCGCCCTGCGCTCCGTAGCCGGGTATTAAAAAGAATAAGCTGCCGTATGATTTTCTAATCTCTTCGGCTTCTTCTTTTTCCGTACATCCAACTACTACTCCAAATATACCATATCCGCGCTTTCCTGTGTTGGAATTCGCGATATTAGCCATCTTATTTCCAACAACATTGTAAAGGTGGCTTTCCCCTTGTGTGGACAGCCATTGGAAGTCTCTCATGCCGGGATTGCTTGTGCGCATCAAAACAAAGGCGCCTTTTCCGCTTTTTTGCGCTTCTTTAAGCCAAGGTTCGACAGAATCCATGCCCATGTAGGGGCTGATTGTCACAAAATCCGCCTCAAACTCGCCTGCAAAATGTGCATTTGCGTAGCGCTGGGCAGTATCGGCTATATCGCCGCGTTTTATGTCCGCGATGCTCAAACTGTTTTTTTGTTTTATATATTTTAGAGTTTCGCTGTAGGCTTTTAAACCTTCTATGCCCATTTCTTCATAGTAGGCGATTTGCACTTTATAGCAGGCAGAAACATCGTATGTCGCGTCGATTAAAGCCTTGTTAAAAGCGAGCACCGCCTCCGCGTCGTTAGCGGCTTTTTTTCGCTCAAGTTCAGGCACATAATCCGCCGCGGTATCCAAGCCAACACAAACGTGTCCCTTACTTTCCACATTATCAAAAAGGATATCCATATTCATTTGAAGTCTCCGGCGGAGATTATCTCATCGCAGTACTCGCACCTGTACGTAAGGTTCGACGCGTCTTCTAAATGAAAAACATGAGTTAAATATTTTTCTGTAGAACTGATGCAGCGCGGATTTTTGCATAACAAAACATTTTCTACCTTTTCCGGCAATTGCAATTTAATTTTTTTTGAGATTTTCTCGTTCTCGATTATATTTACCGTGATGTTAGGATCGATTAAACCAAGGACATCAAGGTTTATCGATATTGTGTTATCGATTTTAATTATATCTTTTTTACCGCTGCTTCTGGAAGCCGCGTTTGTAATAAAAGCGACAATGTAGGGTACCTTGTCAAGTTTTAACCAGTTAAAGATTCTGATGCCAAGACCGGGTTTAATATGGTCTATCACAATCCCGTTCTTAATTTCATCTATGTTTATCATTATTTAACTCCTAAAATCGACGCTAATAGGGCCATGCGCACGTACATTCCAAACTTTGCCTGTTTAAAATACGCCGCCCTTGGGTCTGCGTCAATCTCAACAGAAATTTCATTTACGCGCGGCAGGGGATGAAGCACTACCATTTTTTCTTTGGCGAGCGACATTTTATCGCTGTTCAAAACATAAGTGTCTTTTAAGCGAATGTAATCGTCTTCGTTAAAGAAGCGTTCGCGCTGAACACGCGTCATATAAAGAACGTCAAGCTCAGGCATCGATTTTTCCAGGTTTTCGTGTTCTTCAAAAAATATTTTTTGCTTATTTAAAATACTTTTTATATAGTCCGGTAACTTTAACTCACTGGGTGAGATAAATATCATACTGATGTTTGGATAACGTGAAAGCGCTTTAGCGAGTGAATGAACTGTGCGCCCGAACTTTAAGTCGCCGCAAAAACCAACTGTGAGTTTTTCGATTTTTCCTAACAGCCTTTTAATCGTTAAAAGGTCTGTAAGGGTTTGTGTAGGGTGGTGGTGCCCGCCGTCTCCCGCGTTTATAACAGGCACATTCGAGTAACGCGAGGCTAAAAGAGCGGCGCCTTCTTTTGGGTTTCTCATTACGATGGCGTCGGCGTAACTTGCCGCCATACGGATGGTGTCGGCTAAACTCTCGCCTTTTGAGGCTGAACTTGAGCCCGGTTCGGCGAAACCAAGACAGCTTCCGCCCAATCTGAGCATCGCGGCCTCAAAACTAAGCCGGGTTCTGGTGCTTGGCTCAAAAAAAAGGGTGGCTAAAAGCCTCCCTTTACAACTCTCTCGCATATATTTGTCGTCTTTTTCGATCTTTTCGGCCAATAAAAACAGGGATTCCATCTCGTCAAGCGTGAAATCTTCAGGCTCTACCAACGATCTGCCTTTTAACATCAAAAACCCCCATGATATTCTACCTAAAAAGTCAAGGTAATTCAAGCGATTTAGGGTAAAATCTTATTTTTTTTATTTAAAAAACTTGACTAACATGAAAATATTAACATATAATGGAGTAAGACTAAAAATGCGGCAAAATCTAACCATCTCACATACATTGGGGGTATTATGCGCTTCGGAAAATTTATAATTATTGTTTTGGCGGTTTTCTTGATCAACGGCAATCTTTGGGCTGCTGGTTCTAAAGAAAATGTATCGAAATCCGCGGATGATCCTACAGGATTCCAGGATTCTATCGATATTTCGGATAAAAAACCGGGTAAATACAATTACTACCTGGAAGCGAAAGACAAGGCGCAAAACATTACGCTGTCCGGGCCTGAGAATATTTTTAATGATCCCGAGTCCGATCTTCCGCGCGTAACTATCATTAACCCGGTTCCCTACATGAAAGTGGGTGGAAATTTAAATTTGGTCGGGCTTGCCTTTGACGATGATGGCGTAAAAGGCGTTGAGTTCGCGGTTTATAGAGGTACCGACGGCAAAGGCGCGGAAGTAATGCGCGCGAACGCCACGGGAACCGACTATTGGTCTTATTTTTTAGATACAACCAACCCCGAAACCTGGCCTGACGGCGATTATACCATAGTCGCTTGGGCAACAGACATTAACGGTCTTTCCGGAATTGGCGATCATTACCCCAATGGATCAAGAATACCGGCAAAAGCGCACAAAACACACAAGGTTTTCTGGCGTTTAGATCGCAAAAAACCTGTTACAACTATAACAAGCCATGAAGTTGGCGCCCTTGTATCAGGAAACATAAGAATGAGAGGCACTGTAGCGGATGGTAACGGCATAGCCTCCTTAACGTTCTCTACAGACGAAGGCAATAAATATCTCCCGGCGAAAATTTCCCTAAACAAAAGAACAGGCGAATATGACTGGGACCTCAATATAAACACAAAAACATTAAAAGACGGTCCCGCCGTTATTTGGTTCCAGGCGGTTGACGGTAACGGTTCCAAAGGAACAGCGGCTCATCTTTTATTCGTAAACAATGTGGGGCCGGATGTAAAAATTGTGTATCCGGAATCAACCGCTGCTGTAAACGGCGTTTTCTCTTTGGCTGGTTACGCGCAACATCCTGTAGGGATGAAGAAGCTGACATGGAAGGCGGGAACCCAGTCAGGCGAGATTGAGTTATTCCCGGGCAATCATTGGTGGTCTACGGATGTTGACATCAGAAATCTGAAAGCCACAAGTATTGATGTTGAGATAAGAGCGGAAGATGTTTCCGGTAACGTGTCTGTCACGAAGCAGAAATACAGAGTTGATCAAGCCGGAGATCTCCCGGTTGTAACTATTCTTGAGCCTGTAACGGGTGTTGTGGACACGGAGATTGGAATAATTGTTAAAGGTACTTTTAGTGACGATGACGGGATCGCGTCTGTTTTCTATTCTTTAAATAACAGCCCCGCTGTTGAACTGGTCGCGACAGGAGAATATTTCCAATTTTTAATTCCAACCCCGCAGGAAGGAGTATATAATCTTGATGTTTGGGCAAAAGACGTAGCGGGCGTTACGGGAAATAAAGCAAGCGTAAAAGGCTTAATCGTAACGGCGGCTCCCACTAAACCGGGAATCGCCTCTTTCACAATCGGAAGAAACCAGGTTCCATTCGCTACAGGTATGACGCTGCGCCCGGTACCAATCGCGAGAGGCGGCTTTGAGAAAGTAACGATGAATCTCGCGTATCGCGGTGTCGCGGCTCCGGCTTCGGCGACTGTAGCGATTGGTGAATATCCGGCTTCTCCTGTAAGATTGTCGGGATCTAAAGATGTGTTCACAGCGTCTATTCCCTTCCCCGAGGGTTTGCCGGCCGGTTTAACAAAAATCAGCATGACATCGACGGATAGAAACGGTAAAGAAACAGTTTTTGATGAATTTATTTATGTAAGCAATATAACAGCCGATGAAGCTATGGTGTCCCCGGAGCCTTTCTCCTTCGCTTTGGCGGGAGGGAAGAGACTAAACGACGGACGCGTTTTAATTTCTTCGCTTGAGGAAACAGTATATGGAATAAGCACAGTTCCAATCAGAGGAGCGACAATCAGGGGTGGAACCGGAGTAGTCGCCGATGTTGACTCAAACGGACGCGTTTTACTTAACGCATTGCAGGAAGGCGACCTTGGAACATTCACGCTTACCTTACAGACAGATTCAGGAACACAAACAAGCCCGGCGTTCAGGCTTGTCGCCGACTTTAACGGCCCTGTCGTTAATTTCCCGGCGGTTGAGGCGGCGTGGGTAAGAGAAAGCGTTCCTGTGCGCTTCAGCATTTCTTCACGTAACAGACTTTCTTCTGTAGAATTTTCTGTTGACATGGGAGCCTCATGGAACAGATTTGGTTCTGTAAGCAATGAGTATAACCAGAATATCAGCATCGCCGCGGCTCAGGACGGCGCTATAGCCATATTGGTAAGAGCGACTAACGATACAGGCAGAAACGCTGTAGCGAACTTTACAGTATTAAAAGACACACAGGCGCCTTTGGGAAGTCTTGTTATGCCAATCGCGGAAGCGAAGGTTAACGGAACTATCCGAATGGCTTTTGACATTAAAGAAAAGGGGCTTTTGCAGTCTGTAAGTTACAGAAGAAGCGCTAACGCGGCTCCAAGAGAAGTATTTAACGCGAACAACTGGAACGCCAATTACGACAAGAGATTCCTTGAAGTTTTAATGGACTCAAGTTCTATGCCGCTTGATAACAATATGCGCTTTGTGTTCACAGACAAGGCGGGGAACAGCATGGAACTGGCTTCATGGCCTTTTATAATAGACCAGAAGATGGATATACCTGTTGTTCATATTATTCTCCCGCAGGAGAACGAGGTAATAACAACAGATTTTATAACATCCGGCGTTATGTTTGACGACGATGGAATAAAAAACATTCAGTACAGAGTTGACAACACACCGTGGCAGACACTCGATTCACAAAATGGTTTTTCTCTTCCTATTTATATTTCCACTCTTACAGATAACGAGCATACAATTACAGTAATAGCTGAGGATATCTACGGCGTAAGAAGCGAGCCTGTTACAAGAAGGTTCCGCGTGTCCTTAACCGAGCCCGCGGCGACTGTTGTGTATCCATTGTACGACACAATTCTAAGAGAGCAGGTGGAAGTAAGGGGAACAGCCTTTGACCGCAACGGTATTCAAAGGATCGCCATTTCCGCGGATAACGGAAACACATTTAACACTGTAAGAGGCAACTTTGGATCCGCGGCGGAAACCGTTCAGTGGAATTATCAGTTTAATACAAAGATATTAAGAGACGGCGCGCACGTATTATTTATACGAGTTTGGGACAGATACGATATTCCCGCGACATACGCGACCATGATTAACGTAGACAATACTCAGCCCGAAATTATTTTAGACAGCCCCGGTGACGGTTCTGTCGCGAATAACAGAATTAACGTAATGGGAAGAGTACTGGATCCAAATCTTTTGGACATAACAATCCAGATTAGAGGATTGGACGGGCAGGCTATGAGCCCCGCGTTAAGAAACCGCACTCTTGGCTCTAAAGAGACAATGAAGGAAACTTTTGAGCTCGCGGGACAGGCGGACGGTAATTATAACCTCGCCATTGTCGCTACAGACAAAGCCGGCAACATTTCCAGAATGTCACGTAACTTCCAGATCGCCCGCCAGGAATACAGAAACTATATAGAAATTCTGTACCCACTGGAGAACGAAGAGACAAGCGGTGAATTTACACTGTATGGTTTCGCGGGCGGCTCTGACGCTCCGGGAAGCGCGACTGTTCGCGTTAACGGCAGGGATATAAATGTTACCGATGTTGACGAAACCGGATACTTCCGCTTTAGCTTAACAGGCGAAGATTTGCAGAATGGAAACAATCAGGTTATTGTTATGAGTAACTTTGGCGGCAACACTATAGTTCAATCGCGCCCATATAACATTGTTTACAGAGCGGGCGGCCCCTGGGTTACTATCGATACATTTAACTTTGGAAACTTCGCCTTTGACAGACCTTACCTTATGGGAAGATCGGGTTATAAATTAAGCGAAGAAGACCAGGCTCTTCTCGCGGATAAAACTACCGATAAAGAAACAAAGGCCAAGATACAGGCAAAGCAGCTTGACTTTACAGAAATAAGTTTTGACAACGGAAGAACATTTAAGAGAATGGGTAAATCCGTCGCGAAGAACACTGATTACCGCTACCGCATAGAAACTTACGATATGCCGGAAGGTAAGCACTACATAGTGATAAGGTCTACAATGAAGAACGAAGAAATCGCCATGACAAGAATGATTGTTCAGGTAGATAAAACACCTCCTGTTATTCGTTTGATTTCTCCCGAAGCGGGCGGCAGATATAACGAGGAAATTTCTTACTCGGCTTCCGCTACAGATAACGTAGAGCTTGTAAGCCTTACTTACCACTTGCGCAAGGGCGATAAATCGATGTACGAAGTCCCCGGTTTCTTGCAGGGCTTGTACTTTGAAGCTACAATTCCTCCATTCGCGAGAGAGTTAATTACCAGCGCTGAAGGCGGAGGCCCTCTGCCAAGCAACCATTGGTCCAACTTCCTCGCCGGCGGTTCTACATACATGGACTTTGGTATTGGCTTAAGCTTCTTTGACGACAACGTAAAGATACAGGGACAGTACGGCTTCCTCTTCCAGGATCAATATAACGCGTTAGGCGGCGATGGCGCTGTACGTTACGGCGGACACGTAATTGGTCTTAAACTGCTGGCGAGCATTTACACGCTTCCGTTTATAACCGTATGGGGTCCTGATTTTGAATGGCTGTACATGAACATCGCGTTAGGCGCTAACTTCTCATACTTTGACGCTTTCAGCACGGACAATCCGGCTTACAAGGACAAAGAAGGAAAGCCGTCAAAATATACACAGAGCGGCTCTCCAACATGGATGAGCGCCCTTTTACTCCAGATTGAGTTCCCGAAAGTTTCTATACCAAAGAGAAAGAAATTCAGGACATTCAGCTTGTTTACAGAAGGGCAGCTGTGGTTTGTACCGACAGACGTAGACGCGTCCGCTAACGACATACCGGTTATGGTACCGCACGTGATAATGGGCTTGAGGATGTACATTTTCTAAAGTATATTTTAGGGATGGCGGTTTAGGCTGCCATCCCATAATTATATAAATATTGAATAAAGTGAAAAAATTTATAGGCTCGGAGGAGAACCTTATGAAGAATCAAAAAACGGGGAAAACGCGCGCGGCGTGGTTAGTTTTTGCTGTTTTTATGGCGATGTCTTTCGCATTTATTTTTTCCACATGCGATAACATGATTGGTTTGGGAAACAAGGTAAACGTTGTAGACCCGACAATCGCTGTTCCCAGAGACGCTGACGGCAGCGCTCCCGGAGCGTTTATTACGGGCAGCGAAGGTATTATATACCTGGACATAGAAGCGCCCGGCGTTGGTTATGAGATAAACGCGGCCTGTATGGACATAGAATGGACAGATGAAAACGGAAACAGGCATACCGCCAGAGCCTGCGGTTATAAGAACGATAAGGATAACCCCAATGACATTAAGTGGGCGTTTCCGCTTAATTCAACAGACATAGTCTGTTTAACATGCTCGAATCATCCCGAGGATAATCCTCATCATGACGACTACTGTATAATTAAACACGATTGTAATGTAAGTCTTGTCAGACATAGCATAACTGATGGAAAGATAAAAACAAATGTAACAGCCTTAGACTCTTCCGGAAGAAGCACAACCACTACAGACATGGTTTACACAATTAAAAATCTTCCGCCGCAGATTCAAATGACAATACCAACCATAAAGGATGATCAATTTGATGCTCCTAATTTGAATACATTGCTCGCGGGCGATCCTATTAATATTGGTTATGATTTAATGGGTCTCGCTACAGACGCTCTTGGAACAGCGGAAGGATTCCCAAAGATAATGATATGGCCGGCCGACGCTCTTGTAAATCAGGATGGTATACCATTTGATGACGAATATAACGATTGGCACTCGCTTGAAAGACCCAACCCGGCGGGTGGTTTAACAGCGACAAGATTTTCCTGGCCAATGTATAAACTTGTTAAGGACACAAGTGTAAATGGAAATTATCGTTTACCAAATTATAAATTGGATAAAAATGATCCAAAGTGGGAAAAGCCTGTTTATCTGGAAGCTCCAAAATTTTACCGCTTTAGGATATGGACTCAGGATATGAATGGAAATGATAATTTCTATCCTAACAGGGTCGATAACAAAAGGGGAGAAAATGGAGCGGCTTTACATCCTACAGATCCGGGGCTTAATCAGTTCATGGAGATTAGCTATATTACCGCGGAAATTCCATTAATTATTTTTGAGGAAGTCCCCGCTTTTTATAACGGTGTAGAACCTTTTAAAGTAAAATTTATGGTATCAAGCTCGAATCCGCTGACAAGTTTAAAAGCATGGGTAAGAGCGAGAGTAAGCGGCCCTGGCGGCAGCGGAATGGTAGATCAAATATTAAATGAATATAACGAGACACCATATATGCATCTGGACCCGGAATTTACACAAGAGGGAGTTATTTATTATTACGACTTAATAATTCCTCCCGTTGATGTTACGACATGGATTGAAGGAAACTTATTCATTCATATAGAGGCGGTTGATGCTAATCAAAAACAAAGCCCCGCGTCAAATAGAAACTTTGTATTTGATAAAAAACCGCCTACAGTAGTATTTGACAGGCCGGCGCATATACAAAATAGCAAGCATAGCGGCAAGCTGACAGGAGGCGATTACTTTATTTACTATCCGGATATAACTCAAGGCCCCAGATGGGTTGTAGGAGAGATAGCTGTCGGCGCTATCCCATCAGATGAAAATCCCATAAAGGAAGTATTTTATCATATTGGCGCGTTAGGTGACGATTTTTCAGCAAATGACGCGCAAAGAGAGGCGCTTTACAAAGACGCGCCCTGGGTTAATACCGATTTACATACGCCCGTGCCAAAAGCGTCGGATGCTTACGGCGGCAAGTGGACAGGAACGGTATACGCTTTTACCTACACTTGTAATTTTAACAGTTTAAAAGCCCAGTATGGGCAGGAAGAGACAGCCTTGGGTTATACGAATGACGCCATATATGGAACAACAGGGCAGTCAAGGTTTTATCTGCCCTTCTATGTAAAAGTTATAGACAATGCCGGAAACCAGACCGTAGTACACTATAAACTCTGTATAGACCCGGATCTGGATATTCCTCTTACATCCGTTATTTACCCAACGCCTGGCGCTCTTGTCGGCGGGGAAGTACGCTTAACGGGTAACGCGACTGACAATAACGCGGTGCACTCTGTGCTTGTCAGGATTAAAAAATACGGTACAGGCGCTGGATATTCTCTTAATGACAATGACGGAAAAGGAACTTACAAATTCTATATACCAACAGGTTCAGTGGCTTACTTTCCAAATACCCATTTCCCGGCCGGTGATACAGGTTCTCTGACAAACGCTAAATGGCCGCTCGCTTTAACGGCAACAACGGGCTGGTACAGGGCGACGATGGTAGGCGATGGCGTATCGGTCAGCTGGTTCAGTAATATTAACGCGGACAATGGGCTGGACCCTGAAGGGTCAGCTCAAGATGTAGATGTATCAATACAGGCGCTTGCCCTTGATACAAAGGACGTTACCAGAACTACCCCGAGTATTTTTGGGCCTCCTTCTACGCAGAATGTAAAATTCAGTACAGGCGTTCCTGTAATCGCGGATCCATCAATACTAAAAACAGGTGTTGACAACAGAACCTATGAAGAGGGAATAAGAGCCTCAGGTATTTTTAGAATCCAGACCACCATTAGGGACGATGAGGGTTTAAGAACTGTAAGAGCGAGGATAAACAACGGATTATGGACTACGCTTGTTGAAGACGGAAATACAGCAGGCGGTTTACCTTCAGGATGGACAATTACCAATGAGACATGGAACAGCTCTCTTGCCCGGTTTGAACGAACTTTAACAATTGAGGTTAATACTATAACCATGAGCGGCTTTGGTTACGGAAGAACCGGAACATACGCTTTAGAAGTTAACGCCGTAGACAAGAACGAAAGCCGGTACACAACGAGCCGTACATTCAATATTGGAATAGACAATTATTATCCGCACACAGAAATAGGAACCTTCTCGAACGCTTCCGGCAAATCCTTTGTAGTAAATGGTTTGGCGAGAGATTACGGCGATAATTCGGGAACGGTACAAGGGATTGACAGAGTTTTGGTTTTCTTTGAGAAAGCCACAATTACAGGCTCAGGCGCGTCAAGGGCTGTAACCGGAAACGGCACATTCCTTAACGCGAAAGGACAAGATTGGACTTCGCTTGCCGCGAGGGTTACTCGCCCTGATGTAAGAGATACAACCATCGCGGACAGCGTTAACGGGCCAAATGGTCCGAACGTAAACAGCTTCGCGAATTTCCCGGCTCTTGTTTACGAAAACAAAGGCGGGGATATTGGTTATGTATGGACATCCCCTCACGCTATGGTTATTGACAGATCGGAATTTGGCGAGGATGTAGACAGCGATCAAGACGGAACATACGGAGAAATATGGGAAGGAATTGCCAACATTGAATGGGCGGCGCGCTTTGATTCAACTATCGCCGCGTTCGCTGATGGTCCTTATATGGTGCATTACATAGTTATGGATAAGGCCGGGAACGCTACGCGTTACCGCAAGGATATTTATATAGAAAACCGCAAGCCGCTTATTACCGCTATAAATCTTGGAACTGACTGGGATGGTAACGGAGGCGTAGCGGCGTGGACAAATGCCGATAATTCAGGCGAGTTCCTCCAGGAAAAACAGACAACAGGAACCGCTTTATCGCTTCAACCCACTCTCGCGGCTACAACAAGGATGAATTTTGGACCGAATTTTAGAATTCGCAATAACCGTTTTACTTTAATGCTTGATACAGTAAGCGGTAATGGCCAAAAGAGTTATGATGTATCTTATGTAACCGAAGCAGCCGAAGTTTCAGCAGCGGCTCTTGTTAGAGGCGAGGTGTATAGAATTTCTGTTCATGGCGGTATAGATTGGGAAAGATACGGAGCGCCGAATAACAATTTGAATACAATATTTGTCGCTACAGGAAGACATGATGGTACTACAAACGCAAGAGCCGTTCCGTATAATAAATTCCGTGTTAAAACAGGCACTATAGGTACCGGTAACGTGAGTATTGCCGCGATCAATTTTGAAGCGGCGGATTTTGGCGCGACAGCGGGTTTAATTCCGGATTCGCCTAACAAAGACGCTGAAGGCAATATTACAACGGCAAACCAGAACCAAAGGCTCTTTATAATTAAGGTATCTGACACAACTGTCTCAGGCAGACCGGCGGAAGATCAGCTCGCTCACGCGGTATTAATCGCGGTGGATATTGATAACCAGGATTCAAAGAAACCTGTAATCTCGATAGATCCTTTCCATTGGAGAAGCGTCAGTGATAATTCATTGTATGAACAGATGCGCGAGAATGGGCATATTGAGCTGGAAGGGGAACTGTCGGCTACTCGTTTCACAGCCACAACAGGTCTTTTAGACAGGGATCCAAAAGTCTCAGGAAAGATAAGCGTAAACGGATCTTCCTTTGACAATAACACTGTAGGAACGATTAACTTTACATTCGCCGGCGGCGCGTCAACAACCGCCGCTACATTCACCCCAACCGGATCTCCGCAATGGTCAGTCAATGACAATTTCGCGGGCACGGCGGGGTGGAAGTTTGAGATAATTGAATCTAAGTTTGATTATCAGGGACATCATGTGCAATGGCAGCTTCATATGGACACAAGCAAGATGGTTGATACCGTTGCGGCTACAGACAGAGTGCTTACATTGGGAGCGGGGGATAGAGCCTCTACGCCGAATACCAGTAACGCGAGTACTACACAAACTACAGCAAGCGCTAAAACGCCTTATTACCGCATGGACGTAGTACCGTATATTTCTAAAATTTCTACCGATGTGCGTACAGCGGGCGGATTAAGGGAGCAGAATATCCGCACAGCGGACGGCAAATACTCAATCAGGCGGCTCGCTGCGAATACAATTAGGGTTGAAGGTTTTAACCTTAGTCCGACAGGCACAAACGGAGCGGCGCGTATTTTTACTACCGCTTATAACGATAACACCTATAATCCCAGTAACACGGCGCCTGCCGGCACGGTTACGGGTGTAACAACTGTAACAGTTGCCGCCGCGACTAATTCCTATACTACCTTTAATATTACAAACAGCACGGATTATAGATCAGGTTTCCTTACAGTTTGGACAAACGGTATTGGCTCTCTTAACAATATTAATAACAACGATTCCAGAGGATCCTATACCCTTGTTACATCAGGAAGCAACGCTACTAACGGGCACAACCAGGAAAATATGCCTAACCGCGAAGCGGACCGCTATGTAACAAAAAATATTACGCTTACAGATGATCGTTATCTGCAATTCTCCGCCATATTTGACACGGGAACGAGCAACTCAGGCTATCCTGTAATGATCATGGACGGTAACAACCCTGTTTTTGGTTATGTAAATTCTTCAGGCGCTCCATCCGCGGCGGGGGCAGGGAATGCCGGAACAAATTACGCGGATTACGCTATGCCTCAGCGCGCCGTGTATAACGGAGGCACAGGAGCTAGGACATCCATAGAATACTTAATTAAGGGTTCTAACTGGGACGCGATGGGAATGGCAAGGGATGACTCCGGACGTTATATGCACGCTACAACATTTAACCGCTCGGGTTCCGCCTTCCACCTCATTTATAACTCATTTAACAATGATCACTCGCAGAACGGTTGGGGAGCGGGCATTAACTTCGGCGGTCAAGTCGCTGTAGATACCAATACTGGCACTACAAACGGTAATCTTAACGCTATAAGTCTTGAATCCATTAACTACGCCCCCGGTCTTGTTTTGGAAAGATTTGAGTATCCAAAATTAATAGGAAGGGGAAATTCTACAAGCACTACCGGCGCGAGGTATTATATGTTCTACTATGACCGTTCCAGCAAGGAGATAATATTCAGGAATTTCCATATAAGACTAGGCACCGGTACCGGTAATACAACATCACCTGGTACCGAATATAGAAGATTACTGGACACCAATATGTATGCTACCGTAAGAAGGAATTATGGTCCTACATCTAACGGAACAGCCCTTTGCAATACTACTTTTAATTATGGCCGTTTACCCTTAGTGGCTAGCGCGAACGGAGCGTCAAGGTATTTTGATTTTGATGTTACTTCCGGCAGTATTGTTGTTCTTGTCTATTATGATACAGCAGCGTCAAAGTTAAAATTGTTATACTCAAGCGCAGCGATAGACGGAACAGCGCCGAATACTACGCGGGCGTTTACAACAAGCTCTATAGATTTACCTGTGAATGTTGGTATGTATGTTTCTATGGTAATGGACGGCGACGCTGTTCATATAGCGGCTAACGACGCGAATAACGGCGATTTAATGTACATTTATATTCCAAGTTATACCGGTACAAGTTATAGAGCTGTAGCGGTAGACAAATTTGGATCAACAGGTAACTGGACAGACATTAAATTAAGACCGGGAACAACAGGCACGACTGCGGTTCCTGTTATCGCCTATCTTAACATGGCGGATATCGGAAGCAGGGACAGTAATAAGGTAGCGTGGTTAAAGGCTGGAATTGGAAGCACACCAACTAACACAGTCAGTGGTATTCCTGATGGCGCGGACGCGAATGGTTATACCACGGGCGGCTGGGAATATATGACAATCCCGGCGGTTAACGCTCCTCAAGGCGGCTCGGACAAGTTCCAAAAGGTTAACCTTGGCTTTAGAGACGAAGGCACGACAGCCAGCCCAAGATACACGCCGGTAATTGGATACCTTGGCACAAACCTGGAGTTTGGTTATCCGATCTGGGAATAATAGCGCGTAACCGCGGAAACCGCGGCCAAGCAAAAGCAGCCTCCGCCGGAGGCTGCTTTTTTTATGGGGTGAGAAAATTACAGTTTGGCTATTTCTTCAGGGGAGAGCCCTGTGATTTCGCTCACGAATTCAGGTGTGGAACCCTTAGCGAGCAGGTTGCGGGCGATGGTTTGTTTTTCTCTGAGCAATTCTTTACGACCTTCAGCTCTTCCTTCAGATATTCCTATCGCTTTACCTTCGGCTAGACCCTCTTCTCTGGCTTCCTCGGCGCGAATCTCAGCGATTTCTTCTACGCTTATGTCGTCGAATAACATATTAACTACCTCCGCTCCATGCTCTTTTAAGAAGTCCCTCAAAACACCATGCTCTATACAGTATTTTACAGCATTCCTTACCGATTCTTCAAGTGTTAAATGTACCTTGTACTCGTTTACTTTAGCGATAAAGAAACTGTAGCCGTTGAGATTCTCGCTTCGTTTGAGTATTTGCGGGTTACGTCCCTGATTGATGTTATAAACCTGAACAACAAGCTCTAAAGGAAACCCTTCGCCGTCTGTTAACTTCAAGCCGGTAATATCCTTAAAAGCCGAAGAAAGCCTGAGGGTATAATGATCAGGACACTCTTCTTTACCATTGTACAGAACTATAAACTCAGGTGTTGGGATTTTTATCAGCTTTTTGTGATAAATATTTTTGTTCTCTATAATTTTTTCGTACACACGGGCGATGTACATTAATACCCTGAGAGGAATATTCTCATTTATCGTTGACTGATGCTCTATTAGCACAACTATTCTGTCATCGATAGTGAAGGACAGATCGTTAATCTGCTTCATGAAAAGAGCTTCTGATAGGGTGTTAATATCGACGATGGCGTCCTTTGGGACATCGATACCCTCGATAGCTGAGTAAAGCTCCCGCAATATCTCCGGGGAGCTAAAGAGTTTTGAAAACACGCTGTCCTTGTGTTTTCTGTTTACGTTTAGGTTCATATCTAACCTCACATATAGTTGCTCCAGAAGTCATACGACCACTGGGCAGACCTTCCCCTAAAAATGAAAAATCTGCATATATATATGGGTTCAAAGTGTCATTTTGCTTTATCGATTCCGGTAAAATTCGTAAAAAAAGTGAGAAGTTTTTGGGAAAAGAGATAGAGAAAAGACCTCACACAAGGGCACAGAGGATCTGGAACCAATAATCTTAACCTGAATCCCTATTTTATTAAGCGGATCCGGGTGAAATCTTATCTCAAAATACTGGCATTTGTTTCAATCTTTTTGATTATCTTTCAATTAAAAAATGAAAATTAACATTGACTCTTTAATAATATATTAACTTATAAATTAAAGAGGTGTTATATGCTTAAAAATTACATTTTTTTAGTTTTTACTTTAACTTTAATTATATTTTCCTGCGATAGTATGGTTGGTCTTGGTTCCAAAGTTAATACAGAGACACCTGTTATAACAATCCCGGATGATCCCGGCGGTGTGAGCGCTCCGGGTTCGTTTTTGTCGGGTAACAAAAATATTATTTATCTTGACGCGAGTATAGACGCTCTTGGTTTTAACATAAAATATTTATATTTAACCCTGGAATATATCGATAAAGAAGGGCAAAAAAGAAGCGAAACTATCGCGGGTTTTTACGAGAAAGAAACGGAAAAATGGGCGGTTAATATCGATACAATAGAACTTAACATGGAGGACGGCAAGTTTACTTCACGGGCAACAGCTATCGACACTTCCGGGAAGAAAACTGTTTCTACAGATATTATTTATTTTGTAAAAAATCTGCCGCCGCAAATTCAATTGACAATTCCTACAGTTAAAACAGAAGATTTTGATAATCCAAAATTAAATGAAATGCTTGAAAATGAAACTATATACATAGGCATGGACATGATGGGAATAGCGACTGACAATCTTGGAATAGCTAAAGGATTCCCAAAAATAATGATTTGGCCCTCTGGCGCGGCTTTAAACAAAGATTATATACCCATAGACGCTAAATATAACAGCTGGCATGAAATGATAGTGCACAAAAGAGAGGAAGTGCAAACGTCCGCTAAATTTACATGGCCCATGTATGAACTTATTTATGACGCCGACGTTCCCGGGCATTATAGGCTGCCAAACGAAAAAGATCCCGAGCTTCCTGTTTATTTAAAACCGGGCGAGTATCAATTTAAAATATGGATACAGGACATACGCGGGAAAAATAATTTTTACCCGCATTATCCAAATGAATACATAAATATAAAATACACAACAGCGGATATTCCAATTATTTCTTTTACTGATGTTCCCGAATACTGCAATGGAAATAATGATTTTACGCTAAGGTTCAATGTAACAAGCTCTACTATTTTATCAAAATTGGAAGCCTATATAAGAGACAGTGACAGCGGCGCTCACAGCCAGAGCGTACATTATACCGATAATTCTCTTTTTAAATTGATTAATCATAATGGTAATACTTACACTTACGAGCTAAAAATACCGGCGAACGCGATTAAAAATGATTTATCGCGATTTAATAACGGGAACCTTTATATTTATTTATCAGCGGAAGATTCAAACCAGAGGAACAGCCCTATAGCGTACAGAAATTTTATTTACGATACAGAAAGCGCGAATATTAAATTTGAAAGGCCCGCGAATATAAACGCTCCTAAATATAAGGGTAAATTAACAAACGGGATATATGAAATATATTACCCAAGCGCTTCTCAGGGGCCAAAATGGATAACAGGAGAAACTCAAGTTAGCGCTCTTACTACAGATTCATTTGGCATAAAAGAAATATATTACTATATTGGCAAGTTAGGTGACGACAAAGCGTCAGGCGACGCCGCAAGGGAGACAATTTATAAAGAAGCAAATTGGAAAAACACCTACATGCATACTCCAAATCCTGTAAGCCATGATGAATACGGCGGGAGATGGGGGGGGACTGTTTACGCGTGGAACTATACTTGTAATTTTAACAATTTGCGGGACGCCGCCAATTTAATTCAGGAAGAAAGTGAAATTTCTTACTCAGTAAATGATTCTGAGTATAAAACAACAGGGGAGCCAAGGTTTTATCTGCCTTTTTATGTAAAAGTGACAGATAACGCTGGTAATGTTTCAATCGCTCATTACAAACTCTGCGTAGACCCCAATTTGGATATACCAATGGTTAATATTAATTATCCTTCGGAGCTTTTGGTTGGAGGAGAAATAAGATTATCAGGTATCGCAAGCGATAATGACTCCGTGCACTCGGTTCAGATTAGAATAAAAAAATATGACAGCGCGGCGAAAAATACTTTTAAATATTATATCCCGCAGGGAACAAACGCTTTTTACCCGAATTCAAGTTATCATGTATTCGCCCAGGAAACTGATACGGAGGGATGGTTTAAAGCGAATATTATAGGAGAGGGGAATCTTGTTAATTGGTTTTTCAATATAAACGCTGACGGCGGGCTGGACCCGCGGGGAACTGAGGCTCAGGCTTTTGTCAGGTTTGAAATTCGAGCCTTTGATACTAAAGATTTAACCCACAGAATAATACCGGATAAAGCGGGTCCTGTAACATCAATGGATGTAATTTTTAGCGCAGGTATACCAACGATTAGTAACCCTGTTATTAAAAGATTGGGCTTTGAGGATAAAACATATTCAGAAAATTCGCGCGTATCAGGTGAATTCATAATTACAACAATTCTGCGCGATGATGATGGAATTAGGAATGTAAGAGTACGGTTTAACGGTGAAAATTACATAAAACTCGTAGAAGAAAGAAATACGCTTTCGTCCCTGCCTGCCGGCTGGGAAATAAGCGAAGAAAAATATAACCCTGTCTTTAACAAGTATGAACGCGTTTTATCTATAACTGTAGACACAATCAATACTAAAACTTTTCCTTCTTTGGGTTACGGAAAAACCGGAAATATTATTATGGATATTCAAGTTACAGACATGAATTCAAATTCATTTACATCTAACGCTCAGTTTAAAATAGGTATAGATAATTTTTACCCAAGCGCGAATATTAATACGCATAACAGGGCAGGCGGCGCGTCTTTTAAACTGGAAGGCACGGCTAGAGATTATAACGCCGCTTCAGGCTCCATTCAGGGTTTGGAAAGAGTGTTGATCTATTTTGAGAAAGCGCAAATAACGGGAGGCTCCTCTAACGCGGGAGGCGCTAACAGAAAGGTAACAGGTACAGGAGAATTTTTTAATCAGCATGGAGAAAATTGGAAAAATCTTGGCGCGAGTGTCAGCTATCCTCATGTCAGGGATACAACAATCGCTGACGGATACGGAGGCGCGAATGGGCCTAACACGCGCAGCTTCGCGAATTTCCCCGCGCTAAAACATACAGACAAAGGAAACCTTGGTATGGTTTGGGAATCCGAACACGCAATGGTAATTGACAGGCAGGAGTTAGACGAAAACGCGGATATAGACATGGACGGTACCTTTGGAGAAGTTTGGGACGGAGTTGTAGATATTGATTGGATGGCGCGCTTTAATACAACTAAAAATGGGTTTACGGACGGGCCTCTTTTAGTTCATTATATCGTTATAGATAAGGCGCTTAACGCGACAAGGTATGTAAGTGATATCTATATAGAAAATAATAAACCGCTTATTACTCATATTAATCTTGGCACTGATATAGACGGAAACGAAAATGTGGAAGCGTGGAAAAATTCAGGCGACTACGGTGAGTTTTTTAAAGAAAAACAAACAATTGGTTTAACAAGCGCCGCTAGCGCCAAGATCAATTTCGCGCCTGAATTCAGGGTAAGAAACAACAGATTTACTTTAACGCTTGATACTATCGGCGGTAACGGCACAAAAGAATACAGGGTCTCTTATGTTACGCAAAACCCGTCGCCGGTTTCCGCGTCTAACCTGGAAAGAGGAAAGGTATATACAATTACAGAACATGGAGGAATAGATTGGGTAAAATACGGCGCTCCCAATAATAATTTAAACACCACCTTTACGGCTACAGGAAGACATACAGGTCTTACAAGCGCGAGGGCAGTTTCGTATAACGAATACAGGACAAAGAGCGGCGCTTTTAACGGTAATGAGGTAAAGGCAATTAATTTTACAGATGCCGATTTTGGTCTTGAGGAAAAGGGCCTTATTCCGGATTCCGTTAAGGATTCAAGCGGCTCCATACCCGCGCTTAATCAGAATAAACGTTTGTTTATTGTCAGTGTTTATGATTCAACTGTGGCGCAAAGACCGCGCGAAGACCAGAACGCCCACTCATGTTTGTTTGCCGTCGATATAGATAATATTGATACTAAAAAACCTGAAATTTATATAAACCCATTCCATTGGAATGGCGCTAATGACAATTCACTTTACGAGAATTCCAAAGAGAACGGACATATCGAGTTTGAAAGCGACCTTCCGCGAAGTAAATTCACAATAATAAATTCAGGCGTTATGGATAAGGACCCGAAGGTTTCGGGCATAATAAGTATTCGCGGAACTGCTTTTGACAATAATAACATAGAAAAAATATTATTTACAGTCGCGAATAACAAGGAAGAAACCGCGGCGATTTTTAATCCCAAAGCAAACGGCGGCTGGCTCACCTACGGCAGTTTGGAAAAAAATAACGCGTGGCAGTTTAAGATTTTAAGTGCCGAGTACGACGCGCTGGGGCATCAGCTTGAATGGCAGCTGGATATTGATACAAGCAAGATAACGCAGAATGTAACAGGAACGGGCATTGTTTTAAAAATGAGCGCGAAAGATAAAAACGAGGCAAACACAAGCGCGCTTGCTTTTACGCAGACGAGCGCGGATAAAAAAACATCTTATTACCGTATGGACATAGTGCCGTATATCACTAAGGTATCGACAAATAACAGGAACGCCGGCGCTTTAAGAGACCAAAATATACGATCAGCGGACGGCAAATATTCCGCGCGAAGGGACAACAAAAATATTATTACGGTAGAAGGTTTTAATCTAAATCCCGCGGGCGCCAATGGAGGAGCGTATTTGCTTTCCAGCCAATATAACGAAACACAATATAACCCGGTTTCTAATCCTCCCGCGCCGGGAGCGGGAGTAACAAAACTTAGCGTAACAAGAAACAGAAATTATAATTCTTTCCAAATTGAAAGCATAGAAAACCTAAACAGCGGCTATTTGACAATTTGGACAAATGGCATAGGAACGCTTAATAACATCAATAATAACGAGGCAAGGGGTAATTTTAAATTAACAGCAAGCGGCAGCAATTCAACTAACGGTTACAACGAAGAAAATATGCCAAATAGAGAAGCTGACCGTTTTACGACAAAAAATATTACATTAACTGATGATCGCTATATACAGTTTTATCATGTTGTGGACACAAAAATAAGCAATTCAGGCTTCCCCGTTATGCTAATGAATGGGAACAATCCTGTTTTTGGATACTTAAAAGATAACGGAGGCCCTTCGTCAGCCGCGGGTACTAACGCGGGAACAGGGGCGGGAAGTTTAAACCCGACTTACGCTGTTCCTCAGAGGAGGGAAGTGGACGGCGTTACAGGAGATGAAATCTACACAGAATATTTAATAAAAGGCTCAATGTGGGATGGCATGGGAATGACACGCGACGAATCGGGACGTTTCTTGCAAGCGACAACATTCGCGCGCGACCAGTCAACCTTCCATTTAATTTACGACAGATTTTGCGAGCTTTATACGCCCGCAACCGGTTTAGGCTGGGGTACAGGTGTTTCTTTTGGAACAGGAGGTTTATTTTTCGCGCATCAGGCAAGCACTAACGCTTTTTCGCTCGAAACCGTAAATTATACGGGAAAGTTAAATATTTTCAGGTATCAATATCCAAAGTTATACGCGAAAGGAAATTCTAACACGGCATCAGGCGCTGTATTTTATCTTTTATATTTTGATGAAGTAACAAAGGAACTCGCGTTTAGAAATTTTAAAATAATAAATAATAACAGCGCGACACCGCCCGCGAATTGGGTGCATTTATCCAGCACAGGAAGCGACATGGCGAATAACACTTATAATTTTAATCACACAAATATGAGAGCTTATGACGGAGCCGGTTTTTTAAACACAAGCGGAGTGCCGTCTGCTCAATATGATAACGCGAGATCTTTGGAAGCGAGAAAAATGGCGGCGGAAAACGCGTCAAGATTTTTTGATTTGGCCGTAACAGATGACAACCGCGTAATTGTTATTTACTACGATGAAGCTTCCTCGAGGCTCAAATTGCGTTACTCCAAAACTGAAGTAAAAGGCGAAGCTCCAACAGCGGATATAGATTGGGAAGATTCCGGCATTAACTTTCCTGTAAATGTTGGAAGCTATGTTTCGCTTGTCTGTGACGGCAGCAGCCTGCACATAAGCGCGAACGACAGCAGCGCTGGCGATTTAATTTACATATTTGTTCCCGATTATAAAAAAACGGAATGCCGCCCTGTCGCTGTGGATAAATACGGAACCACCGGTAACTGGACAGATATAAAGCTTAAGCCGGGAACAAGCGGAGAAAACGCGGTGCCATACATCGCGTATTTTAACATGGCGGAAATTGGAAGCAGAGACAGCAATAAAATAGCGTGGCTTAAGCAGGGCGTTGGAAAAGGTTTAGCCGCGGGCGCGGACTCAAATGGTTTTACAACAGGAAAATGGGAATGCGCGGTTGTTCCGGCGATAAGCGCCCCGGCGGGCGGCTCGAACAAGTTTCAGAAACTCAACCTGAACTTTAGGAGGGACGGCAGCCCAATAATCGGCTATTTGGGCGCGAATATAGAGTTCGCGTACCCCGTGGGTGAGTGACAGCCGCAAGCTAAAAAATTAAAATAATCTCGATTAATATTTGACATTGAGAAGAATTCATTGTAAATTTATAGTAATAAACATAATTAATTGCATCTTGAGCGATTCTCTTATTAACCCCGCCACAGGTGGGTTGTAAGGAGGTCTATATGGCCGGTAAAAACCTCAAAAATCTCTTTTGCGTCTTGGTTTTGCTTTTTTCGTTACT
>Ga0209755_10002168_pt1 | contig 27585 bp, 22 predicted proteins | sample TergutCo191P1_FD_187301 | JGI IMG/M metagenome (GOLD analysis project Ga0209755, IMG submission 187301) | Cornitermes sp. P1 segment gut microbial communities from Petit-Saut dam, French Guiana - Co191P1 (SPAdes) (version 2) | ecosystem: Host-associated > Arthropoda: Insects > Digestive system...
AAGGCCCCGCAGGGCCACCGGAGGGAGCCGTTTTTGAGGAACTTTTTGGGCGAGCAAAAAGTTCCCCGCCGGAGGCAAAACGCCCGGAGGGCGAAAAAGCGCGGGCCGCAGGCCCAGGAAAAAACAACGCCCGAAAGGCGAAAAAGCCCGGGCCGCAGGCCCAGGAAAGAACAACGCCTGGAGGGCGAAAAAGCCCGGGCCGCAGGCCCAGAGAGAGCAACGCCCGAAGGGCGAAGAGAAACATTTTCCAAAAAAGCCCGGGCCGCAGGCCCAAAGAGAGCAACGCCCGGAGGGCGAAGAGAAACATTTCCCAAAAAAGCCCGGGCCGCAGGCCCATAAAAGCGTTATCAGTGAGGAGGTAGCCGGCCGCAAAGCCCCCAAAAAAACGTTCTCAGCTGAGAAAAACAAGAGTAGCCCCGTCTCCCCCCTCTCCGGCCTCCCCGGCCCTGAAACTTTTGGCATAGGGGGAGTTGGACAAATAGTTGCGCAAGGCTGTTTTGAGCGCCCCTGTCCCATGCCCGTGTATAACCCACACATATTCCTCTTCAGCACGTATGGCCTTGTCCAAAAATTGCTCCAACGCACGCAGCGCCTCCTCCTGCCGCATACCGCGCAAGTCACAGGTGGTGGAGGAGAAGGGGGGCGCCTCCTGCGGCAGGGGGGAGACAGGAGAGGAGGAGGCCGGTGTCGTTTTGGGTTTGGCGGAACTGGGGCGAAGCTCCGCGAGGGCCACGCGGGAGCGCAGCATACCTGCGGAAATGGTGGCCTGTTTGTCGCTGATTTCCAATATTTCCACGGGGACGCCCCAAGGGGGGAAGAAGGCCATGGAGCCCACGGCAATAGGGAGGGGGGCCTGTGGAGCAGAAGTATGGGCGTGGGCCGGGGGCAGGGGAGGGTGTTGGGCCAAGTGGAGTTTGTGTTGTTGCTCCTGAATACGCTCATAAACTTCTGTTTGCGCGGTTTGCAGGCGTTTGGCATTTTTCTCTTCGCGCAAAGCTTCAAGCAGCTTGGCAATGTGCTGTTTGGCAAACTCAAGCTCCGCTTTGAGGGCCTGTCGAAATTTTATTTCCTCTGTGGTGCGTTGTTTGTCGACTTCCTCAAGTTTGCTTTCAAACGCCACGCGGAGTTTTTGTGCGGCCTCCCTCTCTTTGGCGGCGGCCTGTTGCTCCGCGAAGGCCGCCTCTTTGGCGGCGGCGACTTCCGCCAGGGCTGTCCCCAAAGCCGTACCTGAGTTTTGAGACAGGGCTTGGGCCCTCTCACAAATGGCATTGGCCAGCCCAACGCGCCTGGCAATGTCAATGGCCGAGGAGTTGCCCGCGCTGCCCAGGTGCAACCTATAGGTTGGCAACATGCCTTTCTCGTCAAAGCCGACACGTGCATTGCCCAGGCGCCTGTCCACATGCGCCAAGGCTTTGAGCTCCTCCAGGTGCGTGGTGACGAAGACGTGGGCGTTTTTTTCAAGGAGCGCTTCCAAAATGGCTGTGGCCAGTGCGGCCCCTTCGCGAGGTGCTGTGCCGGCGGCAATTTCGTCCACCAACACGAGGCTATGGGGTTTTGCATTGCTACAAATTTGGGAGAGGGCCTGCACATGGGCACTGAAAGTGGAAAGCCCCAGGGACAAGTCCTGCGCGTCCCCCACCAGGGCGTGGATGGAGGGGTAGAAAGGCATTTGGGAGGTGGCCTCCGCGGGAATGGGAAGCCCAGCCCTCACCATAAGCGCGCACAGGCCCACCGCTGTTAGACTCACCGTTTTCCCCCCCGCATTGGGGCCTGAAATGACGAGGACGCGTGCAGGGGCCTCCAGCAGAATGTTGTTGGCGATGACGTTTGTGTTTTGCAAAAGCAACAGCGGGTGGCGCAACTGAAAGAGACACAACCCTTGGCTTTCAGCCTCCAAAAGTTTGGGCGGGTTTGCCTGCATGTCCTCGGCCAGAATGGCCGCGGCCTGGGTTTCGTCCAGTTGGGCGCAGGCATGAAAACCTGCCACAAGCGCTTGGGCGTGGGCGCCGACTCGAGAAGAAAGCTCCGCGAGAATACGGCGCTCCTCATTTTCAACCTCAGCCTGGGCAATGGCCAACTCATTGCCCAGAGAAACCAAAGCCTGTGGCTCCACAAACAGGGTTTGGCCGGATTGGCTGGAGTTGTGGACAATGCCGGGCACTTCAGCCTGGTGCTGGGTTTGCACAGGGACGACATAACGGTTGTTGCGAATGCTGAAATAGTTTTCTCGGAGGTTGGTGGCGAATTTGGGGTTGGCCAGCAGCGCCTCCAGCTTGGTTTTTATGGAGCGGTGCAAGGCGCGTGTACGTTTGCGCGCCTCATAGAGTGCCTCACTGGCGGTGTCGCGAATGTCCCCGTTTAACTCAAGGGCATTTTCAAGTTGGGTGGCCACAGCCGGCAAGACGGGAATTTGCCGGCCAAACACCCACATGCGGGGCAAAAACGCCGCCCTCTCCTCCAAAAGTTGCGAGCTTTGCTCAAAAATAAACAAGGCGCGCATGAGGGACAACAACTCCCTCGCCTCCAATACCGCACCTTTGGCCGCCCTCTCCACCCACTCCCTGCCGTCACCCAACTCCCCAAAAGGCAAACGCAAAGGCTCCTGCAGAAGTTTACGGGCCTCCTCAATGAGGGCCATGGCCTCTCGGGCCTCCTCCAAAGACTCCAGGAAGGGGCGGTTGAGGGCGCAGGCTTCTCCCATAGGGGTTTGGCAGCGCGAGGCAAGGTTTGAGAGAATGTCTGCATAACGCAGGTTGGCTTGTGTGGACGGGCTTAAACTCACGTCGGTTTCCAGGCAAAAGAGGCAAAAGAGGAGAGAAAAGTTGCACCTAAACACCAAGCGAGTTGAATTGTCCAGAGTTGAGGAGAAGACGATGAAACTGGGCATGGACGTTTTGGTAGAAGAAAATTTTCGAAGGTTTTGGGGCATGCGGGTGGGGGCCATTGTGAATGCCAGCAGTGTGGACAGCCATTTTCGCCACTGGGTGGACATATTGCTGGAAACCCCCCAGCTGTCCCTTTGTGCTTTGTTTGCGCCGGAACATGGCCTGGGAGGCGCCGCCGCCTATATGGTGCCTGTTGAGGACACGCAAAGTGCGCAGCTTCCCATATACAGCCTCTATGGCGACAATGTGGCCTCCTTGAAGCCCAAGCCTGAGAGTTTGGAAGGGTTGGACGTGCTGTTGTTTGACATTCAGGACATAGGCTCCCGCTACTATACCTATATTTATACCATGGCTTTGGCCATGCAGGCGGCGGGGGAGGCGGGGGTGAAGTTTTGTGTGGTGGACAGGCCCAACCCTTTGGGGGGGCTGGCCGTGCAGGGCAATTTGGTACAACCTGGTTTTAACTCTTTCGTCGGCATGTACCCCCTCCCCAACCGCCACGGCATGACGGCAGGGGAATTGGCCTTGTTATTTAACCATGCCTTTGGCATAGGCTGCCAATTAGAGGTGGTGGCCTGCGAGGGTTGGGGGAGGGGGCAGCGATGGAGGGAGACGGGGCTTGCGTTTATACCCCCCTCGCCCAACATGCCCAACCCGGAGACAGCCCTGGTATACCCAGGCATGTGCCTTTGCGAGGGTACAAACCTTTCAGAGGGGAGGGGGACGGCCCTGCCTTTTTTGCAGTGGGGTGCGCCATGGGTAGACGGCAAGCGTTTGGCAGGGGAACTCAACGCGCAAAAACTCCCCGGGGTAGTGTTTCGCCCCATACATTTCAGCCCGGGGTTTGACAAGCATGCGGGGAGGGTTTGCGAGGGTATATTTATACATGTGACAGACGAGGAGGTATTTTTACCTTGGGAGACGGGGGTAGCGTGTTTTTGGACAGCCCAAAAATGTTTCCCTGAGCATTTTGCCTTCCGCACAGAGCCCTACGAGTTTGTTGAAGACATTTTGGCTTTTGACTTGCTTGCGGGCAGTGCGCGCCTGCGAGAAGGGATGCAGACGGCGCGGAGGTTGGAGGACTTGCTCCACAAGACGCCTGAAGAACAAAAGGAGTGGGAGGATTTCATGTCCCTAAGACAGCGCTATTTGCTTTATACGGAGAAAAACTAAGCGATGAATGTGGCTTTACTGGGAGGCTCCTTCAACCCGCCGCACATGGGGCACGCCCTAGGCGCCAGTTTCGCCCGCATGGCCCTAGGCGTGGACGAGCTATGGTTGCTACCAGCTTTTCGTCACCCCTTGGGGAAGGTTTTGCTGGCGTTTGAGCACCGGTTGGAGATGTGTCGGCTTTTGGCGGGGCAGTTGGGGCCTTGGGCCAAGGCGGTGGACATGGAGGCGCATATAGGGGGGGAGGGCCGCACGGTGGACTTATTGGAGCATTTGCTACCCTTATACCCCGGGTGGCATTTCCAATGGTTGATGGGCTCCGACACCGTAGCGGACTTGCCCCTATGGAAAGGCTTTTCGCGCATTCAGGAGTTGGTGAAAATAGTGGTTATACACCGCCTGGGCTACCCCCTGGAGCAAGCCATAGGGCCGGGTTTGGCCGCCCTTTCTTCCACAGAAGTGCGCCACCGTATAGAGAGGCAAGACATTCCAGAAGGTTGGTTACCCACAACCATAGCCGACTATGTGCGAACCCACCGGTTATATTTGCCTTACAAACCATAGGCGAGGGGGAGGAGGGGGTTTTGCTTTTGTCACACACCCGCCACAACTTTGTCACATTTGTAAGATAAGGGCATGTTGCCAAAATACATTTGCGCCATTGAATTTTAGAGAGAACACAAATGTTGCATGACCGAGAGCTGAGTTGGATGCAATTTAACAAGCGTGTATTGGAAGAGGCACAGGACGAGAGTGTACCATTGCTTCAACGGCTGAGGTTTCTTGGTATTTTTTCAAACAACAGGGATGAATTCCTGAGGGTGAGGGTTGCGAATTTAATTCGTGCTTCTGCAATAAAAAGCAAAACAGACTTCACCCCCAGCAACGCTTCCCCGAGAAAGTTGTTGGCTTTGGTGAATGAGCAAATGAAAGCCACTCAGTCTGTTTTTCGAAAAACCTACAAACACATACTTGCTGAACTTGAGGGAAACGGCATATATATTGTCAACGAAAAGCAACTGAATGAAACGCAGAAGCCATTTTGTTTGAGGCATTTTTTTTCAATTGTCAGCGTGCGGCTTGTGCCGCTGATGTTGCGCAAGAGCATAGAAATTCCTTTTTTGCCGGACAGCAGAAATTATTTGGCTGTCAAAATGAGCACCCAAGGAACGCGCAGCAGTCGCTATGCGATTTTAGAAATTCCAACCAGTGAACATTGCCCTCGTTTTGTTGTATTGCCCTCATCCAAAAAACGGACAGACGTCATATTTTTAGACGACATCATCCGCCTATATTTAGATGATATTTTCTTTATGTTTTCATATGATGAGATTTCGGCACATTCTTTTAAGGTTATAAGAGATGCTGAACTCACTTTGGATGATGATGTTTCGAAAAGCATGCTTCAGAAAATGGAGCAAAGCATTCATTTGCGCAAGGACGGCCGTCCCATAAGGCTTATTTATGACAATGAAATGCCCAAGGACTTGTTGGATACGATTGCGAAGAAGTTGAAGTTAAGAAACCAGGAGCAACTCGAAGCAGGAGGGCGCTACCACAGGATGCGAGATTTGATGGATTTTCCAAAGGTTGCAACAGCCCTTGAGAATGCAAATCCCTCTGCGTTGTTGCACCCTGCGATTAAACCTTTCAAAAGCATTATAAAAGTCATTAAGGAAAGGGACCTGTTTCTCTTTTACCCATACCAGACATTCAATCATTTTATTGACTTATTGAGGGAGGCGGCGGTGGACCCTCGGGTGGAGTCCATATACATAACGTTATACCGCACAGCAGAACGCTCCAAGGTGTTGAATACTTTGGTGAACGCAGCCAAAAATGGAAAACAAGTCACCGTGCTGATAGAGCTGAAGGCTCGGTTTGACGAGGAACAAAATATAGACAACACAGAGGTATTACAAAGTGCAGGGGTGAAAGTCCTATACAGTGTGGAGGAGCTAAAAGTACATAGCAAACTTTTGTTGATTGAGCGGAGGGAGGGGGCCAACAAGCGCAAAGGATATGTCTACGTGGGGACTGGAAACTTCAATGAGAACACCGCGCTTATTTATAGTGACTTTGGTGTTTTCACTTCGCACCCAGCCATCGCTGAAGATGCCAAAAAAGTTTTTGATTTTCTAAAAAGCCCGCACAAGCAATATGTATTCAAACATTTGTTGGTGTCGCCTTTTTATATGAGGATGGAATTCGAAAAACTCATCAACAATGAAATAAAAAACGCCAAAAAAGGCAAAAATGCCTATATTTATGCAAAATTGAATGCATTGACCGATGAAAAGATGGTTCATTTTCTATATAAGGCCAGTCAGGCAGGCGTGAAAGTTAAACTCATTATACGAGGTGCATGTTGCCTTTGTCCGCAACTCAAAGGGTTGAGTGAGAACATAGAAGTCATTAGAATTGTTGACAAATATCTCGAGCATGCACGACTGCTGATTTGTTGCAACGGTGGTCGCCCGTGCAGTTATATTATGAGTGCAGACTGGATGACACGCAATTTGGACAGGCGGATTGAAGTTGCCATTCCGATTTTAGACAAAAAAATACACAAAATTTTGGAAGACATATTTGAAATACAATGGAGGGACAATGTGAAGTCGAGGAGTTTATCTCTTGACTTAGACAAGGCGCCAACACATTCAACCGCCCAAAGCTATAGAAGCCAAATTGAGCTTTACAATTATTTTAACAGCTTGCAGCCGCACTCACTGGGCTGATTTTTCCTTATATTTTTTGAACAAACATTCTAGAATGCCGTCGCCAAGACTGATGGTGGGCACAATGAAATATTTCACACGAGTTTCTTTTGCAGCCTTGAGATATATTTCGGATGCGAAGACGATAACTTCTGCGCGGTCTTTTCTCATATTATAGGCATTTATCCGTTTCTCCACCGTCATGGGAGCCAAGGTTTTATGCAATTTGGCGAGTGACTTTAGTGAAAGAATGTTTTTTTGTTTCTTTTCGGAAGCAAGTTTATACAACTTGTTGATGCTTCCTCCTGCGCCAATAATCTGCAAGTCAGGATAATCTTTTCGAAACTCTGCGAGTTTGGATTGAAAAATGGACCATTCATCTGCATTCACTTTGTTTTCCATCATCCGCACGGTGCCGATGTTGAACGAGTGAGAAAACAGAAGGTTGTCTTTGTGAGCTAAGGTGACTTGGGTGCTGCCCCCACCTACGTCAATATATAAAGCTGTGTTGGGTTGATTTCTGAGTGAACGCCCTGTGTGAGTGTCATAAATAATTTTGGCTTCTTCTTTGCCATCAATCACTTCAATTTGAACGTTGGCTTCTTTTTGAATTTTGCTGACAAGTTCTTTTGAGTTGTTGGCGTCGCGCATGGCAGAAGTTGCACATATGCGATGGTCCACTACATTGTATGCATCCATTAAATTTTTAAAAGCTTTTATGGTGGAAGTCATCTGTTGGATTTTTTCTTCGGATATTTTCCCTTGCGAAAAAACATCCTCCCCCAAGCGAATGGGAATTCTGAGCAGCAATTCTTGAATAAGGATGTCTTTTTTTGTTTCTTGCTCCCGTTCCACGCTTTTGATAATCATTTTGACAGCGTTGGTTCCGATGTCGATGGCGGCAAAATTGGTTTTGTTGAGCATGGCAATATATTCCGAAGGCAGCAGCCTCTCATAGGATTGCAAACACAACCAACCTATTTATTCAAGCTGTTTTTCAGAATCTCTGTGCCAAAGGAGCTTTCTTGTATTCAGACGAGCATGTTCAAATGTTGATTTCAGAAACCCAGCTCAAAACCCGTGTGCAGGAGATGGCACAAAAGCTTACTGAAGACTTTCGGGGGAGGGAGTTGGTGGTTGTTGCTGTTCTCAAGGGGGCGTTGGTGTTTTGCAGTGATTTGATACGTCATATGGATTTGCCTTTGGAGATGGAGGTGTTGGGGGTTTCTTCCTATCCCAGAGGGGCAGAAACCACAGGTGAAGTACGTCTGACTTTTGACTTGACGCAACCTCTGGGCGGCAAACATCTGCTGTTGGTGGAAGACATTGTCGACACGGGGTTGACCGTCGACTTTCTTATTCAGACTTTCGAAGCGAGGAAGCCTGCCTCCATCAACATATGTGCTTTATTGCACAAACCCTCGCGCACGCGCGTCCACGTACCCATTGACTACACGGGGTTTACAGTAGAGGACCATTTTCTTGTGGGTTATGGGTTGGACCATGGAGGGCGCTACCGCAACTTACCTTTCATTGGAATATTCAACCCGGCCCAAGTTCCATAGAGGAGGAGGGCGGGGGGGAGTCTCCCGCCAGAGTTTTCCAGCAGGGGGCAGTCACAGGCGGGTTACAGAGTGGTTGGTGGCTATAGGCTAGCCACAAGGTGTGTGTGGGGGGGCAAAGCAGGGGGTGGGGCAGCTAATGAGGAGGTGTAGGGGGGGCAGAGGGGGTGGTGGGGGAGGGTTCTCCCTGAGGTATTGTTGAGGGGGTTTCTGGGGAGGGGGGAGGGGGGGGGGAAGGTTTTATATAGGGGGAGTTGTTGGGGGAGGGGGGGGTAGTGGCATGGTAAATGCGGGTATTTTGGATACTCAGGCCGAGTTGTTGGAGGGCGGGCTCCAAGGTTTTGAGGGCGTGTTCGGCAGAAGGGGTATTTCTGTTAGGTGTTTGGGTAGCCAATTTAAGTTGGTGGATGGTTTCTTGGAGGAGGGATTCGGCCTCGGAGAGGCGCGTACGGGCCACATAGAAAGCGCTCTCTGCGCGCAGGGCTTTGAGGGCGAGTTGTTGTTCAGGGCCGAGGCCTTTTAGGAGCTCTGCGCGGTGGAGGTAGTCTATGCCGCGTTTTTGGTTAATGGGGTCTTCGGAGAGGACGCGGGCGCGGATAAGGAATTCGAGGACAGGGAAGAGGGCCCTGTCAAGCTCTCTAATATCCGTGAATGTTGAGGTTTCGGAAAGAGGGGGTTGAAAGCCTTCCAAGGGGAGTGGGGCATAGGCCTCATCTTCGGTATTCCAGGGGGCAGAACCGAAGGGCAAATATTTTCCTTTGTGAATAATCAGTGTATCCTCGACGACATGCAGACTAAAAGTTCGAGCGTTCTCCCTGGAGAGCAGATAAACTGTCAAAGTGGTTAGGCTGGCAATAATGAGAGTGACAAGCAGCCTGGCAAAGAATCGGACAAGCTTTGTGCCAAAGGATACAGAAGAGGTGGACGCTGGATTGCTCATGTGTTTTTCGAATGGGGGTATAGAGTTGTATAGAAGGGTATTGGAGAGAGAGATTGAGATAGCCTTAGGGGGTTTTTGTGTCTACAACCTTTAAGAGGTGGGGTCAAAGCGAACTGCTTCCCCGGTATATTTTTGCAAAATCCATCATTGCGCACCAGCGGGTTTTAGAGATTGGGGCGGTAGCTTCGACGGAAGGGATGTCAGCATGTTTTTTGTTAATTAGGGGTGCGCGCAGCGTTGTTGCCTGTGACAGCGTACTGGAAGCGACGCAGCAGGCGCAGACGAGGTTTGGGGCGCCGAACCTTGTATTTCGGCCGATGGTTTTTGACGGGTTAGCGGAGGGGAGCTTTGACTTGGTAGCCATTACGGATTTGGCTCCCTTCATAAAGGCGCCGACGCTGTTTGACAGGGTTTTGCGTTTATTGACGCCACAGGGCTACGTATTGGGTGCTTTGCGAAATGCAGCGGGGTTAGCACTTTCGCAAGTAATGGACACTGAAGCGGAGGAGCCGCCGCCTTCCTATGGGCAGTTGTTGGACCTACTGATGCCTCGGTTTCCATCCATTCAGATGGCGACGCAGGCTCCGGTATTGGGCTACCAGCTGGCGTTTGAGGAGGGGGACGGGTTGAGGATAGAGAGCTCTCTGGCGAGTGCGGGGGAGGCAGCCTACTATATTGTCATTGCTGGCAAGGAGCAGCGTGCGGGTTTAGGGCCGCTTTGGGTACAACTGCCGCCGGAGCCTTTGGCCTTCAATGGAGCCAAGCTTGAGGAAGCCACCTTACGTGCGCGCAACTGGCAGTCTCGGTTTGAAGCGCAGAAGGAGGCGTTTGAGAGGGGCAGGAACCAGCTTGAGGTATTGGAGCAAGAGAGCCAGAACAAAGCCAGGCAGTTAAGGGAGGCGCACGAGGCTTTGGCGAGCCTTCGAGTCCAGCTGGAGGCGCCTGCTGTGGATGCTTCAGCGAGCCTTGAGTTGGCGGAGAAGGTTTCGAAGTTAAGCACAAACTTGTCTTTGGCAGAGGGGCGAGCCAACGAAGCGGAGGCACGTGTCTCAGCGATGTCTGTGGAGATACAGCGTCATATACAGGCGCTCCGGGAAGCGGCGACAGACACGTTGGCGGCCAAAGAAAGCGCGCGTATTGAGCGTACGAAACGCGAGGAAGCGGAGGCGAAAGCCAAAGAGCTCATGGAGCGTGCAGCTCAAATTCAGGAGCCGTTTTCGCTGCTCGCTTCTGTTGAAACTGAGCAAGCGAAGGCTGAAGTTGAGCAAGCGAGGGCTGAAACTGAGCGAGTGAAGGCTGAAGCCGAGCAAGCGAGGGCTGAAACTGAGCAAGTGAAGGCTGGAGCTGAGCAAGCGAGGGTTGAAGCTGAGCAAGCGAGGGTTGAAACTGAGCAAGCGAGGATTGAAGCTGAGCAAGTGAAGGTTGAAGCTGAGCGAGCGAGGGTTGAAGCTGAGCAAGCGAAGGAGGGTGTTGAGAGGGCGAAGAAGGAGGTGGAGGTGCAGAAGTCGACGGTGGAGGCTTTGCGGCGAGAGCTGGGGGTTTTGCAGGAGAAGCATTCGCAAGCTGTCAGCCTACAAGCCGAAGCTTTGTCCGAGGCAGCCGAGAAAGAGTCTCTGTTGTTGAAGTTGCAAGAGCAGGCGCGAGCGGTGCTCATGTTGCAGTCCGACTTATGTGCCATGCGAGAAGAGAGGGATGCGCTCAAGCGAAACAAGGGTATTTCGAGCAAAGAAGTTTTGAGTGAGCAGAGGGGGGCAGTTGGGGTGGTGGGTGAGGAGCAGCAGAAGTTGGAGCGTCGAATGAGAGAGCTTGAGGGCAAGCTCAACCAACAGAATGATGAAGTGGAAGCGATGCGTGAGGACTTGGCGCTCAGGAGCCACTCGGTTGAGCGCTCCAAGAGTCGCATAAAGGAACTTGAGAGCATGTTGGCCAATGCGCAGACGCGGAGCAAAGAAGACCAGACTTTGCTGGGGGAAGAATATGACAGGCTCAAGCAGGACAACGCGACCTTACGTTCCATGTTGGAGTCTTTGCGTGCGAAGCTTGAGGTGCAAAAGGGCGAAGACAAAAACGCCGACACGCGTACAGCGGGCACCATGCTTATTGCGTTACGCAAGCGTTATGCGGAGCAGGAGCAGGTTTTGGCGCAGACGCGTGAGACTTTGGAGCGTACCGAGGGGGAGTTGGCGGCAGTGCACAAGCAATTGAAGAAGTTTTCGCAGGGGGCAGGAGGGGCAGAGTTGGCGAAGTCCAAACCGATAGAAAGCATCAAACGTCTCAAAGAGAGTTTCGAGGCAGAGGCCGACGAAATTGACATAGAAGAGATAGACGAAATTGAGCCGGAAGAAGCCTAAAACTCTTATTACAGAGAGGCACAAAGGGCACAAGAAGAGGGGTGAGGGAGAAGGCGGCGTGCTTTCGGTTTAAGTTATATTTCTTGAGTTGTTTCGTTGGGGTGGGGCCTACGGTTGAGGGGGTCTTCCGGGTTTGTAGGCAGGAGGAGGATGAAGGTGGAGCCTTTTTCCGGGGGTCTGCTTTGGAATTGAATGCTGCCTCCGTGGCTTTTAATAATGCGTTGGCTGATGGCGAGGCCAAGGCCTGTTCCTTTTTCTTTGGTCGTAAAGAAAGGGACAAAGAGGTGTTTTTGTTGTTCCAAGGGAATGCCGGGGCCGTCATCGGCCACGTGGATTTCGATTTGGTTTTGTATTTGAAACTCTGCGAGCTGCTCAGAGAGCAAGGTTTTAATATATACGTTTCCGTTTTGGTTTTCCAAGGCTTGGCTTGTATTCAGCAGCAAGTTAAGCAGCACCTGACGCAGTTGTTCAGCGTCCCCATTTATTTTGGGGAGGTTGTCGGAGAGTTCCAAGTGGATGTGGATGTTTTGGGGTATTTTATTTTCAAGCAGTTGCAGTGTTCGGACAATAATTTGGTTCATGTCGGTGGGTCCAAAATTTTGTTTAAGGGGGCGTGAATAGTCCAAGAATGCTGTCAGCACGCCGTTGAGGCGATTGACTTCTTCGACAATGACGTCCAACAGCTCGCGGTTTTCTTCGGAGAATTGTTTGTTGTCGAGGCATTGGGCGGCGCCCTTAATGGCGCCCAGAGGGTTTCGAATTTCGTGTGCAAGTCCTGCGGCCATTTCTCCCAAGGTGGCGAGGCGATCGCGTTCTCGCATGCGCTCATAGAGTTTGGAATTTTCAAGGGCGGTGCTGAGCAATTCTCCCAGAGAAAGGATGAGAGCAATTTCGTTTGAAGCAAAGGCTTCGGCAACACGCTCATCTCGGAGGTTTAACAAGCCGAGGACGCGATCGTTCCCAAAGAGTGGAACCGTAATTCCTGCGCGCATGGTGTGCATGACGGCCTGAATGTTTTGGGTACGTCGAAGCTCCTCGCGAACTTTTTGACCCTTATAGCTTTGGCGTCGAAGTTGAGAGATGCGTCTGTCAATTTCCTCAATCAGCTGGGCTTTTCCCGTACGGCTCAACAGTGCGCGAGCGGCTGTTCCATCCACGAAGGGGACGGGAGGGGGGCCACGGAACCCCAGGAGGTGGAACCCGGGTTTGTCTTCTGCCAGGAGATAAATGGAGGCGTGTGTGACGCGTTGGGTGTCATTGAGGCCATCCAACAATGTATTGGCCATTTCGGGAATATCAACAGTGTTGAGAAGGCGTGCTTGAAGTTGTTTCAGTGCTTGGATGAAGTCACGGCGAGTCCTATAGAGGAAAGCGAGTCCCCACGGGTTTGTTCGCAGCCAGGGAGGCTCGAATAGGATGAGAAAAACAAAGGCTGCGACGGTGGCATTAAACAGGAAAGAAGGGAAATGTTGAGGTTCCACCCACCATGCTGTGAGCGCAGAAAAAACCAATGCAAGTCCAAAGGAGAGGAGGGAGAGGGAGGTAATTTTTCCCAGTTGCTCGTTCAAATCCATCAAACGCAGTTGCAAGAGTGCTTGGGCCAGCAAAAACAGGCAGAGGATGGTGACGATGGCGCCCAGTTTCAGCCATGAAGGGCCGAGGAGAAGCTCAATGGCTCCGAAGAAGATATTGGCGCACAGTCCCCATGCGAGGTAGCGCATTCTGAGTTGGTCGACTCTGGAGGCGCTTTGTCGGATGCGGCTAAAAATCATCGCTGTGCAAGCGGACAGTGCAGCGAGCAACCATATAAACAGGGCCATTCTTGCGGTAGCTATATGGACGAGAGGTGTTGCGCCGACGGCCAAGCCAAAGGCTGGGGACACCGAAGCGATGCGTCGGCTTGACTTAAATATGCGCGGGTGGATATTGAGAAATTCCAAGAAGAAACTGAAGACGGTTGTGGGCAGGATGCCTGCGACAATGCAATAAGTCCGCAAGGCGATATATGATATGAGGGAGGTTTCTGCGAAGAAAGAGGTGGAGAAGCGGGCGAGGTAGAAGAGGCTCAAGGAGAAAGCCAGAAGTGCATAGAGGGTGGCGGCCTTGGAGCGAGAGGGTTGCAGCAGCATGGAGGTGCCCAAAGCACAGCCGATAATAGCAACGAGGAGTTCTGTTTGAGATTGGAGGGTCATGGGACGCGAACTGAGAATAGCCTTTTTATGGGCAGGGGGGCTGTTGGGTATTTTTTGGGGGCTTACAAATTGCAGCACCTTCACCCACAAGCCACCTGAGAAGCCCAATGAAATTTCGTTATTGCCACCTAAGCTAGAGGCCCTGGACATAGCGCCCGAGCCTGAGCCGGAGCCGGAAAAGCACGGTTGTAGACAGGCCTGTTGGAGCGAAGCGGATTTTATACTTTACCCATTTGCAGAGCGCCTCATAGTGGCCAAGGGGGTGCAGGAGGGGCCCCGGGGGTGGGAGTTGGAGGGAGGGCCTGTTTTGGCACTGGGTGCAGGGAGCAAGGATGCGTTGGCTTTTCGTTATTTGCAAGGGTTGCAGGCGCTTGCCAGGGGGGAGAATGCGAAGGCCTGGGTTTTGTTTTCGGAGCTTGCCGTCAGCTATACGGAGATGGCCGCGCATGCCCGTTACCGTGGGGGGTTGGCTGCGGCGCGTATGAAGGATTGGGGGAAGGTGGTGGAGGCCCTTTCTCAGGTAGAGGAGTCCTTTCGGCTATATGCGGATGTACAATTTTTGTTGGCCAAGGCATATGCCCAACAGGGTTTATGGAAGGAAGCCCGTCAAATTTTGGAGCCTTTGACTCAGAAGCCCGTGGGGCTTTATGGGAGGGATTTGGGAGCGGAGGCGCTTTGGCAGCTTCACCAGCAGGCTGAAGCCGCGAATGACAAGGCGCTGTCTCAACAAGCGTTGCTCAAATTGTGGAGTGAGCACCCTTTGCACGTTTTGGCGGTGAAGGCCGGAGCGGGTTTAAATACAAAGCCATTGCCTTTGGAGGTACGGGTGGCGAGGGCAGAGGCCTTGCTGAAGTTTCACCGCAACGAGGAAGCTTTTCAGCTGATTGAGAAGCTTGAGGCGGACCTCAAGTTGCCCAGCCCGCTGGCCTGTCAAGCTGCCTATGCCAAAGGGCGTGCGTTGCGGAAGATGCGCAAGCACAAGGCCGCCATAGAGGTGTTTGCCGCATTGCTCAAGTCCTGTGAAAATTCCGAGTTACAACACCAGGGGAGTTTCAACCTTATTTACTCTCAGTCCATAGTGGACACCGAGAATGTTTTTGCCTCAATGGAGCGTTTTATTCAACGGTTTGGGACTTCCCATTTGGCCGATGACGTATTGCTTTCTCAAGCGCGGTTGTGGATGCAGCAGGGAGACATTGAGAAGGCCATGCACACTTTGGATGACATTATAAAAAGCCATTCCAACGGTGACATGGCCATGGACGCGCTGTTTCTCCGGTTTTGGTATTTGCGCAAGCAGGGTAATTTTGCAGCGGCATGGGAGAGGGTTTTGGAGTTAGAGAAGGGGGCGAGGGAGAGAGGCAGTGCGGAGGATTTATGGCGGGCGATGTTTTGGCGAGGGCAGTTGGCCATAGAGATGGGGAAGGGGGAGCTCAGCAAAGCTGCCTGGGAGCAACTGCTGGAAGAGGGCCCCTTGTCCTTTTATGCAGAGCGTGTACGACAACGCCAAGGGGAGTGGGGGCAGCGTTTTCCGAAGGAGTTGTCGTCCGCTGAATATGTTTTTTCTCAAAGCAGTTTGCAGAAGTTTTCCGCATGGGCTTCCGCTTTGGAGTTTTGGAAAATGGGGTTGTGGTCCGAAGTAGCACCTGAATTGTTTTCCATTCCGAGGGCGGAGGTAGAAGAGGAGGGGCTTTTGTTGATGGTGGAGTTGTTGCTTCAATCCAAAGCGGAGGAGCTTGCGTTTTCTATATTGAGGCCCATGTGGGCGCAAGGCTTCCATCCACACTCACGTTTGTCGCGTCGTTATTGGGCATTGGCCTACCCGTTGGCGTTTAGGGAGGAAGTGGAGCAAGCGACGAAGGATGCGCGTTTGCCAAACCCCAACCTCATTCAAGCCGTCATGCGAGAAGAGAGTGCATGCAACCCTCAAGCTTTGTCTTGGGCTGGGGCCAGAGGTTTGTTGCAGTTAATGCCACGCACAGCGCAGGAGGTTGCGCGAAAGCAGGGCATCAAAAAACTCCCGGCATACAAGCTGATGCAACCGGAGCTCAATTTGAAGTTAGGCGCGGCCTATTTGGCGGAATTGCTGGAGAATTTTGATCAGGAGCCGGCCTATGCCATTGCTGCATACAATGCAGGGCCGAATGCTGTTTCGCGTTGGCAAAGCCGCTATAAAGCCAGCATACTCGAAGAGTGGATAGAGGACATTCCCATAGACGAAACCCGAAATTACATTAAACGTGTCCTGTCCAGTTTTGCAACCTACCAGTGGCTCTATCCCAGCTTTCGAGCTCTCGACACCAATGTTTCTGCGGAGTTATTTGACAGTTTTCCTTCTGCTCCCTCCTTTTTTGCCCATAGACAGACATTTTGAGAGAGAAGGGGCAGAAGGCGGAACAAGGGGGCGGAGGAAGAAGTATTTTTTTGGAGAATTTCAACAGGTTAAGGTTGTTTTCTGGCCAAGCTGGTTATTTTGTTGTCCAAAAAATATACAACACACAAAATCCAAGTATAGAAGTAGGACATGAATGTGACATTACCAGGTTACCATATTGTCTTTGTTGACGCCCCCCCCAAGAAACCCAAGAAAGAGACGTCGTTTTCTTGGGTATTGAATTTGGCTGCCGAAGCCTTTCCTTCCAAAGACTCACTGCGCTCGCAGGTTTTTGCACCCTTTTCTCTGCCTCCACAAACAACGGAGCCGCCTTCTTTGGCCAATACGTGTTTGCCAAAGGCAGAGTGTTTGCCAAAGGCAGAGGCCTTGTCAGAGATTGAGGAGAGGGTGGAAGAAAGGCTGGAAGAGGGCCCATTTCCAGAAGCGGAGTTATTGGAGGGAGAAGTCCGTTTCAACTTGAAGCCCAAGCCACAAGAGCCACAGGCGCCGCCCGAGTTTGCCAGCCAAGCGAATGAATATTCAGGGCCTCTTTTGGGAGAAATCCGCAGTTGTCGCGGAATGACTTTGGGGGAGTTGGCGAATGTGACACGTGTCGCACCACACCATTTGCAAAACATTGAAGGCGAGAGGTATGACAGGTTGCCTGCCATGGTATATTTGCGTGGCTATTTAAAGAGTGTTGCCAAAGAGTTGGGGTTGGACGTGCAGTTGGTTTCCCAGAGTTATTTGGAGCGGATGCAGCAGGCCAAGAGTTGACCTCTGTTGCCATTTTGGTGCAGGATGGAGCCATGACGGAAGAAGAGAAAATTCGTGCCATGCGACGTGCGCGCCATGTTGTTTCGGACATTGTCGCCTATAACCAGCAGAAAATTGTTAAGGGCATTGAGCAGGACAACCTGTTTGAGCATTTGCGCGACGAGCTTGCAGAAGGGCGTGAGCACTACAAAAACAGTGTCTCCGCAGAAATTTACCAAAGCACCAACTATTTTGACAGGGCCATTGTGGACGTCATGGTGAAACCCATGGGACGCCTCAAATCCAACATGTGGTGATGTTGACAACTTCTCCACCCCCTCTCATTGTACAAGCTGCGGATGAAGGGCGGCGGCTTGACGCTTTCCTCGTCAAAGTTTTTCCGAAGTTTAGCCGTGCCCGCTTGCAAAGGTGGATTGCAGAAGGCCAGGTGAGGGTGGATGGTTTGCCTTTGTCGCCGGCCAAACGCCTTCGCCCGGGGCAGAGTGTACAACTCACCCTTCCTCCCCCGCCCCCTATGGGTTTGCTTCCGGAGCTGCTTCCTTTTGAGTTGCTGTTTGAGGACGAGGACTTGTTGGTGGTGAACAAAGCGGCGGGGATGGTGGTACACCCCGGGGCGGGAAACCCGCGAGGGACTTTGGCCAATGCTTTGTTGCAGCATGTGCAAAACGGGCCACATTTGAGCGAAGCATTTCGCCTGGGTATTGTCCACCGTTTGGACAAGGAGACTTCAGGCGTCCTCTTGGTGGCGAAAAATGAAGACGCGATGGTTTTTTTGCAAAGAGCGTTTGCAAACCGCGCTGTACAAAAAACCTATTGGGCTTTGGCTTGGGGCTGCCCACCTCGCGAGGGAAGCTTTCGCACACTCTATGGACGTAGCCCGCACAACAGACTCAAATTTACAAGCCGGGTGAAGAGGGGGAGGGAGGCGGTGACGCACTTTCGGGTGTTGCGGCAATATGACAAACTTTGCCAGCTGGAGTTGCGCTTGGAAACAGGGCGTACACACCAAATTCGCGTACACCTGTCCGAGGCGGGCTTCCCCCTGCTGGGGGACAAACTCTATGGCGGCAGCCAAAAAAACAACGCACGGCATATGCAGCGCCAAGCCCTGCACGCATGGAAAATAGCGTTTGAGCACCCGCGGACAAAACGCAGCATGTTGTTTGAAGCACCCTTGCCCGAGGACATGCATACAGAGACAAAAACCTGGGAGCAGGGCGAAACTCATGGCGGACAGAAGAAGTGTTTTTGAAAAAAGCCGGGCCATGGGGCCCTGTGCTTTTTTTGCATAAGCAGGACTTGTCAGAAGCAGGTGAAGGATGAGAAACTAGAAAGGTAACCATGCAAACACCCAATGCCGAACTCTATATACGCCAACTCGCTGTTGGGCCCATGGCCAATTTTGTCTATTTGCTGGGCGCTGCGGACTCAGACGAGGCCATTCTCGTTGATGCCAGTTGGGAAGCAGAGCGCATTCTTCAGTCGGCGGAGCAAGACAACAAACGCTTGACGGCCATTGCGTTGACGCATGCACATTATGACCACGTGCAAGCGCTTCCAGAGTTGGTGGAGCGCCTCAACATTCCCGTTTTTTTGCAGCAGGCAGAAATGGAATTTATACGGGCTTGCCCACCCTCGTTTTGCCCCAATGTATGCGCCCTCCTGGAGGCCTCCCCCTCCTCCTTTAGGCCCCTACAGGCAGACACCCTCGTCTCTTTGGCAGGACTGAAAATACATATGCTGCTGACGCCAGGACATACGGCGGGAGGACAGTGCCTTTTTGTTGAAAACGCTTTGTTTACGGGAGATGTTTTATTTGTAGGCGCCTGCGGGCGTACAGACTTGCCCGGAGGAAATGCCCAACAACTCTATGAAAGCTTGTGCCTCAAACTCAAAACCCTGCCGGAAGAAACACGAGTGTTTCCTGGACATGACTATGGAGATACGCCGGTTTCCTCCCTCCAAAGAGAACGACAACACAACCCCTGTATGCAAAATAAAAAAAGCTTTTTCTCCTCGCGCGCATGAAAATGCCCGCGGCCCCCTCTCTGTCGAATAGTGAATAAGTTTGGAAATTTTGATGAAAAGCGAATTAGAGTAAAAAAACAGCTTCCATCCAAGGCCCTTGGCCTGAACGCTCCTATGAAACCATTCGAAAATGCCCTTTCGGGTTTTAACCATAACGTCAAACACAAAGGGCAACTCTACCACCTCCAAACGGAGGACTCCGGCAAAAATAACCCGAACATAACAACACTCCTGTTCCTCGGCGGCAACGTCCTCGCTTCGCTGAAAGCCTCCTATGCAGAGCACTTGAATTCAGAAGAGCTGCCCAAACGGGTACGTGAGTTGATGGAAAAACAGCATAAACAAATGCTGCGTAACCTCCTCAAAGGCCAATATGACAAAAACAACGAGCTGAATGCAAAACACTGGAAAGTAGGCCAGTTGGATGAACCTACGACCATTTTGTCTCCGCACCCCTCCTCTAACATACCCCCCCCCCCCCCCCCCTACGCCTGGTACCCCCCCTCCCACGCCTAACCCCCTTTCGCCTAACCCCCTTTCGCCTGGAACCCTTCGCCGCTCCTTGAGCCGCTCCTCCCTCCCCCCTGTTTCCTCTTTGGAGGCGGAACAGACGATGGTTGGGCCGCCTGCTGTTTCTTTCGAAGATGAAGAGGTAGGGGCTGTTTTTGGGGAGGACTTAATTTCAGAGAAGCGTTTGGATGAGTTGATTCTCAATTATTTGCTGCGGGAGAAAGACAAGTTGGGCTGAATGGGCTAGAGGGGGGGCCATGTCTCATGAGGATTTGGAGTCCATTAACGCGCTTCGCGCTCTTTCTCTCGACACCATTCAAAAAGCCAACTCAGGCCACCCCGGCATGTGCCTGGGGGCGGCGCCCATGGCCTTTGCATTGTGGCAGCACCAGCTGTGTTTTTGTGCTTCGCAGCCAGACTGGCCCGACAGGGACAGGTTTGTTTTGTCAGCAGGGCATGGCTCCGCCTTGCTTTATGGGTTGTTGCACCTCTTTGGCTATGCGCTTGAGTTGAAGGACATGATGGCGTTTCGGCAGTGGGGCAGCAAGACGCCGGGCCACCCCGAGGTAGGTTTGACGCCGGGGGTTGAGGCAACCACAGGCCCCCTTGGGCAGGGCCACGCCAACGCTGTCGGCATGGCCATTGCTGAGAGGGCTTTGGCTTTCCGCTTCAACCGCTCCGGGTTTGAAGTAGTCAACCACCATACCTATGCCCTATTGTCCGACGGGGACATGATGGAGGGGGTTGCATTTGAGGCGGCGGCGGTGGCGGGCCATTTGCGTTTGGGGAAGTTGATTTGCCTTTATGACTCCAACGACGTTAGTTTGGACGGCCCCACCTCCCTGTGTTTTACGGAGGATGTAGGTACTCGCTATAAGGCCATGGGTTGGCACATACAGGAGGTGGAGGATGGGGATAGCGACTCCAAGGCCATTGAGGAGGCTCTTCTGAAGGCCAAGGAGGAGGTGTTGCGTCCTTCATTAATTGTGGTGAAGACGACGTTGGGTTTTGGCTCGCCGAACAAGGCGGGCAAGGCCGCTGCGCATGGCAGTCCATTGGGCATAGAGGAGGTGGAGAAAACCAAAGGGGCCCTTGGGTGGCCGAAGGATTCCTCTTTTTGGGTACCCGAGCAGGTATACGCGCATTGTGCAAAAGCCGCCCGGCGTGGTGCGGCGGCCTTTGAGGCGTGGAAGGGGTTGTTTGCCGACTATGCAGTGCAGCACCCGGAGTTGGCCAAGGAGTTTGAGCGCCGTTTGCGTGGAGAGTTGCCGGCTGTCCATTTGGGAGAAGGGCTGGAGGCTTTGCTGCCCAAGAACAGTTTAGAGACACGCAGTGCAGCCTCATTGGTTTTGCAGTCCCTGGGCAAGCAGCTTCCGGAGTTATTGGGTGGGGATGCAGACCTAAGCTCCTCCACAAAGTCCGCATTGGCGGGGGAGAGGGATTTTAATGGGCAAACCGGGGAGGGCCGTAACATTCGTTTTGGAGTGAGAGAGCACGGCATGGCGGCCATTGCAAATGGCATAGCCTTGCATGGGCAATTTCGCCCCTATGTTTCGACGTTTTTCAGTTTTTGTGACTACATGCGTCCCTCCATACGTTTGGCCGCATTGAGTCGCCTGCCTGTTGTTTATATATTTACACACGACTCCATAGGCGTAGGCGAGGATGGCCCCACCCACCAGCCAGTGGAGCAGCTGATGAGTTTACGCTCCATTCCGAATTTGGATGTGGTGAGGCCATGTGACGGGCCGGAGGCGGCTTGGGCCTGGGTGTGGGCCTTGCAGCGGCGGGAGGGGCCCACGGCACTCATTCTCACGCGCCAGAAGTTGCCCTATTTGGACCGCAGCCAGTTGGCCCCTGCAAAAATGTTGTCCTATGGCGCCTATGTTTTGAAGGATGCGTCGGGCCCTTTGGAGGGGGTTTTTCTGGCCAGTGGCTCCGAGGTACAGCTTGCATTGGCGGCCCAAAGTTTGCTGAGTGCGCAAGGCATAGCTGTGCGGGTGTTGTCCGTGCCCTGCATGGAGGCTTTTCGCCGCATGCCCAAGGGCTACCGCGATGAGGTTTTGCCTTTGGAGATTTGTGCGCGGGTAGCCATAGAGGCGGGTATCCCCATGGGGTGGCACGAGTGGGTGGGGGTGCAGGGGAGCATACTTGGCATGGAAGGTTTTGGGGCCTCTGCGCCGGCGGAGGTATTGTTTCGAAAGTTTGGGCTAAGCGCGCAGGCAGCCGCAGAGGCCATGCTGAAGCAGCTGGGCAAGTTTTCTTCTTCCACGTGAAGGGTGGGGGGGTGTAGCCGGGAAGGGGGTATGGTGGGCATTGGGAAATAATGAGTGAGGGTTTGACATGGACAACAACATTCGTGCATTGACGCAGCAAATTGTGCAAGAGAGTGCTTTTTTGGATGGGCTATTCAAGGAGATGGGGAAAGTTATTGTTGGGCAGAGGGCCATGTTGGAGCGGGTGGCCATAGGGTTGCTTTGCAACGGCCATATTCTCCTTGAAGGTGTCCCCGGTTTGGCCAAGACGCTGACGGTACGCACTTTTGCAGAAACCATACAAGCCAGTTTTCAGCGCATACAATTCACCCCGGACTTGTTGCCGGCAGACCTCATTGGAACGGTGGTATTCCACCAGCAGGCGGGCAATTTCAGCGTACGCAAGGGCCCCATTTTTGCGAATATGGTGCTTGCGGATGAAATTAACCGTGCGCCGGCGAAGGTGCAGTCCGCGTTGTTGGAGGCGATGCAGGAGCGCCAAGTAACCATTGGCAACAACAGTTTTTCTTTGCCGTCTCCATTTATTGTATTGGCGACACAAAACCCCATTGAGCAGGAGGGCACCTATGTTTTGCCTGAGGCGCAGGTGGACAGGTTTTTGTTGAAGGTGAAGGTAAGCTACCCCAGCCGCGAGGAGGAGCGGCAGATAATGGACCGCATGGCGAAGGAGGGGCAGATGGAGGGGGTAGCGAAGTGGGCGACGCCGGAGCAGATTTTGCGGGTACAGAAGGTGATGCAATTTATTTACATAGATGAGAAGTTGAAGGATTACATTTTGGATGTGGTGTTTGCGACGAGGGACCCGGTAGAATTTGGAATAAGGGACTTAGGGGGATTTATTGCCTATGGAGCCAGTCCGCGTGCAACGCTTGCGTTGATGAATGCTGCGAAGGCGCATGCATTTTTGAGGCACCGTGGTTTTGTAACGCCGGAGGATGTGAAAGCCATAGGCATGGACGTATTGCGCCACCGTATGTCGCTCAGTTTTGAAGCGGAGGCGGAGGGGGTGGACGTAGAGCAGGTTGTCCAACGTATTTTTGACAGGATTGAAGTGCCTTGAGTTTGCCATGTTGTCCAAAGAGCTGATTGCAAAGTTAAGGCATTTAGAAATTAGCACGAAGAAGTTGGTTGCTGACATGCTGGCAGGCCAATACCACTCGGTATTTAAAGGCTCCGGCATGGCCTTTGCTGAAGTCCGCCCCTACCAACCTGGAGATGAAATTCGTCTCATTGACTGGAACGTTACGGCGCGGATGAATGAAGCTTTCGTGAAAGTATTTTCCGAAGAGCGCGAGTTAACCGTATTCATATTGGTGGATTTGTCGTCCTCCTTGCAGTTTGGGAGCCGTCTGCAAAGCAAGGCTGAAGTATGCGCAGAAATAACAGCGCAAATTGCATTTTCGGCCATAGCGAATGGAGACCGCGTTGGGGCCTTGCTGTTTTCGGATTGCATTGAGAAGTTGTTGGTACCCAAGCGGGGGCGAAAGCATGTTATGAGCCTCATTTCGGATTTAATGAGCCATATACCCCGCGGGACGCAAACCAACTTGTCCATGGCCCTCACCGCTTTGTCGCATGCCATTTCACGAAGGAGTGTGGTTTTCATTGTTTCGGACTTTTTGGACCAAGGGTTTGAAGACAAACTCAAAGTAGCGGCCAAAAAGCACGACATAATTCCTGTCATTATAGAGGATGCTTTTGAGCGTGTTTTTCCTTCGGTTGGGCTTGTGTCTTTTGAGGACTCTGAGACGGGGGAGCGCATGGTGATAGACACGTCCAACCCAGGGGTACGCGAGCAATTTCGTTTGCAGCAGGAGCAACGCTCACACATGCGCGACCAGCTTTTTAAGAGACTCAAAATGGACAGTGTATTGCTTTCGCCTGGCGAAGCCAATGGTTTGGCATTGCAGCGATTTTTTCGGGAAAGGGCCAAGCGTTTGCGAAGGGCGGCATAGCTTCCCCAAACGCCCCCCCCTTTTTTTGGGTTGAAGAGAAAAGGTTTTGAGGAGGAAACCATGTCCTTTGCGCATTTACATTTGCACACGCTTTATTCGCTGTTGGATGGGGCCATTCGGATGAATGACCTTATGGTGGCTGTCAAAGAGAAGGGCATGGACTCTGTCGCCGTGACAGACCACGGCAACATGTATGGCGCGGTGGATTTTTTCCTAAAGGCCAAAGCCGCAGGCGTCAAACCCGTTTTTGGCATGGAGGCCTATGTGGCTGGCCCGAAAGGGCGCGAAGACAGGAGTGAGCAGGTGAACCACCACCTTGTTTTGCTGGCAAAAAATGAGGAGGGGTTTGCCAACCTGCGCAGGCTTTCGTCCATGGCTTTTATAGAAGGTTTTTATTACCACCCGCGTATAGACAAGCCTTTGCTGAAAAAGCACTCCAAGGGGTTGATAGGTTTGTCGGCTTGCCTAGGGGGGGAGATTGGGCAGGCCATGTTGCGAGAGGACTTGGGTTGGGCCAAGCGTGCGGCGCTCGAATACAAGGACATTTTTGAGCCCGGCTCCTATTTTTTGGAAATTCAATCCAACGGGATGGTGGAGCAGGAGCGGATGAATGACCACCTCAAACAACTCAGCAGGGACTTGAAGCTGCCGTTGGTTGCGACAGCGGATGCGCACTACATACGCCAGGAAGACGCGAAAGCGCATGAGTTGTTAATGTGCATTGCCTCCGGAAAGACGCTGTCGAGCAACACCCGCCGCCACTCCACGGACAGACTCTATGTCATGTCCCCCCAAGAGATGCGGGCCTATTTTTCCGACGTGCCGGAGGCTGTGGACAACACTTTGCGTATTGCTGAGTTGTGCAATGTGGAGCTTTCGCTTGGCAAAACCATGTTGCCCAATTTCCAAGTCCCCGAGGGGCATGATGCGGACTCATTTATGAAGGAGTTGGCCCACCGGGGGCTTAGGCGGCGTTTTGAGCAGTTGCCCAAGGCGGTGGACAGGGAGGCCTATGGAGAGCGTTTGGACAGGGAGCTTTCTGTCATTTGCAGCATGGGGTTTTCCGGCTATTTCCTCATTGTGCAGGATTTCATTAACTGGGCCAAGCAGCAGGGCATTCCTGTGGGCCCGGGGCGGGGCTCTGGGGCGGGCTCCCTGGTGGCCTTTGCTTTGGGGATTACGGATTTGGACCCCATTCCCTACCATTTGCTTTTTGAGCGTTTCCTCAACCCGGAGCGCGTCTCCATGCCGGACTTTGACATTGACTTTTGCCAATACCGCCGGGACGAAGTCATTCAATATGTTTCCAAGAAATATGGGGAGAACAACGTCGGCCAAATTATTACCTTCGGCAGTTTGAAAGCCAAAAGCGTATTGAGAGACGTTTGTCGCGTCTACGGTTTGCCCTACAATGATGGTGACCGTCTGGCCAAGTTAATTCCAGGGCTGCTCAACATTACGTTGAAGCAGTCCATTTTTGGAGACACCTCAAAGGGGATTTCCGGGGAGGAGAGGTTGAAGGAGATGGTGGACTCGCCCACCATGTTAAAAAATGCGGAGGGGGTGGAGGTGGTGTCCACGAAGGAGGTTTTGGAAGTAGGCATGGCCCTGGAGGGGTTGCACCGTCAGGCGGGCATGCATGCGGCGGGTATTGTTATTGCCGACAAACCCCTCTGGGAATATGTCCCCGTCTGCCGTCCCTCTGGGGAAACCGTTATTGTTACGCAGTTTGCAAAAGACGAGGTGGAGGCGGCGGGGTTGGTGAAGTTTGACTTTTTGGGGTTGAAGACGCTGACGGTGATAGAGCAAGCGTTGAAGTTGATAAACCAGAACCGACCTGGCCAGTCCCCACTGACAACCGACAACATTCCATTGGACGACCCGAAAATTTTCGAACTGATTTCTTCTGGGGACACGGCAGGTGTTTTCCAAATGGAGTCCTCGGGTTTCACGGACATGGTGATGAAGTTAAGGCCCAGTTGTTTTGAAGACGTTATTGCTGCGGGTGCACTCTACCGTCCAGGCCCATTGGATGCGGGGATGGTGGACACATTCATTAACCGCAAGCATGGGCGAGAAGAGGTGGCCTACCCGCACCCCAAGCTTGAGCCTGTATTGAAAGAAACCTATGGTGTTATTGTCTACCAGGAGCAGGTAATGCAAATTAGCCAAATTCTCGGTGGCTATTCTCTTGGGCGAGCAGACTTATTACGCCGGGCGATGGGGAAGAAGAAGGTGGACGTCATGGCGAAGGAGAGGGCGGTTTTTTTGGAAGGCTGTGTGAAGAATGGGGTGGACATGAAGCTGGCGGGGGAGATTTTTGACATGATGGAGACTTTTGCCGAATATGGTTTCAACAAGTCCCACTCTGCGGCCTATGGCCTCATTACCATACAAACGGCCTGGTTGAAGGCGCACCACCCCTTGGAGTTTACGGCAGCGTTGTTGACTTCCGAGAAGGACAACACGGACAAAGTGGTTTCCTACATTGCCAAGGCGCGCACGGCGGGCCGAGAAGTGTTGCCGCCGGACGTCAACAACTCTCTGGAGGCTTTCAGCGTGGTTGACGGCAAAATTCGTTTTGGCCTAGGGGCCATAAAAGGCATAGGCGCGGCAGCGATTGAGGCGATTTTGGAGGTAAGGGCGCAGGGGCCGTTTGGGAGTTTAATGGACTTTTGCTCTCGTGCAGACGGCAGGCGCGTCAACAAGCGTGTGGTTGAGGCTTTGGTGAAGGCAGGTGCTTTTGACTTTGAGAGGCGGCCGCGCAAGCAGCTTTTTGAAAACGTCGTACAAACCATGGAGCGAGGGGCGAAGCTACAGAAGGAGTTGAGTTTGGGGCAAGGGAGTTTATTTGAGGATTTGGGCACGGTGGTGCCCCCGAAGCGTTTATTGGCTGAGGCAGAGGAGGTGGTGGAGGAGTGGCCGGAGCGAGTACGTTTGGGTTTTGAGAAGGAGGCCATAGGTTTTTATGTTTCCGGGCACCCCTTGCAGCAATACGAGAAGGAGGCGGAGTTATTTGCGACACCGACGAGCCAAGTTGCCTTGGTGCGCAGGGGCGAGAAAATAACCGTAGCAGGTGTGGTAGCCTCTTTGAGGGAGCGTCCGACGAAGACTGGCAAGCGCATGGCCTGGCTGAGGATAGAGGACTTGCATGGCAGCATAGACGCTGTTTGTTTTCCCGGAAAGAGTGGAGGAGGGGAGCAAGAGAGGAGTGGCCGGTGGACAAAGTCCGCGGGCAGGTTGGGCTATGAAACCTGGGAGCCTTTGTTGAAGAGTGATGAGGCTTTGTTGTTTAGGGGGACGGTGCAGTGGGACGAGAGTGACGAGGAGGCGCCGCCCGTCCCTGAAATTTTTCTTGAAGAAGTGCAGTCCCTGAAAGAGGTGCAAGCCGACCGCCTAAACCGTTTGGAGTTGAAGTTAGAGGCGGAGAGTTTGCTTGACGAAAAACTGCACCGCCTCAAGCAACTCATTGAGAGTCACCCGGGAAAGACACCCCTACGCCTGACAATACGCCTGGACGGAGAAGCCGAAGTTTCTCTGAAGCCCGCCAAAAACACAGTTGAAGTAAACGAGGTTTTTTTAGAGGGTGTCAAACGTCTGTTTGGGGCTTCTGTCCATTGGAATTAGGGGAGGGGGGCCCCCCCCCGCCCTCCGGGCGGGGTTTATTTAACTGAGAATGTTTTTATGGGCCATGCGGCCCGGGCTTTTTTTGAAAACATTTCTTTTCGCCCTTCGGGCGTTGTTCTTTCCTGGGCCTGCGGCCCGGGCTTTCTCGCCCTCCGGGCATTCTGCCTCCGGCGGGGAACTTTTTGCTCGCCCAAAAAGTTCCTCAAAAACGGCTCCCTCCG
>Ga0209755_10002169_pt1 | contig 27583 bp, 28 predicted proteins | sample TergutCo191P1_FD_187301 | JGI IMG/M metagenome (GOLD analysis project Ga0209755, IMG submission 187301) | Cornitermes sp. P1 segment gut microbial communities from Petit-Saut dam, French Guiana - Co191P1 (SPAdes) (version 2) | ecosystem: Host-associated > Arthropoda: Insects > Digestive system...
GGAATCGGCGACCGATTGACAACCGGCGGCGACAATTTTATCTCTTGTGTACTTTCTGTGGCACGTTCTATCGGCACCGGTTCCGGCGGCATTGCTTGGATGGCGGCAGTTGGAGTCGGTGGAACAGTGTATGCGGTTGCGGTGGTTCGGACTGTACGAAATGGGCGGTTGCGCATTAACAGATTGCACACCGGCGGACGTACGGTCGATTGCAAACGTTCGGCGAGTCTTGCTCTGACACTTCTATCGGTGTGAACTTCGGCAACGCTTCTCGGCGGTGCCGGTGCTTGCCCGAAGGCAACGCAACAGACGGCAAAACAAACGAGTGCTGTTATGATTGAATACTTCATTGTCAATATCACGGGGCGGGGAATGGACAACGCATACTATAACTCATTGTGGAGGTGAGTCAACAGTGTGGGCGGGGGAATATCAAGAATGCACGAAGACGACGCACAACAGAGCAATGTTTGAAGTGTGAATGAAATACGGCACAGCATTGTCGATTGCAAGACAAAAAAAGGGATCAAGGGAGGGGGAGGAGATATTTTTCAAACAAATTTTTCAAATTTCGATTCTTCAAAAATTTCATAAAAAATAAAAGTTTTGGAAACAACTCCTCCCTCTCCCTTTGCTCCCTTTTTTACATTTTGAATTTTGTGTAAAATATCTGTCGTCAATGAATGAACGGCATATAGGAGGTTTGAAGTGGAATTCCTGAAATACTATGTTTACGCCCTAGACCTAAGAAGTGATTGTATTACTGCTGCTGTTTCTTGCCCCGATAAGAAAACGGCAAAACAGGCTTTTCTGATTGCGTCCCGAAAAATGAAACCGGAATCTAACATGAGGGACTTCCATTTTAGATACATCGGTGTCGTTCCACAAGAAGACTCCGACGGTCTAGATTGGCTCGGTACAGGAGTGGAGATTCAATATGTAAAGGGTGAACTCATAAAGAAGACTTTCAACACTGATGATTTTGTATTCGCTGAAACGCAAACAGAAGAATGCTTGAACGATTCCCAAAACTGCCTGGATATCGAATTCATGCGTGAAGTGAAATTGGCAATATCATCACTAACCGCATCGGAAAGTGAGGATGGACAAGAGGACGTTGTTGACCGCCTCGCTAGAATAAAAGGACGTTGGGTAACGCAAGAAGAATTTCTAAACGAAAACATTAACAAGAAACCGCCTGCAATAAGGTCGTTACGAACACAGCGCACAGAAAAAAACGTAGAAATGTCAAAGAAGAACCCATCAATCGGAATAGATAAAGCCGGATATTTTTTTGAAAAAACAACAACAAGTGACAAGAAGACCGCTTCAAACACGTCTTATCGATATTTTCTTCGAAGAGAGTTTGATAAACAAAACGAGTCAGACTTAAAATAAACATACAATTCTTAGCATAGGACTGTCAAAGCAACCGAAGCAACTGATGGTTTTTTCCGAAAGCTTTTACTCGTTCCGTTTGAGCAGTACATTGCCCCAGAGGATCGCAATTACCGCATGAACACCATCGAGTTCTGGGAAGAGTCAGGTGAGTTGCCGGGTATTTTGAACCGGGTCATCGCAGGACTCAACCGGTTGGTGCAAAACGAAGGCTTCACTCAAAGCCAATCATCGGACGAACTTCGGGAAGGGTACAAGTACGAAGTAGATTCTGTGCGGTCGTTCCTGCGGGACGAAGGCTACGAGCCCTGTGAGGACGAAAAGGTCAAGATGACTGAGTTTTATACTGCCTACCGGTGGTATTGCACTACCAATGGATTACGGGCAGTGCTAAATAAGCAACTCATCCAAAGACTGCGAAGTTTGGGGTACATCATCAAGCCGGGAACGGGAAACGTCAACTACGTGCATTGCAGGAAGGCGGAATGACGGCGAAGGCAACGACGCGGCTCTTTCACGGGTCGCGTCCTCTCTTGCACTTTCTATTATTATCTTTTAATAATAGATAACAGGGAGCAAGGGAAGGGGAGGAGATAAATTCAAAACTTCAAATTTTTCTAATAATGAAAAATTTGAAAATTTTTGAAACATCTCCTCCCCCTCCCTTCTGCATTTTTATTCTCCCGCAGATTCAAATGGATTGCGTCGATTCCGTGCAAGTTTTTCTCGTTGCGTCAGTTGTGCCTTGCTGTACCGTTTCGTTGTGTTGACTGTCCGGTGTCCGAGCAATGCTTGTGCATTCGAATCGCCGTGAGCAAGTTCCATCTCGGTAGCGGCGGCATGACGCAGCTGATAGGGGAACCAATGCGGTATTTTTTCGTCGTCGGGTAGCACTTTGTTACCCTTGGCGATAGCATGCCCGATTGCGGTGCGGTAGGAATCCCGCTTGTAGAATTCACAATACCGGGTGGGCTTCGCCGCCCGTTCTGCATTTTTCGCCGCTTGCGAAGGTGGAACTTTCGTCTTTCGGTTCGCACGTCTTTCAGCGAAATGCTCCGCCATTGCCGTGCGGGGCGAGAAGACTGCCGCTTCCGGTGCCTTGCCGACAAGGTACGGGGCTATCAATTCCTGCTCCGGCTTGCCTAATGGAAACTCAATCTTGCCGACGAAACGGGCGGTCTTATAGGAACCGGGCACGTAATACCACAGTCCGTTGCCTCGCGTCGTGTCAATATCGCCGACTCGCATCTTGAAAATCTCGTTTGGACGGCAACCAGTCAATCGTTGCACGATGACCATCGCACGTACTGTCGGCGGCATAAAAGGCAACGTTCGACGTATTACGTCGTCGGAGACAGGTTGCCGCTCTTCATTTTCAAACGTTCCAGGGTGTCCTTCCGACAACAACTTTACCGCTTTTAGGGCGTTCCAGACCGTTTCCTGCACCATGTCGTTTTCCACGCCCCAGGCGAAAATACGGATAAGGCGGCGGATATGGTCGTTGATGGTCTTCCGGCTCAGACGACCGGATCGAATCATCTCCTCCCGAACCAGTTTTAGGCAACTGGGCTTAAAATCATCGACGGGAGTGCCGTCGCCGTAAAGTTTGTTTAGGAAATCCAAGATGATAACCCGGCAATGACCGTAACTGATTTTGTCAATACTCGACTTTGCATAGTCAAGGAATGCAGCGGTAAGTTCGCTGACATTAACGTGTTCCTCCCCTTTCGACGGCGAAAAGGCAGGATTCGCTTGCAACTCGGATACAAAACGAGCATAAGCGACTTTGGATTCGGGCGAGCCGTGCCGTCCCAAATAGTGAGGTCTACCGTTGCTATAAACGACGGCTTGACCGTTCATTTTGCAATACTTCGGCGGACGATTGTTTAACTTTGGCATAGTGCATACCTCCTTCGGTGAAAACCCATACCGTATGGGTTTCCGGCAAGCACAATAACCAAAATTGAAAACTTTCAACCGCCCGTAAAGCGTTGAATTATAAACCTTTACATTAAAGCCCTCGGTGGGAGTCGAACCCACAACCTCAGCATTACGAAAGTTATTTTGCCAATTCTGTTACAAAAGGCTGTTGCCTCAAAATTACAGGGATTTTTGACAAAATTCCCTACGTTTTCAGCGTGAAAACGCTCCATCATTATACCTCATTAAGCATCATAGTCAAGCATCCAAGCCGCCAGAATTGAGCGCAAACCGCCACCAAACCGCCACGAATTTTACTCCTTTCGAGAATAGCGATAAACCAGCGAGATAGCCTAGAAAAATAGGGATGAAACGATATTTTGCCACAAAACGTCTTGTGTGCCGATTTGTGCGTTCCTCTCCGGTGAGGACACAAAGCACCACCGCTTCTGCCAAAGCCTCACAGAAGCGAACTGGTGCGTTAAAAGTAGAATCCCTGCCAGTTTATAAGGATACTTGTCGCTGCCACGTATTCCGTAGGAAGAGAGGTCGCCTCTTGAATTTTTTGACAGAAAGCATACACTACACGTTGCGGTTCCTGCCCTGTAATCCCGGCGAATGACCAGTAAGGAAATATGATGTCGGAAATCAGCCAAGAGCAACTAAAAGCAATTTGTGATATTATTGCTGATACAAACACTGGTTTAACAAAAAGCGATATTAAACTTGTACTGGTGCAGTGTGGAATTGAGACGGTTGATGATGGTTGTAGAACTAATGGGCTTACTCATACCATTGGGTTAAATAAGCGCAACTGGCTTTATAATTGTTTAGTCAACGAATTCAACCAATCACAGAATTTTTCCAAGATAAATTTGTTTATCGAAAGCGCGTTAAATCCTGCAAGATATACGACCGATAATAAAAGGGCACTATTTACCAACTTACTCGAAGGCGTGAATAAGGTACTCATGCTTGCTGGGTTTGAAGTGCAACAAAATGGCAAACTCCAAAGAGTTAACAAAGCAATGACACTCGATGAAGTTGATAGGCGAGTGAACTCATTAAAAAAACATCTCTATCACCGGGCAATTCATGCAGAAGTTACACGGTATTGTATCAATGATTATCTTCGCAAGGATTATTACGATGCCGTATTTGAAGCGGCGAAAGGCGTTGCAGAAAGGGTTAGGAAGATGTCGGGCTTGGGCTTGGACGGTAGTAAACTATTTCAAACAGCATTTTCATTAAAAACTCCCTATGTCGTTATGAACACATTGGAAACTGAGAATGAGCGTAACGAACATAATGGATTGAGGGAGTTGTTAGAAGCGATATTTCATCTTATTAGAAACCCGGCGGCACATACTCCGAAAATAAATTGGAAAATCGACGAAACAAAAGCACTTGATGTCCTAACCATGATTTCGTTGGCTCATAAATATCTCGACGAATGCAGCCAGATGCCACGTATACAGAACTAATCATACGTTAGAAAATTTATGTCATACTTTACAGAGAGACACGGAATGAGGAAGCCAATAGAGCGCACTTCAATAATAACCAGTGGAATGTATGCGTTGTTAATTGATTGTTGCGAAGAGTATTACGAAAACTTGGCTTGGGTATTTCCAGATCAATGCCCCGATGGGCATGGTTGCTGTGGTCTGGATTATTCTAAATTTAGCAATAATCTGAAATACGACATACCGAACCTGTATAGAGATTCGAACAACCGCATTGCAAAGCCTGCGCATAGATGCCTTGGTACGACGCTCGACGAATGCGATCCCTATGACCAATATGCTCTTCTGGACTTTATTGAGTATATTGGACAACATTGTAGGGATATTTCCATTGGTGAGTTTCATGGCTATTTTGGGCATAACCATATAGACCTACTTGAAACCGACATTGTGTTTGGAAATTATCGTGTTGGGATTAACAGCATTTTTGAAAAAACAGGATTGCTCTATACTTTGACCACTGACAAGATTGTCGAACGTGTAGCCGAAAATAGTGTACTCTCTGCTGAACTCGAAAACGTGATCAAAGCGATTAAAGAACCGGGGATAAAGGAACTCCTCGAAGATGCTATTTTTTTATTCAAGCAACCCGAACCGATAACGAGAAAAATTGCCGTTGAAAAAATATGGGATGCTTTTGAACGGCTGAAAACATATTATAAAACGCTTGACAAAAAAGCCTCGGCTGAAAGAATCGTTAATGAGATAAGTAACGGGAAAAAAGAATATGCGGAACTATTCAATGACGAATTTACTGCATTAACAAAATCGGAAACAATTTTAGAATACGCCACCATGAAACTAACAAAATTGACATCACAGACAGTCGGCATTGCGACTATTTTTTTAATCGTTGTCTATCTTCGATTTCATTGGAGATTCAGTATTTGCAATGAGGCAAGTATTGCGGATTACCATCGCTCCCAGCGGCACACTGAATTCGCTCACAGAAGTGTGGTCATGCACTTCGCAGTCGAAAAAGAGGAAGGCGGCATCAACGCACCGGAGTGTACTGCCGGTTGGTGAAAGTGTCAAATTGACGGCTGATCAAAACTTGAATTACTCAATCATCTTCATCACCGTCATCTTTGTCTGACTCGATGAAGTAATCAACGGTCTTTGTGCCACCACCGATGGTCAACATCTTTCGGCGTTCAAGACGTTCCTGCGCTTCGTGATAAATTTCTCTGATCTTGCGTTCAAATTCTGCTTTGGGAGGTAAGTCTGTCCAATACTCCGCTACGGCGATCCCCGCTCGATCCATTTCCATAAGTTCTATCTGATCACGACTTGCTTCCGTGCAAAGAATTAAACCTATTGGAACATTTTCGCCGTCCTTGCGTTCGTACTTGTCGAGCCACCGCAGGTAGAACTCCATCTGCCCTTTGTACAGTGGTTTGAACTTGCCAAGTTTTAATTCGATAGCGACCAGCCGCCGAAGTCCCCTGTGGTAGAAGAGTAAATCGAGGTGGAAGTCGTCGCCGTCCATCGTCATTCGCTTTTGCCGCTCTATGAAAGAGAATCCATGACCAAATTCAAGAATGAAGTTTTCCAGTTCTGCCAAAACCGCTTTTTCCAAGTCGGCTTCGAGAAAATTTTCTTTCAAACCCAACACATCGAGCAAATAGGGGTCTTTGAACACATTAAAGGGAAGATAGCCCGCGATCAACTCGGCGTTCGCAATTTCCGTCCGCTCATACGCTTTACGGGAAATTTGTTTCCGCAGTGCTTTTATGCCCAGTCTTCTTTCGGCGGCATCTTTAGCGTAAAACGCGCGGGCTTCGGGTTTTTTAATTCGCATAATTTCGCAAAAATGCGACCAACTCAAAAAGCAAGCCCACTCTTCGATCATTGCAAAGTCGTCATACACTTCGGCAAATTTCATCATTCGGTAGAGATTGGCTTCGGAAAAACTATTGCCATAGATGCCGACCAATTTTGACGACAGCGTCGTCAAAATCTTTTTGCCGTAGTCGGCTCGCCTGAAATCGAGGACAACCGAATTAACGAACCGTCCAACTTCCCAATACATCAGGGTAACTTCCCGATTGGCGTAGGTTGCGGCGTTTAATTTACGGTCTTCAATAATGGACGCGACACGCTCAAAAAGGCGGTTCTCATCAACAAGCCCGGCGTTTTGCAAAACCAGTTCCTTCGTATCTGGCATGCCCCCCATTATAGCAAAAGAGAGAAGGGAGTGCAGTGGGAGAACCTGACTGCCCTGCAACCGCCGCACAGAATCGATTCTGTGCGGTAAAAAACGTGAATCGGCGGGGTTGGGATATTAAGAGCAGGGACATCTCTTAATAGAGCATTGGTGAACCGTAATATGCTCCCTATTAAGTCCGCCACAAAATCTAATTACGCTCCCAAAGGCACATATTAAGAAACAGGAGGCAGTAGGGAAGGGCAGGCATACGTAATAGTCTTGCGCTATAAACCTAGCACTTTACCGTTCAAGCCCCACTGCGCCGGAATGACGGTTCCTTTGCCAAAAGGGTATAAAAATACCAACTACCCTGCAACCGCCCCACTGAATCGCTTGTGTGGCGAAAGTCCGCCCGATACTGTAAAACGAAGGGCGGAACACGGGTAAAAGCCGCCCACACTGTCATTTACCCCGGTATATCCTCCACTTCAATCCTCGACAGTTGCTCTCGTGTCATCGTTGCCAGTTGACTCAATCGGGCAGACTGACGAATCGTGGTTCGTTCAAAAACATTGCGAGCGTACCGACCGTTGCCAAAATGTTCATCCTTGTTTGCCACCGCTTCGTCGAAAATTGTATGAAGTTTTTCACGGGCAGGTTCTGTCAGGTTATACTCGCTGGCTTCGCAACGTTTCTGAAAAATGTCCACCAATTCGTCGGCGGAATAATCCTCGAACTCCAAATACCGGGTGAATCGACTTGATAGACCGGGGTTCGATTTGAGAAATTTTGCCATCGGAGCAGTATAACCTGCGACAATCACAACAAGACGGTCTCGCTGGTCTTCCATCCGTTTGAGCAACGTGTCGATGGCTTCGTTGCCAAAGGAGTCCCTGTCCCGTTCGCTCCCGCTGAGCGCATACGCCTCGTCGATGAACAGAACGCCGTCAAGAGCATTCTGAACAACCTCGTCAGTCTTGATGGCGGTCTGACCAAGATAACCGGCGACCAGTCCGCTACGATCCGTCTCTGTCAATTTGTCGGATTGCAAAATACCGTAACCATAAAGGATTTTCGCAAAGATTCTTGCTACGGTCGTCTTACCTGTGCCGGGATTACCGGTGAAAACATAGTGGAGCGTGTTGGCACTCGTTTTCATTCCTAGTTTTTCCCGCTCTTTTTGGATTCGGAGAAAAGCGACAAAACTGGTTACTTCCGCCTTGACGGATTTTAACCCGACGAGCAAATCGAGTTCTTGGAGTGCATCGGCGAGTGCCTTCTCCGGTACTGTCTCCGGCGCAGTAGAAACGGGTCTCACCGTTGCAAATTGCGGTTCGTTCAAAGTTTTGGGTTTCACCACCGTGAAATGCGTGGCGGTCAGCGTTTTGGCATGGGTCAATTTCGCCCTTGCCATGCCCTGCTGTATATCATCAAAATATCGGTCTTGCGTGTCCGCCGGTATGTTTTCGATACAACGATTGATTTCCCGCATGACGGCATGACGCAACGTTGAATGTTTCTCAAAAATGTCCAGATTGTATTTGGCGATGGTCTGTGAAATGTCATGAGTATTAACCGTATGGAATTCCGCCACTGACGTGACCTGCCCGATGGTCGCAAAGTAGAAGGTAACAGCAGTCAGATAGGCACTCAAATTGCTTTCTTCTCCAGCGGCTTTCAGTGCCATCGTGAGCGGAAGAGTAATGTTTTCTGCTTGAAGTTTTCGATGCTCCTCTTCCGACAGAGAGTTGATCCGGGACGGATTCTCAAAAAGTTCACGACTCAAATGGATGCCTCCGCCATAGATACCCTGCTCTTGCATGTGGGCGTGCATAAAATCAACAACGGCGGAACGGTTCAGATTCTCAAAGCGGTTGTAATCGGAATGGGTCATTGCATAGAACTTGGCAAGCGGCTTGTACAAATGATAGGCGGCTTCGAGTTCAGTATCTTTGACTTCATCGTCCGCATAAATGAAAAACTGGAACAGCCGCAGCGCATCTGCAACAAGCAGCCTCTTGATACCGATGATCCTCGACTCCACCGTTGATGCTGTTTCTTCTTCGACAAAAAACGCAAATGCTGTTTCAAGAATAGTACCTTGAAACAATCGAATGAGGGCATCGAGTGCAACAGCATCCGAACACAAGATACCAAGTTTATTGCCGATGGTATCAAGCGTTTCAATCATCAGACGCTGGGGATGTTCGGAAGCGTTTTCAATCAGTTGTTTCAGTTGGGCGTTGGGCATAATGAATTTGCTTGTTTCTCTGTGGTCATTTTATCGGATTTCCCGCCGACTTTCACGAGACTGTCCTTCTCGGCGGTAATTGCAATAACTGCATTTTGTAATTTCCCTTTCCGTTGTAACGAGAGTTTGAATTTGAACCGGCACTCTGTTAGTAACAATGCTGCCAGTCCGATTCATTGAATAATCGTCTTTTATTTCCGTTCTGAACTCGCTGTGCGTATTGACGGTTTCCCACGATGTACTCAACGCCCATTCCTTGCCGCATTGAGGACAGATAGACTCTCTACGTCGCTGCTCCTCTGCTAGTTTTCGCTGTTCTTCCATTTGCCGTTGCTCTTCCGCTCGAATAGCCGCATCGAATTTATCTCGTTCCGCTTTTGGCAAATTATCATACCATGACAATGCCTTGTTCAGTTCTGTCAGGTCAGAAGTTGCATCCGCTAGTTCAGAATCCAACTCCGATATTTGGTCTTCCTTCCATTTCTTATAGTCGTTTGTGACCTTTATCCCTAAACCAATCCCACCTGCTACGAGAAATAAGAATATGATAAAAATACCGGCAGAGGGTAGAATCTCTGATGCGGCTATTGCGACAAGGAGTCCGATTGCTCCAACCAAATAAAGACATCCACACCCCATTGTTCCCATCGACTGGCGGTGCAGGTACAGTAGCAGTAGGAACTGTGAAGGTTTTTCCGCACGTAGGACATTCTTTCGTCTTACCTGCTGACCTTGTCTTTGCTTGCAAGGTACTTTGGCAGTGGGGGCAGGGGAATGTAAACGTCTGTTGGTCGGACTGTGCTGCCTCACCGAATGTCAAACCTTTTATCTTGATCGCCGGAGCGGTTTTGCCGTCTTCGGTTTCAATCAAAGTACCCGGTGTAATTTTGCCATTTTTGGCAAGCCATTTGAGTTGTCCGCCGGTAACGCTTGTCTTTTCGCCTTTTTCGTTATAATAAAACCAGTTGCTTGCCATCGTGTTGCTAACAGAACCGCAATCGTAAAATTGCAAACCGGACGAGAGTCCAAGAATACAACACTTTTCAGAAAGGCGTTTGACACGCAAAGCGCAAAAAGAAATGGGCGTTGCTCTCATTGCCGCTCCCAGGTATCCACCAAGATAACCATTCGAGATACAACTTGACCCAACGCCCGCACACGGCGGACGTAAAGTTCATTCAGTATCTCAAACAGTCAATCAACGTAGCCCCACCGACCAATACGAGTATCGGCAGTAGATCAAAACGCTAGTCCTAAAATAAATCTTGGTGGATTTTGGGAGCGGACTAAAAACTTTCGTCTATGATTTTTTAATCAGTGATTCGATTCGGTATTCTAAAATAAGGGTAAATGATTACTGCCGGTGAATTTAGCACACGGGAGCGGGACATTCAAGAGGGAAGCGGAGGAGCGTCCGAAAAAACAGACAAATTTACCGGGCAGACCCGGTATAATCGGAACCGGCGGTATTGCTGGTGGTGTGCCGGGATGGCGGGGCGTGTGTCGATTTTGTGTGTGCCCCGCAACACAAGGTGGGTGGTGCAAAATTTGGTGGTATGAGAGAGGCGATGGTGGCGAGTAGGTCGCCGAGAGAAAGAGGTTGGTTGAGTCGGATCGTGAAGCCGTTGGGCGTGACGATTTCGACGCAGGTAGGTTTAGAATCGCTGAGTGTGACGGGCACGAAGGTCGGCGGTTCTGTAGCCACTGTTCGTTGCCGATGTTTCTTGAGCCAGTTATGAAGGGCGTTGACAGAGCAGCCGCTTTGTTGGGCAGCGGAGGAAACAGTGAGGCGGGAATGGAGAACGAGGTCAACGGCTTGGCGTTTGACTTCGGTAGAAAAGTAGAGACGAGGCATGAGGTAAGGGCAATAAAAGCGGCGCGACTATCGAACCGATGCCGGACATTATCACGCCCCAAAAAAATCAAGCAACAATGCCACAGGTGGAACCCTTACGTATGAGATATTGACAGAGAACTATGATGTGTGTCGATCCAATTCTTGACAGTGTGTTTTTTACAACATCCTCACTACGAATGCCAGCATCGCAATCCCTTAACACTTGTTCTTTCAAATCTGACGAATGCACTTTCGCCATGACATGCCTCCTTGAATATAACAAAAACAAACATCGCCAAGGATTACAATTGCATTCATAAAATTCCAGCCCAATGCCTAATACGTTATACGTTCTATCTTTCTCCGTTCCATTCCTTTATAAATTCATCGACAAATCCTTGTACATAAATCAGACGCTTTCGAGCTATTTTTTGTGCGAGAGCTGTGTTAAAGGTATCCGGCATAAGTTTCAATACTTTTTCTATGATGTGATTGATACTTGACAACGATATACCATCGTATGTATCCTTTGGTGGTTCGCTGGGAAGATAAATCGGACGATTCGAGTCATATGAAAATGTCCGCGCAATTGCAATTGCTCCAAGAGCGTCCAATCGATCAGCATCTTGCAAGACCCGTATAGCCATTGAATCGGAATCTACATGCACACTCACCCGGTGGTTGCGAATGCAATTCAGAACATTTTCGATGTCTTCCTGCAAAAGACCATGTTTTGCCAACAGTTCTTTTGCTATATTAGCACTTTCTTGTTCATGTTCGTTTCGGCTTGTATATGATACTTTTTTATGTCCGACATCATGTAGTAGTGCAGCAAGCATGGATGTTGTGGCAACATCCTTTGGCAAGTTTTCCACTGAGCAAAGCATTACCACGTTGTTGTACACACGTATCAAGTGATAATAGTCATGACTGGACAGAAAGGTGAGATATCCTATCTCACTTTTGATTTTCTCAACAACATTGCTATCCATTGATTCGCCTCCCTTATCTGTCTGTGTTATCTTTAATCCATAGAGAAAGTTTACTTGAAAGCTCGTCGGTATTCTGGTATTCAACGTACTCAATGCCGCTGATATCGCTCGGAATCGTGGCATCCTTCTGTTTTAAAATGACACAGTTTCTACTCAGTCCAAGCATTAACCCAAGCTCAAATGGAATATTATGCGTTGGACATGAAATATCTGCCAACCCATATTTACATTGTTGGATATACGTGCAAATTTTACATAACAATGCCTTGCTCTTAAGAGAATTTTTTGCCATTACAGGAATCAAGCCATTCTTCTCAATGGTTTTTACAAGTTCTTTTTCGAACGTGCGATATACAGCATTGTAAGGTATATCAAGGAAAATCTTATTGTCCCCATATTCACGATTAATTTCGTCAATTTTGTTGCACAGTCCACCATTGAGAGGACACCTTTCAATATAAGCGTGCATGAAGGTCATATCTCCTTTCTTGATTGTGTTCAATTTGTTTGTTACATGCTTATCACAAATGCCATACTTTTTACAATCTGCAATCCAAAAAGTAATCGTCAATAAAGCAAGTGCCGTTGTCCACGAATAAGGTTCGAGGCGACCAGGCGGAGCCCAACCCTTTTCCGTCATTATCGATGTCTGCAATATTCTTATCAAATAGAGAGCGAGCGGGTTGTCGGGTTTTACGAAAGTTCTTAATAAAAGATAATAGGACGGAAAATAAAAAAATACGTAAAAATGTGCTTCATCTGAATCCACAATCTTATCACCTATCGAGTTCAAAATAATATCTCTTCGCAAAGATATTAAAGCATCACGTTCCTCCAAAGTGTTTGTGTTTTTGCCAAAAACTTTTTTCAATAGAAAAAGCCTCGTAATTTTTTCAAGTGTTGAGGTTGCCTTATATGTCTCCACATAAGAAAGCCCTGCAGTAAGTGCTCTTTTTGTTGCTTTATTTTGTTGCATACACTTCCTCAGCGCAAGCAAAGGGTATAGGCAGTATTCAATTCTTGTTGATATATCTTTCTTGCCATTGAAACTCCATCCACCGTTGCTATTCTGCGTCTCACACAGCCATTGGACGCTTTATGCAAATTATTTTCACTGTTCCCCAAAGCCTCTAATGCCAGGCAAGCCTGAGAAGTTGACCATGTCGTCACATCTGATATGTCGTTGTCGATTCCGAAAGCACCCTCATAATGCCCTTCTGGAATCTGAAAATTCAACAGTTCTTTACAATAAACGTTTTTTTCCTTTTCATTAATCAAGCAAAGTGTCTTTAAGACATAAATGATAATCGACGTTGACGCAATCGATGACTTGTTGCTCCCAACTTTTTGAGAACAGAAGCCACGTTCGATCTTACAGTCGCGTTTTAGGAAATTGACTGCATTTTCAAATACCATTTGTCCCAAAATATCTTCAAAACCCATATAACTCGCTCAATCAATGACTTTAATGATGGTGCTATCCAAGAAAGTCCCAAATTTTCTGTGCAAACCATCGTACCCATAGGGCAAAAGTTCGTTTCGGATCACATTTAGTAGTGTAATAACCTGTTCTTTAGTTATATGCTTGAAGCCAACGTGGTCAAGCAAATGTGGACTGTATGTCATATTCATGACATCCCAATTAAAATTGTCTCTCTCCAGTATTATACCGTACTGCTCGGCATTGTTCCATGCTTCCGTATTCGGAAAAGGAATCAAGCAGTGAACGGACACCTGTTCTGACAGCAGTTCCTTTATTAGTTGAAGGCTCTGGTATTCATCTTCATATGTGTCACCAAGTCCGACTATCCAGGTAGTTCTCGTCTTAATCCCTGCCTGTTTGATACGTTCAAAAGCGACTTTTATGGACTCAACCGACATTTTTTTAATCGTTTTATGAAACGAATTCAAACCGCTTTCAATTCCAAGAGACAAAATCGAGCACCCAGATTCTTTCATGAGCCTAAGCAAACTCAAATCTATAGCGTCAACCCTTATCAAAGCAGACCATTTGATGTGGATGCCTTCAGTCAGTATCATTCTACATATTTTCCTTACAAGCTCACGAGAAGATGCAAAATTATCATCACAAAAGTAAAAATTCGTTCTCCCATTCTGATATAACAGCATAAGTTCAGCAAACACATTTTCAGCTGAACGATATCTTATTCTTTGTCCCCAATAATGGGAAGATGAGCAATAGAAACATCGATAATTACATCCGCGCGAAGTCAATATTGATTCATGCTCATAATTGTGAAAAGGAAGATCACTCCTATCAGGAAAGGGAATCTTATCAAGGTCTGTTATCAGGTCAGCATTTGGGTTATTAACAATAACACCAGTTTCGTTAGTATATGAAATGCCACGTTCACCGTGATAACACTTTGACGAAGCAATTGCAGAAAGCACGTTGTAAAAAGTGTTTTCACCTTCGCCGCGAATTACCAACGAAAAACCGTTATGTAGCACTTCTTCTGGGTAAATGGAAGCGTGTATACCGCCAGCAATAAACATACATCCATTCCTGGTAAGAGGAGATATTCTACTTACCATCTCGACTGAGCTGTTAAAAGTCGCAGTCAAAACACTGACTCCGATAACATCTGGACTGAAACTACAGACGAGATCTTCAATATTTTCAGAAACATTACAGTCAAACACCATACTTTCCGCAATGGGCTTGATCATGCTCGAAAGATAGCACAAGCCAAGTGGCGTTTGTCTATGCCCTCTAATCTGATATGGCATAGGCGGATTAATTAACAGCACTCTCATCATTTCGCTCTTTCCCTTTTGTTGACAACAATGCACTGAATGTTGCCAAGTCAAGGCTCAACTTTTCCATGATCGCCTGACCTCTCAGAACGACCGAATCATTATCCTTTGCCCCTGCTGACGGTAACGTGTGCAAGCCAGCGATCAACGCATACAGGTGCTGTGAACGTTTGATTCTACACGATCCGTCCTGCCTTGCCAAGTCCCATGCAATACCACCCGACTTTGGCGCGGAAAGAAAAAGGCGGTATGAATTCCACGCTCACCAAAAATTGCGGCGCAAAACGGTGTTTTGTCGAAATTGCCAGAAACGGCGACACTGAGACTTTATTTTCCGGGGGCATCGAAGTCCGATTTGCTCCCCAATCGCCCCGTTGAACGCACTGTCGGCGGTCAAAACCGCGACAGGCTTCTCAAACCCGATCCCCTCATTCCTGCCCCTCAAACAGTTCGCTACCGGATTCCTGCCAGGGGACTCGTTCGTTGGGGGAACAATATAAACACTCTGTCCGGTACGATTTTTTGGAGTTTCCTGACGCATGACAGCAGACCCGCCTTCTCAACAATTTCCAACCTGCATCAAGGAGCGGTTGATAAATCGGCGACTCGTATCCTGACAAAATCTTGTGCCCGGGGACGGCAAGCAACGTTTCAACCAGCCGCTCATGCTGATCGTCCGTATATTCATGCTTGTAATCTTTGGTGCTCACCCGTGTTTCGTGGATGTAAGGCGGATCAAGATAGCAGAGACTCACATCGTTGGCATATTTTTTGATGCACTCGATTGCGTCCAGATGCTCAATATGAACGTTTTTCAATCGTTCGTGGACGACCCGGCAACCGGTCAATCGCGCGCCAGTAGGAGATTGATGCAACCGTGTGGCAGTGTTCGGTCGGGGTTGACCAATTGCCGCCGATGAGACTGCTAAAACTCTGGCGCACACATGTAAAAAAGCACCAAGCCCGTTCAACATCCGAGATTCTCTTGTTTGCCAATGCCCGGCGTGAATTGTAAAAAACTTCACGAGAGTAGGGCGTACATTCGATAAACCGAATCAACCGCTTGTATGTTTTGGGATCGCGGAGTACCTTGTAAAATGTAACCAGATCAGAATAGAGATCGTTGTAAATTTCACATTTTGATGGCTCCTTTGCAAACAGCACTGCCGCTCCGCCGCCGAAGGGTTCGACATACCGTTTGAATTCGTAACGCTTCATCACGTCCATGATCCACGGCGCGATCCTGACTTTGCCTCCGTAATAAATAATGGGTGGTTTCATGGTCATTTATGCGGCATTGCCGTTTCTGATGTCAATTCATGCTACTGCCAGTCATTCGGTCAGCCCCCGTACCGCTCCCAAAGAGCGTTAAAAGCGGCATTACCGACAGGAATACACTGGTTATTCCCGCCTTCTGCTTCACGGAGATTCCCGCCAATCCAACCGGAAGCCCGTTTCGCTTCAGCAGCCGCTTCTCGCAGTCGTTTGTTCTCTTCGGAACACTGTGTTGCGCGGTCGGTCAGGTCGGTAAACTGTTTGGCGATTGATTTTGCAGATTGTAATACGGCAGATGTTTCCTCCGGGTGAATGCGAACATGCTCCGCAACTCGTGCAGTGGCGGTAGCAATACATTGGAGAGATTCTTGGAATACGCTTGCCCCTGATGCAGAAGGATCGGCAGTCTGCTCGGCATTGGTGGTGGATTTGATTTTAGCAACAGCGTCCACGATTTTTTCCGAACCGGCTTTGACGGCATCGACAATTCTTTTGGAATCCTTGCCAACGTCAACGACGGTTTTTGTTATTTCCTTCGTCGCTTTGTCAACGGAACCGGCTATTTTGGTAGTCGATTTCTCCACGTCCGAACCTCGTACATACCCAGACCAGTCCAAATTGAAGACCGAGTTGTTCTGCTCCGGCACATGGGAATTGAACACGCTCATCTGACTGGCAGGTTGTGCTAACGCACCTGTGCCAAACGCCATCTGATCAAATGAACCATAAACATTCCCAAACACTTGCATTATATCGCTCCTTTGTCTTGAACCAAATTTTGCTGTTCTTCGTGTATCACTGGTACTAATTGCTCTCCCGCCGCATCCAATTCGTTCGGATCGTCCGGGTCAGCGATTCGGGGCTTGTAACGCTCTTTGCGCCGCCATGCTTCTTCAAGTCTTCGACAAGCGATGTCGAAATACTTCTTTTCACGTTCGATCCCGATGAACTTCCTGTTTAATTTGATCGCCGCCAAACCTGTTGTACATGATCCCATGAACATATCAAGGACTAAATCATTCGGATTGGAATACAGCATCAGCAAATATCCTAAAAGCGAAAGCGGCTTCTGGGTTGGATGGAATCCCTGACCATTGCCCCGGTCATGATCAAATGCCAATACTGAAATTGGATTGACATTGCCATCGGAAATTGTTGTATGAGGCACTTGCGATGCAGGATAAACTCCACCGCTCTTCCGGGATTTGACTCGATTCACACGAGGTCTTCCACTACCGGCTGATTTGACTGCATTGTAAGTTGATGCTGCCATACCACCGGGTTTGCCGAAGACCAGTATGTTTTCGTGAGACCGAAGCGGTTGCAGGTTTGCATTGAAAAATCCGACCCTGTTGTTTTTTGCCCAGCAGAGATCATATCGAAATCCCGGAAGATTGGTATTGATAAGATCGTATGCGAGTTTCATATTTCCAAATAAAACGATGTTCGCCGATGGTTTTGTTTTGCGTTCCATCAACTGCCAAAGGTTGGGAAGGTCAACTGGAATGTCCCAACTGCAATCGGTGCATTTTCCTCCAAATGATTCGGCGGCGTAAGGCGGATCGCTCGCCACCAAGTCAATCTCGCCATCATTGAGTGTTGGTAAAACATCAAACGCATCTGCACAATAGAGGGTTGCGGTTCCGATTTCTACTTTTTCCATTTTTCTGTTCTCCTTTTCAATAGAATAATAAACTGTTTAGAACATCCAATGTTCGGCACCGCCAACGAGGCGAGCGATGCGAGGTTCACGAGACAAAAAAGTCTCGACCGATTTTACTGCCGGTTCGGAGGGCATTTCTAAAAAATCTTCTTCCGACAGCAGTTCATCGACCATCTGCAAATCTTCCTCGGAGAGTGCTGGGAGATCATCAAGCGTCGGCTCATTTTGTAACCAACGAGGTGCCTTGTTGGTCGCCACATGCTGCACGGGATATGCACCACCATCGGTATCGAAAAGGAGATCGGACAATGCAAGTATGCCCGAACGCATGAGTCCCTGTACATCTCTGTACGAGAGAAAATCATCACTACTCCGAGTGAAAAAAACTTTACGATCAAGCGGATGTTTTGCCATTGGCTTCTCCTTTCAATTGTTGTGTGTTCTCCCGAATATGGTTGACATAGAGTTGGCTAATCGCAATGACCCGATATTCCCATTTTTCGTCAGTTTCATCTTTCCATTGCTTCATCCATTTTGAAAATCCCTTGCAATGCGGCACTGTTTCCGATTTGCGAAACAAGTCCGCAGGCGGGGCGTTCGTATGATCCTGTTGTGCGGCATCGAAACGTTCAAACTTTTCTTCTGCTATTGACCCCGCCGATTCAACAGGAATTATCAAAAATTCATTTTGCTTGATAATTTGCGGTACATCATCAGTCCAATAAAATTTCAGTGGAATGTTTCCGTTGATATACTCGCACGTGAGAAATCGTTTATCGAAACGTCGTTGTTCGCCTTCAAGTTGTAGAAAAAAGTCCTCCACTTGTTCCATCGTCAAATAACCAGCAGGTACTGCGTAGTTAGCCGAATGAAAAACATAGTTGGTGCTGTGTTCTAAACAAGCCTCTTTGTATCTCTTCGTCTCAAAAGGAGCGTTATGTCCCCAAGCCTTCCAAACCTTTTTCATCAATGTTGGTAGATCATCGGGACATTGTTTTGTTACTACCTCGTGCATCGTGTTACTCCACTCACCATCTTGCACCTTTGCGTGCCAGTGAGGGTAGTATATCACGAATTTCCAATCCCGGGGAATCGGCGAATATTAAGAACTGTGCATAGCCTATTCCAAAGAGGGAATCGTACTGCTATTACAGCATGTAACGCTGATCACAATTTTTTCAAGAATTTCTTAATAGACTTAATATTTTTTGATGTATTGGTGTCGGATGCTATTTTCTGCAAAAATCCATAGTCGATTTTGTCCTTACTGGACTCCTTTGGTCTTTTCCGGGTCAGTAACAATTGCTTATAGACCCGGACAAAATTCGCCTCGACTCCCCACTGCAATCTGCTCTGTTAAAAGAATAAAATGGGTATCATGCTTCACAAAACCACCAACGCCTTAACGTAGCATCGTTTGGAATAGGGCAAACATTGGCATGAAATCGCATCTGTCTCTCGCCATGACAAGGATAAAGTGGTACAATACCAGCGCATGTCAAAAAGACCATGACGAAACCCACAAACCTATTTTCAGAACTTCCGAGTAGCCTGCCGGAAGAGTTGATTGAACAACTTGTTGATGCACCGGGCGTTCGCATTGAGCGGATCGTCTCGACGGGGCATGCCAGTCCGCCGGGATTCTGGTACGATCAGGCGGAGGCCGAGTGGGTGGTCGTCTTGCGTGGTGAGGCAACGCTAGAATTTGAAGATGAAACGCAAATGCTGAAACCGGGGGATTATATTCTCATCCCGCCGCACCGCAGGCACCGGATCATTTCGACATCCCTGAAGGAACCGACCGTTTGGTTGGCGGTGTTTTTCGGCGGGGCGAGGGAGACGTAATATAACGTATACCGTCAACTCCGATAGATTTTGCCAACGACCGCAACAACCGGCGACACAGGGGCTTCATTCTCTGGGGGGATTAAAGGGCGACTGCCTCCCCGAAAGCCTCACTGGAGGCGTTGTCGACGGTAAAATCCCCGACTGTCTGCCCGGATCGGCTTGGGACGGCAGGCATCGCAAGTTTTCCTGGCACCAGTGGCAAGGCGGACTATATTTTATAGCCGAACGGTGCTTAAAAATGTTTATTTCCTTACGTCGAAAAAGTCGCAAAAGTCACCAAGCATTTACTGGATGCAACTTTTGCGACTTTTGCGACCTTTCTAATCAAAACATTTTTCGACGTAGATTACGTGCCCACGATTTTTTACTATCTCAAATCCTAACGCTCTACATCGTTTCGTAAAATTCTTCTTGCCCAACGCTCGGTATCCGTCCGTTTGGCAAAAATTCTTGTACTCGTTGTAGAATTCGCCAACAGACTTGTATTCGGCAGTGGATGGCTTGTAGTGCGAGTCGGCAAGGAACATCGCTACAGAATCGCTCTCCAGTTTATATTCCTCGATCTGCTTCCGCACAAGATCAGACTCGGTGAACTTGCGATTTTGCAGTAAGCGTTTCAAACCGTCTAAAACCCAGTTGAAAACCCCCGGCAATTCGTTGTTGATAATCTTTTGGGCAAGTTGCGGGTCTTGTTCGTGCTCTGGAATCGTCTGTTGGAACGGGACGATAATGAACCTCCTGAAGAACGCCAGCGTGTTTTCCACTTCACGGGGCAATTCATTTGTGTTGAACATAAGTTTCGCATATCGCCGCATCATAAATGGATGCCCATAAATACGACGGGCTTCGATGGGTTCGCCACTGGCAAGTTGCTTGAATGTATCGGCTTCAAGTTTTCCGTTCAGTTCCGAAGCATAGTTGAGGAGTTTATTTTGCAACTCTGCACGCTCATAACTCTTTGGAGAGGTCAGAGAAGAGAGTTTGTAACAACTGACATTTTCATAGCCCAGCAAAGCAAGGATGATCTCAAAGAATACGCTTTTGCCATTCGCACCCGTTCCGTACAAAATGAGTACCTTTTCGAGTTTCAAACCGAAAACGAAAACGTATCCGATGAATTCTGCAAGTATCATCTGCAATTCCTGTTCGGGCAAAACTCGATTGCGAAATGCATCAAACATCGGAGCGGTCGCATCCTCTTGGTATTCAAATGACAGTTGGTGTTTCAGGAAGTCGTCAGGCGAAGGGGTTCTTAACCCTTGCGTATCTTCTGTGATTTCAAACGTGCCATTTTGCAGATTGACCAACGTTGTGTTCGATCCCTGCGGTACTGGTAGATTGCCATCGCTGACAAATTGCTTGAACAACTCGCCTTTGTAATTATGATGCCTCGCATCCAACTCCGGGACACCGAGTCGAATCGCGGCAGCAGCAAGGAATGACTTGAATTCGTCAATATCGAGCGAAATCCAGTAACTGCCATTGTACACGTAGACGAAACCATTATTTACGGCAAGTCCCCAATCGTTTTCCTTGGCGGTCTTGATTATTTGAGAGACCGCTATTACTTGGTAAGTCTTCTGTGACAGTTTACCATCTTTTTGCACATTACCATCCTTTGCCAGTGCTATATGGTAAAAGTCAATTCGCTCAAACCGTTCGAGCAGTGATTTCAAAAACGGGTTACGTATGACAGGTTCCGACAACTTAACCATTTGACCATCAACGTGGTACGAAAAATACTGCTGTGCGAACCTGGCGAGTCCTACTTTGCCGATGTCGCCAAACAATGCGCCAGCGAACAGTTTACGAATAGAATAACCTTTCTTTTCTACGAAAGGGGCTGGCACCTTTGAGAAGAAGTACGCAACACCGTCCTTTATATTTCCGTCATGCATACCGGGAGCATGGTCGCCTTCCGGTGTTTGAAAATATGTTACGTCGTCCTTATCGAAAAACACCCAGCCTGACGCTTCCAAATCCGCGAGATGGTTTTTCCATTCGCCTAACTCTACAAACCAATCGAAGGAGAGATGATCTTTTTTGGGGGAATGATCGGATGGCGTAACCGGCGATTTTTGTTTCTTGGTATGAACGGAAGATGCTATAACGGTAGTAATATCTGTTTCGGTCAAAACCTCGTCGATACATTTTCCCTCACTCCAATGCTCAATAAAGGCATTGGGGTTGTCGCCGTACCCGAAAAACTTTTGTGCCTTGGACTTTACCTTATCGTCGCTATTGAATTCACGAATGCACCATTCGCAGTAGCGGACGTATTTATCGCTATCGCACAGAGGTGCAGACAATGGCAAGTAAACGTGGAACCTTGGTCGTGCAGCCTGCATCACTCCATTCTTCTCCTTTGTGAGCATGTGATTCCGTGAGGCGACTATCCAAAAGTTGAAACAGAGTTGTTTCAGACGACTTGCAATTTCGTCAGGGCTAACCCACTCCGTTGGGGTATCGCTACCACTGTTGTCTATATCGAACTGAATAGCCATTGCATGCTCGAAGTTCTTTTTGAGGCACTGACCATTCCTGAATTTGATCAGCGTATGGTCGTATCGAAAAGACGCTTTAGTGTTGTCTTCGGTGATTACTGTCGCTTCCGTTTCAAACGACGTGTTGTTTTCCTGCCCGAAGTTTTCTTGTGTTGTTCCAAACAGCTTTAATGGTGGGAACGGATCAACTTTCACACTGCCGGAGTGAGAATTCTCCCCGGTGCATGAGGCATCAGCGGTAGCACATTCCAAATCAATATTAGCGGTTTGCTCATCGGGAGCCGTCTCCGGTGGTACTCCTTCTGTGGGTGGTACAGTGGGCAGCGCAACATCGGCAACGTTTGTATGCACTTGAAGCGCATCGGAATTTCTGTTATAATCGGACATCGTAATGTTCTCCTGTCTGGTGAATATTGTGGAACAACCGCCGTATAGTTTTTGTCGAACCGGTGGCGGATGTTCCGAAAGTGCTCATTTTTTTAGAAGGAATGAGTAAACCTAACGCACCCGCCGGCGCACACCGGCAGGTGCTGATACGTGGTTGCCATCTGTCAAGGATGTCCGGCGCGTTTGAATCATGCGATGCGCTGGGCATCCTACCCAATCGCTACCGCCGATTGAGGCAGCGGTGGCGATTGGCGATCCAGATTCAAAACTCTGCCGCTTCCTTCTGAAACGGATGAGGCGGCAATTTTCCTGCCAGATGCGCAATAAACCGGTTCTGTGTGTCAACCAAGAGTTCCAACGCTTCTCTGGCTTTCGCTTCGGCTACTCGTCGCAGTTCACGCTCTTCACGTAACTGCTCTGCCTCAACTCCTCCGCTGTGATCAGCAGTGCTTCGCACTTTGTTGCAAGCGGCTTGCAAAAACTCAACCCAATGGGCTGGCAATACTGCTGGGGATAGGTCGGTGAATGAACGCTTTGGCAAAAACTCATAGATTCCCCCATGAGGGTGTCGAGATGGAGCAAGAACGATCAGACCGCCACTCGCTCGCACGTCAATCCCAGGAGCAACTTCTTCCATCGACTGCAAATCACGCATGCCTTTGAAAAATAGATGTCGCCCCTTACCACTATGAAGCCCATCAACGTATTTTCCAGGCGTACTCTGTGTTACCGTATCCGGCAGTCTACCGTATTTGGCTTCAAGTGCTGCAAGAGTTTGCTCTCCCAGAAAACCATCAATATCAAGTACACAGAGATCGCAAGCACCAGTTGCAACGCCGACGTTGTATGCCGGATTCTCCGTCCACATAGCCACGTTTTGGTCGGCATTGGTTGTAGCGGCATAAATCCCATTCACCGTAACTGCTGCCGGTTTTTTGCTTTCCGGTTCAAGTGGTAGGATGGGTAGTCCTAATGCGGCGTAACGTAACGCCGCGTCGCCCATAACACCAAGCGATTTTCTTCTCGCTTTCATTTTTACCTCAACTTTCTGCTCTTTTTGAGCAATAGATTTATTGTTACGCCCTCCACACGATGTGTTAGGCTGTCTCTCGACACGTTGAGAGGTAGCAACATTCGTCGTGCCCTCTCTCTCCCAGTGCCGTTGGGCTTCATGGTGGGCTTCGCCTCACCTCTACTCAAATCACTAGCAAAATAGTTTTGCATGATTGATTCTCCTATAACCGGGAGTCCGTCCCGTGCGGTCGCTGTGAGAAATGCTGTTACCCCGACCCACAGCAGCCGGGATGTGCGTTTCATTTGTTTGGCTTGGTGACTTTGACTCCAAGCTCTTCAAGTTCTTTCATTGCAGTGCCAAGTCGTTGCGTTCGCTCTGATGGCGACTCAACATTCACAGTCGGTGGTCGCGGCGCGGACTGATTGAGTTCAATCCAACGTAGCAAACTTGATTCCAACCACAATCTTTTGCCACGACGTTTCTGCTGTATCGGTTTCAGCAAACCTGATTCATCTTCTTCACTCCACCGATCCAATGTAGAGGAAGAGATTCCTAAACAATCACACATACCCTTGCTATCGAAAAACTTTTCCATGAATGCACCTCCTCATTATTTTGCAACAGACAATCATACGTTTAGGAGCGTTGGTTTTGATGTTCTGTTACGGTTGTTGATAGTTAACGATTATTAAAAAGACTTTATGGTCTTTGTTGCCCCACATTGTCCCGAAGTATTTTTATCTGTCAAAAGAGTGCGGGGGTGATTGGAGAGCAAGATTACGCATTTCGCAAGAAAATGGGCTTTTTATAGGAAAAAACCGATGCAGACATTACGCAAAAACCGCCGCAGAATGGCGACGGTTGAAAAAGAATCGGCATTCTATAATGCCGTCGATATGATTTCGATGTTATTTTTCTTTATCCGATAACTGTTTTCGGAGAGACTCGATTTGATTCTGCATGTTCCGGGCATCATTTCTAACTCTTTCTTTTGCAGGGTTTTTTATTCCTTTTTTTGCAAAACGCGCCCTCGTAAGTTTTGTCCAACCAAGTTTATCTAATATGTCAATAAGGTTCAATTCCTTAAGTAGCATTTCCTCTGAAGTATGTGGTGGAGCATCACTGATAGTCTGAAGTCGCTCTGCGCATGTCTGTACTTCGGGTGGACATAAGGGGATTTTTGCTATTGTATTAATGTCGTGAACTAATTTTTCGATCTGTACTTTTCGTTCAGACTGCGCTGTAACACAATCTTTGTACCATGCATCTGCTGCTAAAAAGCAGTTAGCATTTCTCTCATTGTATTTTTCTTCTTCCGACAATTTTTTTGAAACATACGCCAGAGCACAAATGATAGCCTGAATTCGCTCTTCAAGTTTCTGTATTTCTGGCGGACATGGGCATGGTGGTGCTCCTGTAGTTTGCTCAATTTTGTGGCATTGTTCGATGAATGTTTTGTACGATAACAACTCTTGGCTTGTCGAAAATGCCTGTTCATTCAACCGCGACCAACACCATTGCCATTTTGCCAATTCGGCTACATGGCGATTCCCTTGATCAGAGAGATACAATTTGTTAGCCTCTGCGATGAGTTCAGGAAATGCGTCAATGCTGGCAGGAACTTTTTGGAATTGCAGGACTTCTCGTAACCGAGACATGGAGGGTCTCTTTAACCTGTCGACTACCACGTCTTCCCGTGTAATTTTTGGAATAGTCGTCTTCTTCACAACTTTTTTCTTTGCCATCTTTATCCTCTCGTTGTTAGAATCTGCATAATCTCTACTCGCCGCACCATTTCATTCACGTTCAAGATCAAACGGGTTCACTCTTTGCCTTGCCACTTCCTCCGCGATTGCCAACTGACCGTGCGCGTACCGCTTCGTTGTGTTTGGCGTGGTGTGTCGCAATACGGCTTGCGCCTTATCCAACCCTAACGCTTTTTCGGTGGCGGTTGCATTGGCATGTCGCAACTGATACGGACTCCATTTCGGAATCTTTTGATCCGCTGGCAATGTCTTGTTTCCCTTTTCGATGGCATTCGCAACCGCAACCCGATAACTGCTCTGATCATAAAATTCCCCCGGCTGGCGAGGAGCTGGCTTCTTTGCTCGTTGCTGATCACGCTTCTGCTGCGAAGGAGGCACCGCTGTTTTCCGGTTTCGTCGCCGTTCATCATGCCATTCTGCCATCGCCGTCTTTGGGCTGAACACTGCCGCCGCTGGTTTCTTGCCGGTGAGGTACGGCGCAATCAATTCCTGTTCCGGTTTACCCAGCGGGATCGGAATCGCTCCAATGTACTCCTCGGTCTTTTGGCTTCCCGGCGCGTAATACCAAAGTTCCGAATCTCGTGTCTGGTCGATGTCCCCGACGGTCATTTCGCACAATTCGCTTGGTCGCATGCCAGTCATTCGCTGAATTTGTACCATTACGGCGACAGTAGGAGACATAAACGCCAGTGTCCGCTGAACCACATCGTCGGCAACTTCCTTGCGAGGCGGATTCTCAAACGTCCCCGGCTCCCCTTTCCGTAAGGCTTTCACTTCACGGAGATCATTCACAATGCCGGATTTGACCAATTCTTCTTCAACTCCCCATGAAAAAACGCGGACAATCCTGCCAGTGTAGTCGTTTACCACTTTCCTGCAAAGTTTTCCGCTCTGCACCATCTGGTTACGGACAACCTTCAGTTTTTTAGGGGTGAAGGTATCAACGGCAATATCCCCGTAGATTTCGACGAGGTATCCGATGGTAACTTTGAAGTGGGAAATATGTGCTGGATGCATACAACCTTGAATGTTTTTGAAAAAACCGGCAGCAAGTTCGGCAACGAGAACATTACCGCCGCGCTGCTGTGCGATCCCGAACGTAATGGGACTCGCCTGTAGCTCTGCGATAAAACGTGTGTAGGCGGTCTTGGCTTCGGGAGTCCCCCAAAGTCCTAATCGGTGTCGCCGCCCCCCGTGATACACGCAGGCATAATTTCCTGATCTTGCCAGTTTCGGCACTTCATTCTTCAATTTAGGCATGGTTGTACTTTCTCCTTTCCAAACCGCCATTTTGGCGGTTTAGCAACAACCATGTAACCGAATTTTCAAAAACACCAACGCTCCTAAACGTCGATAAACCAAATACTTACGTCATAGCCCTCGGTGGGAATCGAACCCACAACCTCAGCATTACGAATGCTGCGCTCTGCCAGTTGAGCTACGCGGGCATCAGCAAACACGCAAAGTATAATAACCGAACACGCCGAAAATGTCAATAGCAGAACAGATGCAACCGTCAACCGGTCAACCGCTACCTACCGGAGCGCAGCAAAATTGTATGTTTGCCAGTGGTGCGGTAGTGTCCCGAGACCAATTCTGGACGGAACGTAACCGGGATGAAGGTGCCCGGTTTTGTTATGTCCCCTCTCCCGCTGGGAGAGGGTTATGATTCAGGTAAACGGCAACAGAGGTACTGTCGCTTGCGTCTGCTACCGCCTGCCTTTCTCTTTTGGTTGGACAGCAGCAGGAGTGATCTTGTATGTTCCTTGGAGACCACGCATTCTTCACGATAGTGATTTGAAGCGGGGAAGGCGCTAATTTTACGCCTCTTCCCAGCACTTGCGGAGATAATCGAGACACTTCGGTACTTCGACCGCCGCATTGCCGGAACCGCCCACGCCGCACTCGAAACTGACAACGCCGTCATAACCGATGTACTTCAAACCACGGAATGCCTCGGTGTGTGTGTGCCCCGGTGCCGAATGGTTTTCCGCAGTGGGCAACACTCTGCCCCTGCCGCTGCCGATGTGGACGTGTTTGATGAGATCGCCGCCTGCCATGAATGCTGCCATACTGTTTGCGTCTTCGGTGTACATGTGATAGGTGTCCCCCAGTGCAGCGACACCCGCAACGCCAGCCTCTTGGGCGAGCCGGACGGCTTGCGTTACTTGACGCATAAACCATGCTTCACCGCGACGCAATGGTTCCAAGACAACATTCGTATTCAGTGCTGCCGCCATCGGACCGAGTTCTTTCAACACGCCGACGACCCGT
>Ga0209755_10002170_pt1 | contig 27577 bp, 30 predicted proteins | sample TergutCo191P1_FD_187301 | JGI IMG/M metagenome (GOLD analysis project Ga0209755, IMG submission 187301) | Cornitermes sp. P1 segment gut microbial communities from Petit-Saut dam, French Guiana - Co191P1 (SPAdes) (version 2) | ecosystem: Host-associated > Arthropoda: Insects > Digestive system...
GGGGGCGCTATAGTAGGCGGGTAATTTGGATCTTCTGTATCTTCCAATGCATCTGTGTAAAAAGCGCCAGTAAAACCAACTTCAGTACGAAGAATACTGTCAGCTCTACTTGGGTACAATCTAATTATCACATGTGTTGCGCTAGATGGTATATTTCCTACAACCCTAATTGGACTTGCGGTACCTAATATACTGATCTGGCGAATCATGCCTACATCAATAATTGCTCCTTCATAAGACCTTACTTCGTAGGTAATTACTATACGTCCAGAAGCGTGGCCGAACGGGTCTGTTACTCCTAAATATCCTTCTATTCTTATAAATCCTCGTCCATAAACAAAGTAAGTAGCTATTCCGGTTTGACCACCGGTGTTTGATATACCCGTAACGTGATCATAACGAGGGTTTCGGAATATAAGCGGCTTATCATCTGGATGCGAATGTAAATACTCAAGTTCAACTGCTCTTACTTCCATTTCCAGGCGATTTCTGCCAGTACCGGCAAAAACCTGCTTCGCGGGCATTACACTAAAAGCCAGCACCATAACAAAAACCACTGCAAAAAAACACTTCATCAAAAACTGCACCTGCTTCACTTAAATTCCTCCTATCTCAACAAAACTCATTTCCTGGCGACAATTTCAGGAATAAATTATAGGGATCATTCCGTATGTAATTTCCACCTCCTTGTGATAAATTTTTATTATTAGCCGCGTGGCACGGCTGATGTAACAGAATATCTAATGTGTTACATAGTCAAGAACCGGCGTAAATACGGCATAAAAAAAGACGAAGATGCAAAAATCATCTTCGTCAGCAAAATAAAAAGGCATCTCTACTCCGCTATTTTACGGGACTAAAGATGCTCATGTAACACATTAGATAGTATGTTAAGTAAACCAACAAAAAACTACAACCCCCAAAGGAGGAAAACCAAAATGGCAATGACTGAACCTATCCGCGACAAGAACCAAGTAAACCAGCTACTTATGTACTACTACAACAAAGGCCAAATGAGAAACCACCTATTAATAACCCTATGCATACATACCGCTTTAAGAATCTCAGACGTTTTGCGCCTATCCACAGACGATGTATACGACTTCCAAAACCATCGTATCCGTAGAACAATTACTATAATAGAGAAAAAAACCAAAAAAAGCAAGACCATTGCACTAAATAAAAATATTATTAACGCTTTATCAGTCTGCTTTCCTTCTGCCAGGCCGCATACACCGTTAATCAGAAACAAGCAAACCGGCAAATCCCTAAGCCGCGTACAAGCCTACCGCATTATCCGTACCGCCGCGGAAAACCTTGACTTTTCCCAGCGGGTATCTTGTCATTCGCTTCGCAAAACTTTCGGCTACCATTCATGGAAAGGCGGGGTTTCCCCTGCGGTTATAATGGATATTTATAATCATAGCTCGATGATGGTTACGCGCAGATATTTAGGTGTCACGCAAGATGATAAAAACACCGTTTATACAGGGCTTAGTTTTGTCGGGTAGGCTTGTACTTCATCTAACTCTGCACGGGTAAGCTTGGTAATTTGCATAACTTTAAGTATGTCGTCCCCAACTGCCAGCATATCCTTGGCTACACGTAATCTCTCATCTTTTCGGGTTTCATTAACTGCTATATTAACCGCTTCATTAACGGCTTCTATCTTTTCTTCCTCAAATAATCTAGCTACCTTAGTCATTTTAATCCACCCTTTCACCATTTCGGAATATTCACGATCTATAAACTTATTGGTAGCAGTCAGTATGCCTGCCACAATGAATAACTGCTGTTGCTCGTCTTGTATCTGTACGGCTAGGTCTATGGCTTCCTCTATTAGTTTCTGCTTGCGATTTTTGTCCGGCTGGGTCAGTGGTAATATTATAAGATTCATAACATCATCGTCCGTAAGAGTTTCGCCTAATTCAATTTTAGCCTTGAGTCCGTTGTATATCTCATTTGTATCAAACCGAGACAAGAACACCTGCTCAACCTGAATACACAGCGCACCTACATCAAACTTAGCGGCAGAAGTCTTAATGTCACCCGTATATATTACAGCTATAATCACCTTATCCACCATAATGCCATCTGCATCCAAGCGTTTCAATGAATTTAATACGTACCCATTATACTTCCAAAAATCCTTCTTTGTAGGCTTCGACTCATATTCCAGAATAAGTAGCGAATCATCTTCAAGTAGGAACACATTTTCTGCGTGTGTCTCAGTTGCTGTAACCGCTGGATAGTTAGACGGAAGCAATTGTTTTATTTTGGGTAAATTTAAGCCGTATACAGCCAAGGATTTATCCTTATAATACTGACTTAAGACTTTAAACATTACATCCTTGTTATTGTGGGTGATTCCGTCCGTCATATAGTTTTACTCTCCTTTTGACTTTGCCTATTATAGCATTTATAATGTTATCGTCAAATTGGGGTTTATAGGCGCGGGTGGGTAGTAAAGCGAACGATCCTTTTGATTGTGGGTCGCTTAATTAGACTATCTTACGCAACTATCTTATAAACTAGCCGGAGGCTGTAGGCCTGAGTACCGTCCGCTAGTAGGAGATAGGACTGATAACTTTTTTCGTAGCCAAATCACTTGTTTGAGCAAGCAGGTGGGCGTAGCTCACCGGCCTTGCGAGTTGTGATTTGGCGGAGAAAAAAATTATCAGTCCTATCTCCGGGGACTAGCCGATCCCCCCCACCCCACCCCGCCACTAAAGAAGGGAGCCACCACGCATGAAGAAAAAACTAATAACATGCCTAGACGTAAGAGACGGAAAACTAACCAAAGGCGTAAAATTCCTAGGTAACAAAGACCTAGGGTGCCCAATAGAAGCCGCCCGCAAATACTGCCAAGACGGAATAGACGAGGTAGTACTCTACGATTTTTCCGCAACGCACGAAAAACGCGGCACAAGATTCGACACAGTTGAAGCTGTAGCAAAAGTACTAACCGTCCCCTTCGGAGTAGGCGGCGGCATAAAAACCATCGAAGATTGCCGCGCCGCAGTAAAAGCGGGCGCAGATAAAGTACATATAAATTCCGCGGCAGTACGAACCCCAGAACTTATAGCAGAAGCCGCTAAGGAGATGAAAGTGGTACTATCAATGGACGTACTAGCGGTTGACGAAAATAAATTTGAGGTAGTAATAGACGGAGGCCGCACAAAAACAGGCATGGACGCGGTAGAATGGGCAAAGCGCGGCGTAGAGCTAGGCGCTTGCGAAGTAGTAGTAAACTCCATAGACGCAGACGGCGTGCGGGAGGGCTTTCATATTCCGTCAACTAAAGCGATAGCACAGGCGGTTAGCGTGCCGGTAGTGGCAAGCGGCGGCGGCGGCACAATAGAGCATATTCGCGAAGTGCTAACAGAAGGCGGCGCAACAGTAGCGCTTGTGGCATCAATGCTACACTTTGGCGAATATACTGTTCAAGAAATAAAAGCAGGGCTTGGCGATGTCCTATCATAAAGATACCGAAAACCAAAATATATTAAAGCTACGCGAATTGTTACAAACTCTGCCGCTGTTTGTGGCAGAGTTTTTTCGCGGGATAGCAGACCAAACATCCGCCCGCACCCGCCTGGGCTATGCCTACGATTTAAAAATCTTCTTCAATTATTTAAGTGAAGAGGTATCGGGCAAAAACCCCCGTAATTTCACCCTAGACGACCTGGCCAAACTAAAATCTAACGACATAGAAAACTTTATGGAGTATCTTTCGTATTATTTAAAGCACGAATTAGCTATGCAAAATGAAGCACTAGGAAAATCGCGAAAACTAGCCGCAGTACGCACAATGTTCAAGTATTTTTACGGCAAGGAGAAAATACCGGCCAACCCGGCAGAGCTGGTGGCCTTTCCTAAATTAAGGGAAAAAACCATCACTTCCCTGGAAGTGGACGAAATAGCGCGTCTGCTAGACACAGTAGAAAACGGCGAGAAGCTAACGGCCAAACAGCAACAGTATCACGAAATCACAAAACTGCGTGATCTTGCCATAATAACGCTACTCTTAGGAACAGGCATGAGGGTATCTGAATGCGTAGGCCTAAACTTGCAAGACTTCGACTTTGAGACAAACGGCGTAAAAGTCACGCGCAAAGGCGGCGATGAAGTAGTTTTATATTTCGGAATAGAAGTGGAGCAAGCGCTAAAGGATTATATCGAGCAGCGGGAAGAAACCGAAACAAAGGCAGGCCACGAAAACGCGCTGTTCCTGTCCATACAAAACCGGCGCATGACTGACCGTGCCATTCAAAAGCTGGTAAAAAAATATTCACAATTGGTTACAACAGTAAAAAATATATCGCCACACAAGCTACGTAGCACCTTCGGTACTCAACTGTATCAAGAGACACAAGATATTTACCTGGTGGCCAACGTACTAGGCCACGCCGATGTAAATACCACAAGAAAGCATTATGCTAAAATGGACGAAAATTATCGTCGCCGCGCCGCAAACGCGGTAAAATTAAGGAGGGACTAAAATGTACATCGAAAAAAGAAACATAGTAGCGGCAATTGCCTTTTCTATTATCACCTGCGGGATTTACGTTATCTATTGGGAATACAAACTATTAGATTCCCTGTACAAGGCAAACAACCAGACAAGCTCGGCTGGCACGGATGTTTTGCTATCTATCGTAACCTGCGGTATCTACGGGCTTTATATGCTCTATAAGGCCGGGAAAATGGAATCCAGCGCAATGGCCATCTACGGCTTTCCGGAAAAGGACGAGGGCGGCTTATACCTGATACTTGGTATATTCGGCTTGGCGATTGTTTCCTTCTGTATTCTGCAATCGAATATAAACAATATGCTGGCCGATGCGTTTAACAACAACAATTTTGACGATCCGCAACGGAGGCCGTTTTAACGATGGCAGGCCATTCTAAATTTGCAAATATCCGTCATAGGAAAGAAAAGAACGACGCGGCCAGAGGTCGGGTATTTACCCGGCTTGGCCGCGAAATTGCCGTGGCGGTAAAAATGGGCGGCGGCTCAGACCCGGCCTCAAACGGGCGCTTGCGCGACGCGATAGCCAAGGCGAAATCTGAGAATATGCCGAACGATACGATAGAGCGCAGCATAAAAAAAGCCGCCGGGGATTTAAACGCCGTAAACTACGAGGCCATAACCTACGAGGGCTACGGCCCAAAAGGGGTGGCGGTTATAGTAAATGTGCTGACGGATAACCGGAACCGTGCGGCTTCTAATGTGCGTAACGCCTTTACTAAGGGCGGCGGGAATATGGGGAATTCTGGGTGCGTGGCTTTTCTTTTTAATCAGAAAGGCTTGATTATGATTGAAAAAGAATGCGCCGACGAGGATGAATTGATGCTGTTAAGCCTAGACGCCGGTGCAGATGATTTTAGCGCACAGGAAGAGGGCTATGAAATTTTGACAAGCCCAGAAAGCTTCTCGCAAGTAAGGGAGGCTCTGGAAGATGCCGGGGTTACAATGGCATCGGCAGAGCTTACCATGCTTCCGCAGACTGTTACTGGTTTAGTGGAGCCTGATGATATTAAGAAAATGACGAAGTTGTTAGATTTACTGGACGATGATGAGGATGTACAGGGGTTTTATCATAATGGGGAGTGGTGACATAATCTAAAACCTTGACCCTTGCCACTATATACGGTATCATAGCCACGGGAGGTGAACTAGTGGCAAGCGTAGATAAAATAGTAGCCAAAATGAGAAGGCAACCAAATGGCATAAGTCCTGATGAAGCGGGAACAGTGTTGGATCATTATGGCTATAGCTTTGACAGGCAAAATGGCTCACATAAAACTTATGTCAACAAAAACGGGGATATTCAAACGGTACCGAAGAAACGTCCCACGATTAAGCCTATCTACGTAAAGCAAATACTTAGCAAAATAGGCTTATAAAATGTATTGCTTGCTACTAAATTATGGATATTAAAAATGTAAAATATTATATGTCTTTACCATACACAACAATAATAGAGCCCGTAAGTGACGAAAGTGGATTCTATTATGTGGGCAGAATTATGGAGTTTGAAGGTTGCATGTCAGACGGCGATACAAAGGTAGAAGCCTTACAAAGCCTACAAGAAGCTATGGAACTTTGGATAGAAACTAAACTAGCCAACGGTTTTGATGTGCCAAAACCAGTAAGCGAAGCCAAAGCAACCGGCAAATTCACCTTAAGGCTTCCAAGGTCGCTACATCAAAGATTGACAACAGAAGCTGGAAAAGAAGGTGTTTCCCTCAATCAGTATGCACTATATAAACTAAGCCAGTAAATAACGAGAGGTAAAAAATGAACATTACTTCCATAACCACAGAATACCGTGAAGCGGTAAACAAAATATTAAAGGACGAGTGGCATTGCCCTCCTAGCGTTTCGCGAGGCAAGGTTATTGACACGACAAGCTTACCCGGGTTCATTTCCTTATCCGGCAACACAATAAATGGCCTTATAACGTATAACATTGAAAACGCCGAATGTGAGATTGTTACGCTAAATAGCTTTGCTGAAAACAAAGGCATAGCTACGGCCTTAATAAATGCGGTAACAGTTATCGCCAAGGAAAATAAATGTAGCCGCATTTGGTTAATCACTACAAATGACAATACTGACGCAATCCGATTTTACCAAAAGAAAGGCTTTGACCTAGTTGCGCTACATATTAACGCGATAGAAATAGCAAGGAAAATAAAGCCCTCAATACCTATGATCGGTATGAATAATATACCGATTAAGCATGAGTTGGAGTTTGAGATGCGTACGTAATCACCCCGCGCCCCCATAGCCCGTACTAGTAGCCCCCATATTAAAAAACTCCTGACGATCCTGCAAAAACCCATCATCCGCACGATACGTCGGCACAACATGCACAACATTCTCACGGAACGCAAAATTATTAGCCTCGTCCAAGTTTTTCCTATACTTATTATCCTTTAGCGCTTGCCTAAATGCGCTTAGCTCAGCTTCGCTAAAAAAGCCTTCAAACTCCCCTACAAACGCATCTACACCATCAACTTTAACATTCTTATTGAAAAGCAAATCATAAACCTTATCATGATAAGACTCCAAATCTCCGGCTATTTCAACAACAAAGAACATACCCTGCAAACATAAATCAATATGCTTTGGGCTAACGGTATTACCGGGAAGCCTAAATATCTCACAAGGCCGCCATTCCACTGCTACCTCTGGATTCTGCCGTAAAAAATCCCTTAACTGCTCATGCCCTTTAAAACAGTACGGGCAGTGATAATCAAAAAATATTTCCAATTTTTTCATGCCAATAACCTCCTATCTTTCTGCCTACTATACCACAATTTAGCAAACATTGACCAACAAATAAATAAAGTCAGTTGGTGACTGTGAGTCACCAACTGACCTGCTTAATCAAAATTCTTCTAACGCAACCACATTTTAAACGGTGCAAATACTAACGGTAACAGTCCCGTCGCAAACTGAACTTTCAATAACAACGGGATAGGATAGCTCATTCGTAAACCTAAAGTCCTTAACCCCGTATGAGGTGGCGGCTTCTTTACCGGCTTCTACATACGTTACGGGTAAGGAGTGGTCATGCCGTTCGACTATTGTCATGCCGGCATTGGCGGCCGCGTTATATAGTGTACTGGAAACCTGGCATACGCCGCCGCCGTATCCTTCGGACTTTTCGCCGTCTACATAAATCATGGCTAACTTGTAGCCGTTTTTCTCGGTTGTTGGCCCTACGGAGCCGTTGAAGGAAAATTCTTCCCCCGGCTGAATCATTACGTTATTGATAGCGTCAGAGGCAAGCATCATATTGGTGTCCCGCCCTTCGTGGCCGGGCTCGTATTCCGTACTGAAGGTACCTAGTTGCCCTAACGTACCAGGAAGCTCTATAGCCGCAAGGTCGGCCTGTGGCATAACTTGTGGGTTATTAGCGCAGGCAGTGACGAATAGTGTTATAAAAACAAAAACCAGTAAGATACGGTGCATAGCGTCCTGTCTCCTTAAAATAAATATTAGAGTACGCTATTATTTTATCTTACTGGCTTTTTATTATGTGTGGAAATTTTTACTCATATAAGGCAAGACATTTTTTAAGGCTTTCTTCCATATCGCCTACAGGCCAGTATTCTAGGCCGGCGTAGCCTTTGTATCCGGCTTTGTCGATCGCTTTAAATACCTCGCTGTAATTTATTTCGCCTAGGTACGGTTCGTTTCTGCCGGGGTTGCCCGCTATGTGGAAGTGCCCTATTAAGTCGATATTGCTGACTATGTTGTGTATTAGCTGTCCTTCGCTTATCTGCTGATGATAAATGTCAAACAGTATCTTCACATCCGGGCTGTTTACTTTGCGAATAATCTCAAAGGCTTCCGTTGAGCTATAAAGATAATAACCGGCGTGATTAACCAGCACATTAAGCGGCTCAAGAACAATAGTAATGCCAGAACCAGCTACAATTTTAGCCGCTTCCTTTAGGCCCTCAACTATAGACTGATGTTGCTGTTCCCTTGGGACGCCTTTAAGCTCGTCGCCTGTTGTGGCTATCATGCACTTTGCGCCAAGCGCTTTCGCTTTTGGCAGGGAAATTTTTACATGATCTAAAAATTGATCTCTGGTGGCCGGATCTACCAAACCGGTGGCAAAGCCCATACAGGCAAGAGTCAGGCCGGTTTCTGACAGAGTACTCTTAAAGGCCTCTAAATCAAAGTCCTGATTACCTTCCCAAAACTCCACGGCAGAATAGCCTAGCTTTTTGGCCAGCTTCATAGCGTCTGTGCGGCTCATTTCGCCGGTCGGCGCGTTTATACATACCGATAATTTCATAATTTATAAAGCCTCCTATAGCATTACTACCTTGCCTGTTTCCATAGATTCGTTGGCGGCGTTGGCAAGAAGAAGAGTTTTAAGGGCATCGGGATAAGGAGAACGCACAGCCGTAGGGTCATTTTTGCGAACGGCATCCAGGAATGCGCGGTCATGCAGAACGCTTTGATCTACCGAGCGGTTCATTTTATATTTGCTATTGCTGGTATATATGCTTAGGCTGTCGCGCAGACGGTATTCCAAGGATTTATCGCGACCGATAATGGTAAGACCGTTGCGGATAGGATTACCTTTGTTAGTAACAAAACATCCGGACATAAGATTAACTATAAGACCGTTTTCAAAGGTAATAAGCGCAGATGAAGAGTCGTCTGTATCGTAGGCCACAGGATTACCTGTATAGGTTTTTACGTCAAACTCGCCGGGGCTTACCATGCCACGGTTATATTGTGCGTAAACGCTTTTAGCCTCGCCGAAGAAGTAGCGTAGCATGTCTACCAAGTGAATGTTTTGCTCCAAAAGCTGGGCGCCGCAGGTAGCTTTACGCATCCACCACCATACGGTAGGTACGCCGCCTATCCATGATCCGTATACCATGCCCACCTTCATGTCTTTTAGCTCTTCTTTTATGCGGTCTGTAAGGTCTAAGTAGCGATCTTGAAAGCCTACGCATGTTACTAAATTCTTTTTGGTAACGGCATCGGAAATGGCCTGACCCTGCTTCATATCAAGGGTCATTGGCTTTTCTACCAGAAATGGCCAGTTGCGCTCGATACATACTTCTTCAATTTGATCGTGAGCGGTTGGCTCTACCGCTATGTAAACCGCGTCTAGTTTATCCTCCCCGGCGAAAAACTCCTGATGCGATTTGTAGGCACGTGTTGCGCCCGTGCGTTTCTTCATGGCCTCTGTACGGTCAGATACCGGGTCCGCCACCGCCACTATCTCGATGTCGTCAAAGTTGACAAGACCGTTTACATGGTGGTTCATCATACCACCGCAGCCGATTAGGCCAATTTTTAGTTTTTGCATTTTGTTGCCTCCTCATTCGTTTTCTTTTTCTAAAATCTGAAGATACTCTTCATAGGAGGGTAGCTTAACACCCTCGACATTTGCCGCCCTTGCAACCACATTGTAAGCTTCCTTAACACTTTTTGATTTGGCGATGCTATCCGCTAACAGGCTAAATATTGCCTTGGTTTCGTAAGCCATTCCTTCACCTCCGCTTTTGTTTGGATTGTACAATAGTTTGCTGTAATTGGCAATCAATTTTACTCAATCAACCACAAAGCCACCCGATTATTAATAACCACTGCGGCTTGCTCTGCTATAATCTTACCCAGCAATAGCTCCTCAATGACATCCTCATACAAACTACCCGGCAAATAAGTTGCCAATACCACTGGCATATTATTATAAGCCTCCAGCTTATCAATGGCCGCTTGCACCTCTAAGCTACGCTCTTCTGGGAACAGAGATAGGCCATAAAATCTGCGCATATTACTATCCGTTGTTAAAATATCTTCAAAGTTACGATAAAAAAAGGGATTCAAAAGCGGCCGCAAATACTCGCGCTTTATAGGCGAAATCAGGTTATTGCTACCGAAGTACATACGATATTCAAATAATCGGCCCTGCCCGGCGTGCCTTTCGCCATGGCTTACCATGGCAGACATCAAAGCCTGTACAAACTGCCAGGCAAGCTCCTTTTCACCGGCGGCGCTTATTACCACGCTTCCCCAAAAAGGCGCCATTGAATGATCCCAGTTGCCGGAAAACTCGTTCCAGTGATAAAAATTATTTTGCCTGATTATCAGCCGGCCCTCATCGTCTGCCAGCGGAATAAAATTTATAAAAGCCGGCTCTGGCGCGTTAAATAGCACACTAATCGGCTCGCGGCCGGTCCAGCGGCTGTTTACGGTTCTGCTTAGGAAGGCGAAATGCTCTGCCAAAACCGGCATCCATACATCATAGCCGCCCCAGACGAAAATTTCACTAAGGTCAACTTCAATATCCGCTTCCGATGCCCTTCTCAGATACTCTAAATACTCTATAAAACGGGCATCATCTAAGGTAGAGCTACGGTTTTCCATATCAATAAACTCGGCCATGGTGTTTTGTATGTGCGTCCATGCGCCGAAAGTTTTGAGGCCTTCCGGTGCTTCCAAGTATATCTGCATCAACTCTCGTGAGCTTACGGTACTCTTTTCCGAAAATCTCTCAATAAGATGCTGTGGCATGTTCGAGCTTATTCCTACATACATAAACTCGACAGACAATGGAAATATATACAACCCGCCACGATATTCCCAGGCCTCCAAAATATTAGCATAAAAATCGTCGCGATTATCTATCAGTTTATTAAAATCTGCAAAAAGCCCGCTATCAAGGTGTATCCCCAGCGGATGCCCGTCCCAAAAGAACAAATCGTAACCCTGGCCGGCCATCAACTGAGGTCGCATTCTTGCGATTGTGTGTTCCCGTTCGTCTGGGGTGTAGGTGCTTAATTCCAAATCGAAGGGCAAATCTGCCGCCGCTTGCGCTATTACAGCGCTAAAAAGCTCAGGAGCAAGCACCGACAAAGAGCCGCCACCCCGCGTGGCTTCCTCCGCGCCCCCACAGGCGGCCAGCAGTAAAACGACAATTAATATAAATTTACGCATAGACCCCCCTGACCCCGAATAGTTATATATGGGTGATTATATGTGGTATATAGGAATTCGCAAGGATAATATATTGGCGGCGCTGTGCCTTATAGCCATAGTATGGAGCTTAGGTCAGGCCTATATGGCAGAAAGCGTTGCGGCTTTTGCCATGCCCGTATCCCGCAAAGTCGTATGGATAGACGCGGGGCATGGTGCCTTCGACCCCGGTAAAATAGCGGGTTCTGTGCTTGAGAAGGAAATTAACCTGGCCATAGCCTTAAAACTGCAAGGCTTCTTAGAACAGGGCGGCGCAACAGTATTTGTAACGCGCCTGGACGACGAGGCTATTTCTTCAACAAAGCAAGGGGACATGTACAAGCGCCAGCAGATGGCCAACGCCAGCCAGGCAGATATATTTGTAAGCATACATCAAAACTCGTTCCCGCAGGGTAGCGTACACGGTGCGCAGGTTTTCTACTTTAACACCTCAGATAACAGCCGCAAGCTTGCCGAAAACATCCAACAACAGCTAAAGGAATTTGTAGGTACAAATCAGCGCTTACAAGCCAGGCCTAACAAAAACTATTACGTACTACGCCAGACCATAATGCCCGCAGTTATTGTAGAATGCGGCTTCTTAACAAACCCCGGCGACCGTAGCAAGCTTACCAAGGCAGATTATCAGGAGCGCATAGCCTGGGGAATATACCTAGGCATAGTCAGGTACTTTGAAGAGCTTTCCGGACAGTAAAAGTTATGCGCTGGCTGTCGTCCGTGGCCGGATTATCGGAGTAATTATCACAGACAGAAATCAACTGCAAGCCAGACTGCTTCACCATATCAAGAGCGGCGTCCAGCGAATAAGCGCGCTGATGATGCACTTCTAAAAAAACCTCCTCGTTATGGAACAAAAACTGCACGCGGTACTCGTTAATATTGGTGGCCGGGTCGTAGTGGTTCCTCCAGATGTAGGAGGCGTTTTTTATGCTGTCGTGATAGGTGTTTTCGCCTAGCTGACGATACTTGCTTTCTGTTTTTAGGTCAAATATAAAAATACCGCCCGGATTAAGGTACAAGGCTACCTTTTTTAGCGCGGCTATAAAATCGTCCTCTGTCGGTAAGTAATTCATGCTATCGCAGGTTGCGTAGGCAGCGTCTACTGTGCCGTATAGCTCTAGCTCTTGCATGGTTTGGTTTAAAAATAGGATAACTTTTTCTTGCTCGTTCATCTTATTAAACGCCTCGCTAAGCATATCAGCAGATGCATCTATGCCTATTAACTCGTAACCTTTTTGCGCCATTAACAGAGCCATGGTTCCTGTACCGCAGGCTAAATCTAAAACCAAAGAACCCGCCTTTACGCCGTGTAACTGCAAGCTTTTATCTATGTAGTTTGCCCACCTTTCATAGGGCATAGAGGCCATAAAGGCATCGTATACCCGGGCAAAACTACGGTACACTTCCATAAGTTATTCCCCTTTTTTTTGCGACTTTTTGCGGACTGCCATAATGCCGCCTATTCTGCCGCTTTCCTTTGCTGTTAGGCTCTTCCAGCCGCTTTCTTCTATTTTGTCTAGTAGCCCTAACTCGTCTGCTATTTCGTATTTTAGTAATTCATCGTCCGCCATAATGGAAATCACCTCAATTTCCATTATGGCGTATTTTTGCAATTTTATTCGTGACCTAGGTAGATAGCCTCTGGCGATCTTTTATGTTCGTTGTATGCGATGTCCGGATAGCCCACAGGCGCCGCCCAACCGATGGCGTTTTTGATGATACGCTGTACCGGCGGCATATCGTATATGCGATAGCTTTCGTGACCCGGCGAGAAGAAGAATATCTTGCCTCTGCCCCTTTTGAAGGTGCATCCGCTACGAAAAACCTCGCCGCCGGAATACCAACTTATGAAGATAAGCTCGTCCGGTGTAGGAATATTAAAGCATTCGCCGTATGTTTCAGATTGGTCAATTTCAAAGTATTCGCCCACGCCGGCGGCTATTGGATGGTTGTGGTCTATAGTCCATACGCGCTCGCGGTCGTGACTTTCCCGCCAGCGTAGTTGCTCTGTGTTGGTGCCCAGAAGGGCTTTGAAGATTTTTGATGCGTGGCCGGAGTGTAGGACTAGTAGCCCCATACCTTTTAATACGCGCTGACGGACGCGCTCTACTATGGCGTCGTCTACTAGTTGGTGGTGGATGTGACCCCACCATAGTAGAACGTCTGTGTCGTTTAAAACCTCTTCGCTAAGGCCGTGTTCCGGCTGGTTCAAGGTGGCCGTGCGGAATGTGCCTATTTGCTCGTCATCTTTTAGGAATGCCGCGAAGGCGTTGTTCATTCCTTCTTGGTATGCGGGTTGATATTGCGGGTTTACGTCCTCTTCGTTCCAGGTGGTTACGTTGATTTTTTTTGGCATTTGGTTTTCCTCCCTTTGGGTATATGTTAATTTAATTTTTGGGAAAATACAAGCGGGGATGCGCAACCATAACCTTCATAACTAGTCTGTCTCCAATCAACTAATTGTCTTTCAAAGCATACTTCGCACGGCGGTAGCTATCTATCGTATCCACCAAGCCATCATCGATAAGTTCTTTCATAATATTTCGCACGGTTCGTTGCGAAAGTCCCAACAAATCAGCAAGCTGTTTTGTCGTAACGGTTCCGTGGTTTGTCATATAGTTCAATATACATTGCTGTCTATCGGCATTTTCAATCGGCATTTTATCGGCAATAGTTGCCGATTGATTACCGATTGCTAAAATCACGCCTCCGTTTGCCGGCTCTACACCGTATTCCGAATACTTGACAATTTCCAATTCAGCAAGGTGTTTGAACCGAGCGCGGTCAACGCTACGCAAATCTTCCTCACGGAACAAAGCACTTAAAAGCAAATAATCGTCTGTTGTCATTACATTCAATCTATCCGCGCCAATTTCTTTGAGCAACGCAAGCATCCGTGGATGAATGACTTGCCCATCGAGCGCTAATTTTACAAACATGGCATCCGACCCTGTGAAATTCGGTAGGGGTTTTGCCTCCTTTACCGCCATTTCATAAATCAGATTCATGCCTTGCCCAGAACGCTCCACAAGCCCACAACGCTGAAAGATTGCGGCTATTCGCCCATTGCGTGCGCTATGTCTGTCAAGAATGTTTTCTGGCGTTATCCCTGGTAAAAAACCGCCCGGACTTTCAATAACCAGCTTGCGAGAATATTGTCGGACAAAGATATTGCCCTTTATTTGATAATCACGATGGCTGACGGCGTTGAGCAAGGCTTCGCGTACAACCACTTCATTGAATGTCGATACGGGCAACATTTGAAAGCGTTTCTGATAATGTTGTTTGTCATTGCGGAGGTTCACCAATTCCCAAATACGGTCATAGTAATTAAAAAATCCTGTGCGAAAATCCTCTCGCTGATTTGCTGGACCCGATGCTTCTGTCGGGCGATATTCAAACACGACTTCGGCAGTTGGTAAATATTCTAAGAGCGGTTGCCGTTTGCCAAATAAAATCAATGCGGCATAAGTTACGCCTTTGTCGCTAACCACATCAGCATCACGGAGTAACTGCTCCACGGATAGCATAGCAATGCGCTTAACTCCGCTGTATTCTGCCCACTTGTCACGGAAAATTTCTATTGCATTGGGGTCTAAATCGTCAATGGTCAAGTCTTTACATATATCGCCTGAAAAATCACGACCACCCTCGGCATATATGGAACGTCGCACTTCCTCCGACATCGGTACAAGACTATCGCCGTCACGCCACCAAGCAATCCCCTCAAACTGCACAGGCAAGCCCATAGGGTGGCTTTCGACTTCAAAAACAAGAACCCGCTTACCGCTATCATCGTATAGCTGAAAATCCACACGGACACGCAGTTTATCCATGAAATAACGCACGTTGCTTTCAGGTTGCTGACACGCTTGACTGCCAACCACTTTGCGTGGGCGTTTATCCGTAACACCAAGCACAAGCCGTCCGCCGCCGTGATTTGACATTGCACAAAGATATTGCGCCGCCTCATCTATGTCTTGACGGTTTTTGGCTTCTTTGAACTCGAAGTGATAGCCCTCTGGAGCGTTCAATAATTCATTGATTGTCATTCGGCATACCTCCCGCATTTAACGCATCAAACGCTTCTGAAAATTCGGACATTCTATTGTCTATATTATAGAACGGGAAGCCCCAAATGTGATACTCGTTATCGTCAGCAAACTTCTTTGTCGGTATGCCTCGGCTTTCAACTTGCAAAAGAAAATCTTCTTTCCATTTATCTCCACTTAATAAATTGTTTCCTTTCGGCTCGACAAAAATTTGATATTGCTCATAGCCCGTTGTACTTTGCTTTTGCAAGAAAAGTAAATAGTCTGGCTCAAAGCGTTCACCACCGTCAAAGGAATACAACACAAGCTGCCTTTCATTGCGAACAAGAAAAACCTTGTCATATGTTTTCTTTAACTCATCTACACGCGAGGCAAAGTAAGAGATAAATGATTTTTCCTCCGATGTGCCGTAGTCATCTTCAAACACATACCAATTGGCATCACCAAGATTAAGCCGCCACGCAGGACGAACAGCAGGGTCATTTTGCGAAATGCCCTCTCCCTCACCTTGCGGCTCGGCAATATGTCGTGTTTTATTTCGGAAAACCTCTCTGAACGCCTTATTTGTAAATTCAAGCGAGCCTTCCCACGTTTCCTTTATCGATGAAATTTCATTTGCGATTTTAGACAAAACAAAAAGACAGGCTTCATATTGGTCGCCTATCGTTAAAACATCTTCACGGCTCTCTATCACAATATTTACACTACCGAGATAGGCTTTGTCCGTTATAAAATCACGCAATGAATTAAGGTTAGGGTAATAACCACGAAGAACATTAAACTTGAAAACATCAATTCGACGCATAGCCCTATGCACTAACGAATAATTCTGAGTGGCAATTTCACCGATAGTTTGTCTGTGTTTATGAGTTTTCACAGTCGTGTCGGATACAACGTCCGTCATCATGGTATCAATTGTTGTCTTGCCTGTCCGCGCAGTAAAGGAATATTCCTTATTGCGAATAGAGGGCAAAATTTCATTTACATTTTTACGGCTCACAATTTTTCGGGAATTGAAAAACACAATGCCGTCATTGTAAAAATGCCCACGCTTAAAATCTTCTTTTATAGTGTATTGCACTTCTTTTTGGCTTTCGGGCATGATGCCTGTTGCAATAAGTGCAGTATTCAATTCAGCAATATATCGGCTGTCATACTGGCAATGGTAATATAATTCTTCGCAAACACGAAGGGGATTTTCAATATCGTTGTCGTATTTGCGTTTGTATTTCTCGTCATCGGCTTCAATGGTAAAGGGGTAATACCTTGCGCCGCGCCCGATTAGTTGTGCCTCACCTATCGTACTTGCACCCGGTTTTCCGTTTTTGGCATCGCGTGTTTCATAAAGACGAACAATATCAAATAGGTTCAAAACATCCCAACCCTCGTCCAATTTCTTTACGGCAAAAATAGCCCTGTAAGGATTATCGGGGCTTTCGAGAGAATTAAGGATTAGCTGTCGTTCCGTTGCTTCTTTATCGTCATTAGCAGATATGCACCGCTCCGGGTTAAATTCATCACGCAATTCTTGTGCCAAATCATGGTAGCTTATGCCCTTTGATGTAAAATAATCTGCCATGCGCCTCACTTCTTCAAGCGGCGAAGTGATAAATATTCGTCCCACCTTTTTCCCGGTCAAATTGCCAACCATATCGTGAAATGTCGATACAAAATTCTTGCTTTCTTCAATCGTTTTTGCCTTAAACAAAATAACAGGCTTAACATAGCGGCGGTTATCGGCAAAAATTTTCATGCGGTATTGGCTAAATAGCAACGCATGAAGCATACGTTCTTCGTAGCTGATGTCGGCACGAATTGCCTTTACTTGCTTTGAATATTTTTCCTCACGGAATTTTTTTAGCGGATAATCAAAAATGATTTTATTCCTATACTCATTTTCAATAAATGGATTCCGCAAATCGCAAGTCGCTGTAAATTCAAGTAGCAAATTGCTTTTATTGGTTTCAAAAATGCGTCGTACAGTATATTCCCAACTCATGTCAGTAACCGCTTGCTCTCCATTTCGCTTGCCGCGCCGTGTATCAACATTAAGATGATGTGCCTCGTCTGCAATTAAAACTGTTTTACCCTCGCTGAAATCATCAAAGGTCGGAGCATTCTCTTTTTGATTCCACATATCCATGTGAAGCCCTTGTGTTGTGGTAAAGTAAATATTTATTGCATCGGAGTTTACACCTTGAAAATTGCTGACCTCGTTAATACGGACACGTTCATCGCCTATAACAATATCCTCAGCAAACAAAAATTTAGCCGAAGCAACGTTGAGAAAATTGTCTTTCGTTTTCTGTACAATATTATCAAGGTTTACAAAAAACAGGAAATTGCGGTAGCCACGATTGTATAAGTAAAGTATCAGCCCTGCCATAATAAGCGTTTTGCCGCTCCCTGTTGCCATATGAAACAGCACTTGCGTTGGGTCTTGTCGCAAGTTGTCGTTTTCAAAATAGGAAATGAAATTGCAAAAAGCATCTTCCTGATATGGTCGTAATTCAAAATCCACACTAAGGTTATCGGTTATGACTTTTGGTAATTCGGCATAGCCCACACCTGCTTCGCGCAGGGTATTTATCTTCTCGAAAAGATACGCCATCATTTACCCTCCATTTCGTAAAAACTTCGGGTAAATACTTTGTCCGCTTCGCTGATTGCGTAATCGGCATCATCAATATCACTTAGGTTTACATACAGCATATTCATATCGAGTAGCTCAATAATAAAGCGTTTCTTGTCATCAAGAGATAATTCGGAGAAATCAGCGGCATTGGGGTCAATGCTTTTCGGGGCAATCTTGCTACTGATAAAGCCGGTTTCCAAAATTCTTTCAAGCAAAACCACCACTTCGTTATCGGTAGTTGCTTGCGCTAATTCGTCAATGAATAGCTGATTGCACTTCGCCAATTCGCAGTAGACGATGCCTGCTGTCGGCGCAATGGACTTCATTATTGCGACATTTCGAGGCAATGTGTCGTTGTGGACGTAATCCATTTGCTCAACCAAGATAAAACGCCTATTGCCTCCATCTTTGTTAATCTCCATAATGGCGTGTCCTGTTGTTCCACTACCGCCGAAGAAATCAAGAATTATAGCGTCTTTATCTTCCTCTACAACGGCGTTTATGCAATCTATAACGTTGTTAATGGACTTTGGGTAGGTAAATTCGGTTTCAGGTATTATACTCTTTAGGAGTTGAGTGCCGTGTATACTGGCATCGTATTTTGGGTCAGTCCATACTGTTTTGTATGTGCCGAAGTCTTTGCCTAACTCAATATCAAAACCCTTTGTGATGGTTTTGACACGCAGTAAGTGAGATATGCCCTCAACTGATTGTCGTGCATATCTCCATTTTCTTTCTACACCCTTCCGGTCTATTGGGTATATGAAATATTGATTGCCATGCTTCTCAGTTTGCAAAGGGTGTTCATCATCTTTGCAAATATCGCCAAAGCCAACGATCTTATCGTTTTCAACTATTATTGGATAAAAGCAATTTTTGGCATCTGTCCGCAAAGATTCTCCGCCCCAATTTCGTAAGGGCGACCAATCTATTTCTTCGGATTGTAGCTTTTGATTACCGATTGATTTTTTGCCTTTTGGGGTAACAAATATTGCATACTCATGCGTATAAGAAAAGTTTGTACCTATTGCCCCTCTCGGATTATGAACAACAGTAATGCAGTCAACATCATGCTCGTTAAATATTTCTTCGATTAAAATTTGTAAACGCGGTTGTTCATTTTTGTCAATCGTACATATAAGAACGCCGTCTCTTTTCAGAAGGCGTTTTGCTACTTCTAAGCGGTTTTTCATAAATACAAGCCAAGTGGAGCGATTGAATGTATTATTGTATGCAAATGTATTCGCTTGGCTTGGCGTATTATACGGCGGGTCAATATAAATGCACTTAATCTTACCCTCGTACTGCTTCAAAAGCGAAGAAATGGTAAGCAAATTGTTCCCTTTGATAATGAGGTTGTCGTTATTATCAAACTTTATATTTTCCTCAACCCCATAAGTCGTATACCGTTTGGCATTTGCAAGTACTTTCGGATAAAGAAGTCTATCCACCTCATCGGGTGCAAGGGTAACATTAAAAAAAATCTCGTTCCGTTTTTGATCGTCTTTTGTCTGACCTCCGGCAAGAACGCAGTCTTTATGTGGGAACGACAAAACTACATCACTCGATGTGGAAATAAAATCGCCTCGGTTATCAGTAAGCCCGATGCGATTTTTATATCGAGTGTAGCTGTCGGGTAAGAATTGACGGTTATTTATAACCCAACCAAAACCTACTTTATCGAAAACAAGAACGCCATCAACTTCCGTAAAAAAGCGTTTTTTGGTGTCCTCGTTTGCCAAAAGCAATTCTAGTAAATTCGTATTCATCGCCATAGATGCTTCGTATACTCTGTTTCTAAGCAACGTGCCATCTTCGGCAAAAAACTGCTCATCGGATTTTAAGATGCTAACCAAAATGTCAAAGAAATTTGTCATTGCGATTCCCCCAATGTTAGTTGTCCTTTTGGGCTTGTCCATAAACAGATACATCATATATTGATTTTATCTGCTTTTTTGTTATTAGCTGTTTTTGTTTCCTTATATCGCCCATCGAGCGGTTTTTTTGTTCCCTTTGGCATAAGCCATACATCGCCAATTTTAGTAGCAGATGGAATTTTTCCGCTGTCGCACAACGCTTGAACACGGCGAATAGATATACCCCACATTTCAGCCGCTTCTTTCGTAGTCATTATATCCATGCTGTACCTCATTTCCATAACTTCCCACCAATTTAATTATATAGCGCACTAGCGAATAATGCAAGATTTATTTTCCAAAGAAAATTGTTCACAGAAAATTGTCATGTAATATGAAGAAAGTACAGCAATGAAGAGCCGTCCCCTTGCAAAGCAAAGCAAAAATACTGTATGATACCCCCAGGAGGTGTTATCTTACATGAAAAAAACCCTAAAAGTAACCACCATCGGAGGCGGTTCCAGCTACACGCCGGAACTCGTAGAAGGCTTCATCAAACGCTACAATGAATTTCCCCTAAGCGAGCTATGGTTCGTAGACATTGAAGCTGGTCAGGAGAAAATGGAAATAGTAGGCAACCTAGCCAAAAGAATGGTCGCCAAAGCAAATCTCCCCATCGCCGTACATACAACACTAGACCGCCGAGCCGCCCTAAAAAACGCTGATTTTGTAACAACACAATTCCGCGTAGGCCTCTTAGACGCCCGCATAAAAGACGAGCGCATTCCCCTACAGCACGGCGTAATCGGCCAGGAAACAAACGGGCCGGGCGGCCTCTTCAAAGGTTTAAGAACCATCCCGGTAATTTTGGATATTATAAAAGATATGGAAGAATTATGCCCCAAGGCTTGGCTAATAAACTTCACAAATCCAGCGGGCATGGTGACAGAAGCCGTATTCCGCTACACAAACTGGAAAAAATTCATAGGCCTATGTAACGTTCCGATAGGGGTGGAGGCCACAGTTGCGAAACTCTTAAACGCAGAACATAACCGCGTACGAATAGACTTCGTAGGGCTTAACCACATGGTATTTGGCCGCCGCGTATACCTTGACGGGCTTGACTGTACAGAAGAGGCCATAACAAAACTAGCCCGGCCGCCGGAAGAATTTTCAATGAAAAACATAGATCCCCTACCCTGGCAGCCAGATTTCGTTGAAGCGATGGGTCTGGTCATGTGTCCATATCACCGCTACTACTACAAAACAGGCCAAATGTTGGAAAAAGCCATAAAAGATTTCAAAGAAAACGGAACCCGAGCAGAGGTCGTAAAAAAAGTTGAGCAAGAGCTATTTGAAAAATACAAGGATCCAGACCTAAACATAAAGCCGCCAGAACTAGAAAAACGCGGGGGCGCCCATTACAGTGACGCCGCTTGTAACCTAATATGTTCCATTTACAACGACAAAAAAGACATTCAATATGTAAATACCCTAAACAAGGGCTCTATACCCTTTCTGCCGGGCGATGTTGCGGTAGAAACAAGCGCAATAATCACCAAGGAAGGCCCGGTGCCGCTGGCCGTGGGTGATCTTCCTGTTGCCGCGCAGGGTCTTGTTTACTCAATAAAATCCTTCGAGCGTGTGGCGGCAGAGGCGGCCGTAACCGGCGACTACAAAACCGCATTGCTTGCAATGGTAATTAACCCCCTGGTACCAGGCGACGAAATTGCCAAAGTTATTTTGGACGAAATGATGGAGGCTCACAAAGAGCATCTGCCCCAATTCTTTAAAAATTAAAGGTGTGATGGAATGGCCTGCAGGCTTGTTACGGATAACCATATTCATAATATTTTCCTATTGCTTGGAGGCCTAGGTCTTTTTCTGTACGGCATGGACGCAATGTCAAGAGGTCTGAAAGATATAGCTGGCGCTCGTATGCGCATTATTTTGCAAAGATTTACGGCTAACAGATTTTTGGGCTTTTTGGTGGGTATGATAGTCACCGCCGTTATACAAAGCTCTACCGCTACCTCTATGATGCTACTTGGCTTCGTTAATGCCGGCGCCATGAACCTTACGCAAAGCATAGGCGTACTTATTGGCGCTAATGTTGGTACTACTTTTACGGCCTTTTTGCTCACCTTTAGAATAGACCCATACGCGCCTATGATGGTATTTGCCGGCCTTATGATGTTCCTGTTCTTTAAAAATAAGAATGTTAAGGTTGGCGGTTATATTTTGCTGGGTATAGGCTTTTTGTTTTTTGGGCTTACGATTATGGGGCTACCGCTCCGTTTTTATGCCGCTACCGAGGGCTTTCAGTATATTTTATCGCTGTTCCAAAATCCCTTTTTGGCTGTTATGGCCGGTATACTTGCTACCTCAATTATCCAAAGCTCTACGGCGGTTACGGCTATTATCGTTGCCATGAGCGGTGGCGATGCCCCTGTTATAGCTGATTTTTCTACGGTTGTTTATATGATAGTGGGCGCTAATGTCGGTACAGCCAGTACGGCCCTTTTGGCCTCGCTTGCCGGCACGCGGGAAAGTAAACGGGTGGCTGTGGCAAACGTTATTTTTAGGCTTATCAACTGCTTTATGTTTATTGTGGTGATTATGATTTTCCCAGGAATAATCACTTGGTTTGAAAACACCTGGGTGGACGGCGGCTTGCGTGCCGCTATGTTGCATCTAATCTATAACGCGGCCTGTGCGGCGGTTTTGATATTCTTTACTAAACAGATGTCTGCGCTTACCATGTGGATACTTCCGGAACAGGAAGTCAAGGACGCCCGTCTTTCCCATATAGCACCGGAAGATTCCGACGAAACTCAAACGGCGGAAGAAGCGCTTGCCAGCGCCCATAGCGAGCTATGCCGCATGGGTAATATAGTCATAGGCAACTTGCGCTTATCGCTGGACGCCTGTTACACGGGCGAACAAAGAAAAGCCGAAGTGGTTTTTAGAACGGAAGATATGATCGACTTTATTAAACAGCAGATAATATCCTGGCTGGTGCGCATAAAAAATATAGAGACAGAGCATGACATGCAGTTATATAACACATATCTGCGAGCCGCGTCTGACCTCGAAAGAATAGGCGACTATGCCGAAAACTTTGCTGAAAATAATATCTTTGAACACAACACAGATAATCCGGTGCTACCTAAAGTAGCGCTGGATGAGCTTAAAAATTTAGGCGATACGGTGATGGAGCTATTTAAGCTTTCCATGAATGTCTTTGAGACGCGCAATACCGCCAATCTACAAAAAATATATGATTTGGAACAGAAAATAGACGCTTTAGTTGTCGAATACTTTGACAATCACGTAGCGCGTGTAAAAGAGTTTGGTGGCGATCCGCATGGCGGGTTGGTGTTTACCAGCATGGTATCTGACCTAGAACGCTGTGCCGATCATGCTTATAACATCGCCTATTATTATCCGATAATGAACGAAGGCCAAAACGAAAGCGATTTACTGCTACAGGATTAATTAGCGCCTTCTACCGCCAAAGCCACCGCCGCGAGTGCCACCGCCACGGCTAAAGCCGCCGCCGGAGCGTCCACCACCGCCGAAGCTTCCGCCGCCAAGACCACCACCAAGGCCGCCGGAACGTCCGCCGCTACCGCCAAAGCCGCCACCGCGGGTGCTACCGCCACGGCTAAAGCCACCTCCGAGATTAGCGCCTCCTGTGGGTTGGCGTGGCGCTCTGTTGCGATTACCCATGGCGCGTCCTAGCATCATTCCGCCGAAAAAGCCACCCATACCGCCGCGCCTTCTTCTGCCAAAGCCGCCCATACCGAAACCGCCCATGCGTCTGCGCGGGAATATCAGCAGTCTGATGATAAATAGCACGATTAAACCAAAGACGATCATGCCTAGAATATCGCCAAAGCTTCTACCAGGGGAGGGATTTGCTTGGGCTTGCGGAACCGGGCTGTTGGGGCTGTTTGCGGTAGCTTCTGCCGGGAATAGCTCGTAAATGCGTGCGGAAAGCACCCCAAATAGACTTCTTACCGCCATATCGTAATTGCCCTCGTTAAAGTAGGGCAAAAAGTTGTCAGTTAGTACGCTTTCTAAATAGCTGGCACGCATGTGTTGATCTAGGCCGCTACCTACGTTTATGTGGTATTGGCCGTCACCTATTGTAAATACTACCAAAATGCCGTTGTTGCGGCCTTCGTCGCCTATTCCCCAGTGATTAAATACATCGCGGGTAAAGTCTGCGATTTCAACGCCCATGGGCAAAAAGTCGCTTATTAGAAACCTGACTTCGCCGCCGGTGTAGTAGTGTAGGTCGTCATTGTTGGTAACAAGATAGCGAATTGTATCGGCAGAAAGCACCCCCGCTTGATCTAGCACCGCGTAGTTATCCGGTTCGTTTGGTAAATTTGCGAATACTGTTGCTGGGAATAAAATCATCAATATAACAAAAATACTTAGCTTTTTCATGTAAATCCTCCTATTCAAATATGGGCAATTGCCTGGTGCTTTGTAATGTCAAAAAGCCTAAGCCGCTTTGGGTTAGGGCGTTAAATTCTTGCGCTTGCTGGTTGTAATTGGCTTGGCGTAATATTAAATCTAATTCAATTATATCTATTACAAAATTGTGCATAAACCTCGCATCGCTTTCACTTAATGATAGGCTCTCTGCCCTTCTTTGCAATTCGCCCGCTCTGTAGGCTATGTCCGGTGCCCATTCCGTTATCATTTCGACGTTGTTATCAGCGTTTAAATTGTATATGGTCTGCATATTGTGAAATAGTTGTGTCTGCTCTGTAAGCAAGGGCTCCATTTCCGATTCAAATACCCGCATAACCCGTCCGCGCATTTGGTGGTAGCTCAAAAAGCTTCCCAAAAACAGGCCTACCACTATTAACATGGCTGTAATTATCCATGCCACTTTTCTGTTTTGTAGTATCATAACCCCTCCCGCTTCATCAAGCTTTCTAGCACCGCTATGTCTGTCTCTATGTCTAGGGCTTTGTCGCCGTATAAATTATCTAGCTGATGGGCAAAGGCTTCCTCAAATTTAGCTAGGGACGAGCGAATTTTCTCCAAGGTATTCATTATATTTTCGCCCTTTTCGCTTTTGCCGCCGTATTCGGCATAGCTATCTAAGAATTTCAGCGCCGTGGGGTAATAGTAGTCCATAAAGGTGTTGATTTTGCGTGCCTGCGCCGGGTTTTTGGCTATATAATCGAATATTTGCCGGCTTATGTCTTGCAGGCGCGTGATTTTTTGGCTTACTTCGCTATCGCTTATTAAAGCCTTAAGCTCTTCTAAGCGCTCGATATATTCTCTCCCTTTAGCCAGGGTTTGATCCACGGATTTATCTCCGCTTTCGTAGGTCATTTCTATTTCTATCGTTTTCCCTGGGAACATTCTGTTTAGATATATATATCCTAAAAACGCCAGTGATAGGGCTATTATCGCATCGGTTATTCTGTGCATCGGCATAAATATTGCGTATATAAAAAAGATTAAGCCCATTCCGTAAACGGGTAAAATTGATTTAATTCTTTTAGTCATAATGAATACCCCACTATTAGAAGTTCCACTCCTAATTCCCCTTCCATAAGTCCTGTTTTGATTCTTATATCAGTATCCTGGCAATCGGATAAAGCCGTAATTAACTGCTTCGTTGTAAATTTTTTGCCTTGTTGTAGGCATTCCCGCACAATAAAATCACGCAGACCTAGCGTTGTTGCTGTCTCTTGCTGGCTCATACGCTTTTCCGCGCAAGCCTTGCATTGTAATATCATGCGAAACTGCCTTGCCATCATAGCCAGCACCATCAGCGGTTGTTCCTTTGCCGCCAGCATATTGTGATACTGCGTTAAAGCTTTTTCTGTACGGCCATTGCATACATCGGCCACCAAATCAAAAATACGCGCCTCTAGCGACTTTGTACATACGGCCTGTATGTCCTCCGGGCTTATTACATTGCGCTCGCCTACGTAAGCGCCCAGTTTATCTGCCTCAGAATATATCATATCCATGCCCTTTGGAACAGTCGTAAGTAATAATCGTGCCGTTTGTGTATCTATCATTTTGCCTTTCTTCTTAAATATATTTGTCAGCCAGCGTATTAAGTCCGATTCTCCTTGCATTTTACATTCCACGGCGCGGCCTACTTTCGCTATTTCCTTGTATAGGCGGTTGCGCTTGTCTACTGCGCTTTCCACAAATATCATTATAGTACTTTCCGGAATCTCCGTTAAATATTTCGACAATGTTTCAGAGTCGTCTTTGCGACCCGGCGCTAGTAGCCCTGAGTCTTTTATATATACCAGCCGCCATTCGCTCATAAACGGCAGAGTGTTGGCCGCGTCTATCGCCGCTTCCACGTTGCAGTCTTTACCCTCAAATACATCGCGGTTCATTATGCTGTCGTCTTGTGATAAAAAAAGACGCTCGGTAAATAAATTCGCGTAGTAGCGTTGTAGGTACACCTCTTCACCATATAATACGTATACGGGCTTGAATTGTTTGGCTTTAAAATCGTTTTTTATATCTTTCATATGCTTGTTTCCTCTTTGTTAGAAATTTTATTGGAGGGCGTGGTCTGGTTGCAGAGGTCAGTTGGTGACTGTGAGTCACCAACTGGATGGTAGGGCGTGGCCATTGTATCATCAAGCTGTAGTTTTATCAATTTTTACAGTTTAAACGTATTCTTCTTCCTCTCTTGACTATGTATATACGCACGGGATATACTAAAAATAAAAGGAGATTGATAGATGTGCAAGAAACAACGGTTGTATCTCAATGGGGAAACAGCAAAGGCACCGGCACCAAGGCAAGGTACGCTTGAATATCTTTTCAAGGACTATACCGAGGACAAATTTCAGACGGAATTGCTTGACCTGGGTGAAGCGGTGGGGAACGAAAAATGGTAAACGGAACTCCAAATCCAAAACAAGGGCATGAACAACAAGGATATAGACCAGATATTTACCCAAGCAAAAAAATAGCCAGCCCCCGTCGCAAAGGTTAGCTGACTATTTTTTCACTTTTAAAAATAATACGAAGTAAGCCCACCGCCTTTGAAGCGGCTGTGCTAGGGGAGCGCTTACAGACGTTCCCCGCTTTTATTTGTATCCATATTGTATACTAGACATACGATTTTGTAAAACATAGAATCACGGCAATCTAATTTTGAGGGGTTGCGTGGCTGGTCGGGAAGAGAACGACTAATCCCCGGAGGATAGGATAAATTTTTTTCTCCACCAAATCACAACTCGCAAGGCGCACGAGCGGGCTAAACTGCGTGCCACTGGCACGCAAGCCCCCCGCGCTGTTGCTCAAACAGGTGATTTGGTTCCGAAAAAAGTTTATCCTATCCTCCTAGCGAGTGAGCGTAGCTAACGATCCTAGCGCAGGGTCGGCTCCGCTGGACTTTAGGGATTTCTGCCTGCTTCTTTTCAAAGCTATCGGAGAGGAGGAGGGAGTAACAACTTTTTTCGCAGGTAAATCGCCTGTTTGAGCAACAGCGCGGGCGTAG
>Ga0209755_10002171_pt1 | contig 27567 bp, 22 predicted proteins | sample TergutCo191P1_FD_187301 | JGI IMG/M metagenome (GOLD analysis project Ga0209755, IMG submission 187301) | Cornitermes sp. P1 segment gut microbial communities from Petit-Saut dam, French Guiana - Co191P1 (SPAdes) (version 2) | ecosystem: Host-associated > Arthropoda: Insects > Digestive system...
ACTGTAATTTAACGGATCCAAGAAATATGTTAGAACATATGTAATAAGAGCCAATATAGAACTGATTAGCAAAACTAATAAACTGGATTTGCGGTGTGCTGCATTTTTCATATAATATATAGTTATCTATTACTAAAAAGTATCCCTGTGTTTTGTTGGTGGCCGCGCGGAGATGATTTTGGTGGATCCGTGCGGAACGGAGTGGGGAGGTTCGATCCTTGTTTGGGCGAGTGGTTAAAATCGGACAATTTTGAGATAATTTTGAGACGATTGAGTCGATTTGGGACAAAAAGTGAGTCGATTGAGTCGGTTTCGGACAGGTATCGCGTCCTGCGGGCAGAGAGAGACATTCTGTGTAAAATGGATTAAATTCAGGCAAAAACGCTCCAATATTAAGTAAGCTGATGCTTGCAAGTTGTTGATTTATTTATATGCCGCTGATTTCGGCCGCGGACAGCCCGGTCAATTCGGCGATTTTTTCGATAGGCATGCCGTCGAGTTTCATTTTTTGGGCTATTTTCGCTATGCCTTTTGCTTCACCTTCCGCCATGCCTTCCGCCCGGCCCTCCGCCTTGCCCCTCAGTTCGGCGGTGTAGACCGCGCTGTAGGCGCTTGACCTGTCTGCCCAGTACTCCTCGTAGGCCCTCCTCTCGGACGCCGACATCTTGAGCAGGTCCAATTTGAGCGAGGCCTCCTCTATGCCGTCTGCCGTGGAACCGCTGCGGACTGCGGATTTCTTGAGGAGGTACATCCACTCGTTGAACCCGCCGCGCTGCCGCTCGTCGAACATCTCCGGCAGGATCAGGTAGTACTCGGGGTGGATGGCCATCTTGGCGCTCGCCGCATCGGCGAGGTCGCAGGCCTGGGCGAACGGGATCATCTCGTCTGAATAGTGCACGCCCCTGAAACCCTCGGCCTTGCAGGTAAACAGGTACTCGCGCTTCGCGTCGAAATTGTAGTACGATATGTTTATCGAGTAAACTTTTTTGATGTTGTAGAGGTTGCTGCCGGCCGAGACCTGCTCCACAATCGCCTTGCTGACGCCGAACAGCACCTTGCTGAAGAAGTCTATGGTCTCCCTGAACTGAATCTCAAAGACGGCAAACTCCAATCCGTCTATCTGGGCCTTCAGGTCTACGCGGTTGACCTTGGCGTCGGGGTAGCTCTTGTTGGTTTCGCTCTCGAGAATAGCCTGCACCTCGACCTTCCTCCTGAGAAGCTCGCTCAAAAAGCCGCTGAGGATGCCGAAATCGGCCTTGTCCCGCAGCAGGTACTTTATCGCGTAGTCGAATGAGACTATGGTACGCTCGTCCATACGGCGCTCCTGTTTTTGTGCCGGTTATACTATAAATATAATACAAAACCGGGTCAGGAGGGCGTTTTTTGTGAATTGGGGGCGGTTGGGTTGGTGGTGAGGACGTAAAGGGCACCAAGGCCAGATAGGCGGTAGGGAGGATGACTGCTGTAAGTAGTTGGTTTTGATGTGATTACGTGTGATTAGGCTAGACTGGAATGGATTCTGGGGAACTCTTTCTGGCTCACGTGGGATTGCGTGTTCTTATGGCGCCAATGCCCGAAAAAGCGGTGAATTCGACGCATGACCCTCCCCTGATTTATTGGACACCCATAAATACCTAAAATTAAATTAATTATAGGAGGATTTATGGGTAAGAACCGTTATTATGACGCTGATTTTAAGCGAGAGGCCGTTCGTATGGTGTTAGAAGATGGCCGAGGAGTCCGGGAAGTAGAGCGGTCACTAGGGATCACGTTAGGCCTGTTAAAGTGCTGGGTTAAAGCCCTGCGGCTTCGAGACAGCGATGCAGGCGTGTTTTTCACACCGTCACCGACAGTTGATCTCGCAGAGCGGATGAAGCAGCTGGATAGGGAGAACGAGCGTCTGCGGCGGGAGCGTGACATTCTAAAAAAAGCTGTGGCCATCTTCTCAACGGAACCGAATCGATATTTTGGTTCATAGCGGGACACCTCACTGAATTTACAGTGCTGGAGATGTGCCATGTTTTAAAGGTGTCCCGTAGCGGTTTTTACGCGTGGAACAAGCGTAAGCCATCAAAGCATACGGAGCAGCAAATAGCCCTAAACGAGGCGGTTTTGGACGTTTTTGAGGAACACAAGGGCCGGATCGGCAGCCCCAAGATGCACTGCGAGCTTGCCGGTCGGTCGGTCTTTGCCGGCAAGAATCAGGTCGCGCAGGCCATGCACGACCTTGGACTGCGTGCCAAAACGCACAAAAGGTTCAAGGTGACGACAACGGATTCGAAGCACAACCTGCCCATAGCGGAGAATCTGCTGAACCGCCAATTTACGGTGGATACGCCCAATAAGGTGCTTGTGAGCGACATGACGTATGTAAAAACTGCCGCCGGCTGGGCATATTTGACGGTGTTCATCGACCTGTACTCGCGGGCGGTGGTAGGATGGGATGTCAGCGATAACATGGGCACCGGTACGGTCCTAACTGCTCTGCGGCGAGCGATAAGAAGCCGGGATCTGCTGGGGACTGGCGTGATGGTTCATTCCGACCGGGGGAGCCAGTACGCCAGTAACGCATTCCGGCGTGTACTGAAATGGTGTGGCTTCGTACAAAGCATGTCCCGTAAGGGAAATTGCTGGGATAATGCCGTCGCCGAATCGTTCTTCAGAATATACAAGGCCGAAATGGCCTATCATTGCGATTTTACTGATGTTGGGGACGTATGGCGCAAAACTTTCGAATATATCGAATGTTATTACAACCGGAAAAGAAGACATGGTAGCATAAACTTCTTGACTCCGCTTCAGGCCGATGTGTATTTTTTCAAAAATGTAGCTTAATATTGGGTGTCCACCTTATTGGGGGAATACCAGTGCAGGCCGCTTTTTGGGGTGGAGAGGGGAGAGTCACGGTTTAAAAAAGCTACTACTGCCGAGTCCCCCACATCTCCAGTTGCTGGATAACCCCTATGCCCGAACCTCTGCCGGACGTCGGGAAGATCCCATTCTATATTTTATACCCCCATTATACCGACTACCATCGGCCAGGGTCAACCAGCCCTGATGTCTCAGAGTCCGGTTCTTTCCGGGGCACTTCGCGCCTGAACTCCGTTTCGAACTGCCAAACCTGCTTGTTTTTTCCAAGCACATGGTCTAATGCTGGTGCAAGTTCATTGCAATAGTAAATGGGCAAATTGACCAAAAACCACGGTTCGGCGTGGATTTGCTGGTAATTGTTCAGGTTAATCCCTTGATGTTGCCGGCAAATCTCTTCTTCTACCATGCGGTGAATTCCATAAGAACGTCTCTGTGATACCATGGGTATCTCCTTTCGGCGATATTGCCGTTTTCAACCATCCAATCCGAATTTCATGCGGGGTTGAATGCTTAAAATGTTTATTATTGTGATAATGTTGGTGATAGCTGTTATTTTGGATAATTTAAAAAAGTTGAGTAGTGTTTAAAATAGTTTGAGTATTTTTGGGTATATTAAGGTAGAACATCGATGCCAGGGGGGTGCTTCTGTACAAAACAAGAGATGCTAAAAGGTCAATATTATTGCGGCGGCCCCCTTTTTCCAGACTCAATATCCGCGATATCGGTTAAAATGATGCCTTTTGTTACTCCTTTCCGGTGGCACCGGGTGGAGAAAATGTTTATAAACCGCCTAAGTTGTCCTTAATGAGGCCAATATCTATAAAATTAATAATAAATGATGCTAAAGTCAATAGGCTGACGACATTTTTTTGCGAAATAGGTCGTTTGGGGGCAACTGTACCAACATTCCACGATTTTTATATTAAATGTAGCTCGTTATATTAGCCGATAGCAGGGGAAAATATAAGACCTCGCCGAAGGAGGAAACAAAGACGAAAGCTCGGGATGAAGGTTTTTTGAGCGTTCTGGGGGTGACGTAACAGCAGTACGGTGCTGGTTATAAAGCATTAATCCGGTTCTATTCAGTTCGTCAATTTCCACGAAATCCCACAAACAGCCCTACCAATCCCCCCAACGGAAACGTCGAAAGCCACGTCAAAGTCAAGCCCCATGTAAATCGCGCACACCTGTGCACCGCTTATTGCGGAAGCATATATTAAACACATTAAAAACCGTATTATTAGTACCAGACACTTAAAAAACAGTATAAAAACGCGGTTTTATAGTACCATAACAAAAAAGAAAAGATTTCTATTGACATCCACCTACATAATACGTATATTATAGTTAAATGGCCCAAGACCGAGAATAGGGGATAAGTATGCAGGAGAATGTAGTTCTTAAATTTACTCTTACGGCTGGAGAAGCCGCTGATTTTGAGAAAGTCCGGGCGGCGCTTGGGCCGGGTACCGCCAAAATAGCCGCATTTCGGCGGCTCGTTAGGGATGACCTCGCAAGGAGGGAAGCCGAATCCAAAGGGGAGTCTTTCAGCAACCTCTTGGAACTGAAGATGGATAAAATGTTGGCAGTCTGCTACAATATTGAGAAGTTGGTTAAAAATCGGAATAATGAACCATTATAACCCTAATATTGCGTAGGAGGTACAAAATGAATAAGGGCAAGACGCTTGCGAAACTCCAGCGGGAACGGAAAAAGATGGAGGAAAAAATCGCGTCCTTGGAGCGAGAAGAACGAGAAAAGGCAGCTGACGAGGCGATCGTCAAATACTTGAAGGGACTTGATGAAACCGCTCCGAAGGAGGTGGAGCCGTATCTCGAAATATACGTCCAGGCGCAAGCCGTAATTGCCCGCACGTATAAGAAAATGAAACGGGATATTAGGGAACGATTCAAAAACGACACCAATAAGCAGACCCTGCCGGAGTTTTTTCGGAAACTTTTTTTGATATATGAGGAACCAGTTATGCTGGCCGAGAGAGTTTCGGTCGCGGAAAATGTTAAAAAGGACGATAATTCTGGGGATGGCGGAGTAGGGCAGAAAGTCCCTGAAAAAGTCGGAGGGGTTGCCGGCAAGCTACCCTTGCCGAAAGATGTTGGCTTGGAGTAGGGGTGCCGAGTGCTGACCGGGAAGCCTAACCAAAAAGCGCAACAGGCGGAGGAGTACCTCGGTCGCGATGATTACTATCTTGGAACGCCGGGATACTGGCGCGGGAAATTGGCCGAGACGCTCGGACTGCCATCCGGCAGCGAGGTCAAAAAAGTGGAATTTTCCAATTTGTTACGCGGTTATGACCAAAATGAAATACCCCTGGTTCAGAACGCCGGGCAGGATCACCGGAACGCCGGTAGCGACCTGACCTTCCACGCGCCCAAGTCGCTATCACTTTTGGCATTTTCGGACAGCCGGTTAAAGACGGCTTTTCACACGGCTCTCCATAATACATTGGATTACGCGGAAGAGGAGTTTATCCAAACCCGGCACAAGAAGGAAGGGGACATCTCCTATGAGAAGACCAAAAATGCGGCGTTTGCCATTTTTGAACACAAGACATCCCGTGAACTCGATCCACTGCTCCATGCCCATTGCCTGATGATTAACATGACACTTGATAGCCGTGGCAAGTTTATGAGTATCCATAACACCATTTTTGAGAACTATAAACTGCATCTTGGCCAGTTTTTTAGAAATCAGCTTGCCCTTGAAGTCCAAAAATTGGGCTACCAAATCTACTTCCCAGAGCAGAAGGAACTGAGGGGAAAAGGCTTTTTTGAAATTCAGGGCGTTACAAGGGATGTGATAGATGACTTCTCGAAGCGCTCCAAACAGGTTAAGAAAAAGGTTGAGTATCTTCGGAATCTCAGTTTCCGGGACATCCAGAAGGGCGATGGAAAGCTCGATGAATGGGCTGCCGACCGGATCGACTGGCAGATCACCGAGAAGGTGATGGACGCGGAGCGGGAAAAGGAGGCTGCCAAGCGGGTTGCCCTGCGGCTCGCCCCGAATCAAGGTTTCCCGGAAAACTATCGGGATCTGCTGGCGCAGGAGATCGAAATCCTCAAGGAGTCCAGAGAAGAGAGGGCGAAGCTCAAAAAGTTGACGGCCAAACAGGTTGACGAGCTGATCGCTATGAACCGAAGCCGGCCAGATTACCCGGAACAGGTGGGACAGGAGGCCGAGGCCCTCAAGACGTCTGATGAAAAGGTGTATGCCAAGTGGGGTGACGTCGAACTTGCGGCGTTAGCCACTACCAAGAGCCGGGTATCCAAGAGAGAGGTTGAGAATGAGTACGTAGTTGAGCAAATCAACAGTACCCTTAAAAAACGTGGGCTGGCTCTTGACGGCCTTGTAACCCTGGCCCAGGCAGAACCGCCGACAAAGCTGAACGATACTACCCCCAAAGATGCGATAATGGCTGTAGTGGCTGACGCAACCCAACGCGAGGTAGCATTCACCAAAGAGGACATCACCAGGGATGCCATGAGGCTGACGTTGGGCAGGTATTCGGCAACCGAGGTTGTCGCGGCGTTTGACCGCTTAGTTAAGGTCGGGGAGCTGTCCCCCTTGCGGACGGTAGTGAAGGGCCGTCTGCCGGAGGAGGTCAACATTTACACCACGCCGGAGCTGAAGGCTATGGAAGCCGAGAACATCAATTTGTGCCGGAACTCCAAAACCAACATCCAAATCGACCCGCAGATTAGCGAGAGTGTTATCGCGGAGGAGGATCAGCGTTTAATCGAGGAAAACGGCTTCGGCTTCACGCCGGGCCAAAAGAAAGGCATCCGGCAGATCGTAGAGACGGGTCGGCAATTTTCGGTTATTCAGGGAGATGCCGGCACCGGCAAATCGTTCTCAATATTCTACGCCAGACAGTTACTTGAAAAACATGGTTATAACGTCCGCGGTCTGGCTCCCACCGGCAAGGCTGCGGATGAGCTACACAGCGCTGCTGAGATAGAGGCTACCGCTACGCTTCACAAGATGCTTCAAGACCCGAAAAAGTACAATCTGGAGAAGGGGAATGAAGCTTTCATTGTTGATGAGTCGAGCATGGCCGATTCCAGAATAATCAACAAACTCCTAAAAGTGGCTAAAGACTATGATGCCAAAGTCGTATTTGTTGGAGATCGCAAACAATTCGCCGCGGTCGGAGCTGGCCGGTTTTTTCTTGATTTGCAGGACAAGACGGATGTCGATATTACTGTTATGGAAGACGTTATCAGACAGAAAACCGAACAGACCAAGGGGATTGTAAAGGCCATATCTTCTAAAAAGGTTGATGCGGCGTTCAGCTTGTTGAGTGGATTCACCCCGGTTAATTTTGACCAATCCCGCATCGAAAACTATAGACCCGGCCAGATGCTATCGTTGGATCGAAGCATCCCCGAAATCCCCGTCAAGCGGCCGGAGGGGGGAGCAGTCAGGGTAACGGCGGTAGGAGAGAACAGCCTGACGATCAGTTACAAGTCCTACGGGCGGGACATTGAGGTTGAAATAAACCCCAAGACGGCGCACACGGCGTATACCGTATACACGCCGAATGATACGTATAAGAACTGTATCCAAATTATTCAGGATAGTCAGGCGAGGTTGCAGGCCGTTGCGGATGATTACATTAATTGTAACAATACAGGGAAAAATGCCTTGGTTATAACCGCAACTAATAATGAACGGCGGGAGCTTAACACCCTCATCCGCGAAATCCTTGTGGCCCAGGACAAGGTCGAGGAGGTCGGGGAGTTTTCTCTGTTAGAACCCACAAATGTTGGCAAATTCATATTTGCGGACTCATTCCAGCCGGGACAGTTCATAAAAGGTTTACCACAGCTTAAAGTCGATAATAAATATGAATACGGCGAGATTATCGGCATCGACCAAAACCAAAACCGGCTTAAAATCCGAAACGTGAAGACCAATGAGAAGTTTACGGTTGACCCGTCAAAATATGCCGCGAAGACTTTTTCCGTATTTAATCAGGCACCCACGAAGCTGGGGATAAACGAGCGGATCACGTTTTTGAAAAACGTCTGGCTTCCCGACAGCGCCGGTCAGCCGGTTAACGTCTGTAACGGGCAGCTCGCTACTATAACGGCCTTGGATAAGCAGGGTAATATCACGGTCAAAATGGAGAGCGGTAAGGATGTACGATTTAATCTAAATGAGTATAATCAGCTAACTACCGCCTACGCCTTAAGTTCTCACAAGTCTCAGGGCATGACAATAGACAAGCTCATCTGGCAAGCTAATACAGAGACGGAAATATCGACGAATAGCTTCTATGTGGCGATAACCCGGTGCAAGTATGACGTTGCCGTGTATACGGACGATATAGACAGGTTACAGAAGAAAGCAAAGCAGGAGCAGGAAAAATACAGTACCTTAGAGGATGATTACGATCAGGACGACCCGGTTCAGGAACGTCAACAAGAAATCAATGCGGAAAAGGTTGTGGATAAGGAGCAGGAATCAAATAAGGGATTGGAACAGAATAAGGCAGTAGAATCGGAGATAGCGGCGGTGCGAGATAAAGTAGTAGACAGGGCATCATCCGGTATTCCCAATCCGTTGGATTATATTGTTAATTCAAAGGCGATAACGCCTGATATGGTTGATGAGATATCAAAGATAGACAAGATGTTGTCAGATCGTAATATTGTGTTGCCCGAGAAAACATATGATATAATGATCAAGAAGCCGTTTAACGATGCTAAAACGAATGTTGAGAAAGAGGATGCTGGAAAGAAGGCGGCTATGTTTGTTCTGGCGATTGAGCATGAAATGAATAGGAAAGGAATTAAGGTTATTGTTAACGAAAAGCCTGTAAAGTGGGCGGTTAATAATCATGAAAAACTTGAAAAACAGATTGCTGTGTCTAAAGAGCATAAAGTACAGATTGGTCAAGTGATGGGTATTCGCCCGGATGGTACAGAGGGACCTCTTGCAGTTATGTATCGCCAGTTAGACGAGTTTAATGAGAGAAATCCTGAAAATAGTACGTACAAGTATTCTGTTTCTCAGTATAAGAGTGTTGAGGGTAAAGATGCGGAGGGTAAAAATCAGAGGTTTGACTGTATGGTTTCTGTTGATTTCAAGGAAGATGTGAGAATGCAACACTTAAAATTTACCCCAGACGGCAAATGTCTTGGCTGGATGAAAGATAAAAACGGCGGGGCAGTTTTTGGAAATACTGATGTGCAGAAATCCATCCCGGCAGTTAAGGACGGCAAACCGTTACAAGCGCAGTTGAGGGATGTTAATGGCAGTGCAATTTTCAATAAGGATAATTCGCCGATGATGATTAATAAAAATATCCCTGCGGTTTACATTGGTACGCAGGGTGTGGCAACTGAATTAGTTGTGAGAAATTCTACGGTTCGTGTACTTGTTAATGAAAAAATTATTTACAATGCACAGTCCCAGTTGGAAAATGACCCTAATTACGGCAGGGGTTTCGACCGGGGGGGCAGAAGAGTTGCGGCCTCAGCATTACGGACTGATTTTTGACGGTTTCGGAGAGTTCCTGAATTATCTGTTGTTGGGATGTTATGATCTCCATCAACGATGCTATCTCCGGCGTATTGGTGCCGGCGGGGGATGGTGTCACCGGTGTTTCGCTAATAAGCTCATCAACTCTGATTGGGTTGGGGGAGTACCCCCCAATGCGTAAAGCGGCTAAAATGGCCGTTTATTTTGTTTTTGTCCCACGTGCTACGAAAGGTCGGTATAAATGGGGGCGTCATAGCCCAATAGCCAAACCTCATTTACACCGAGAATTCGTGCAAGTTTTGCGAGGGCGTCTTGGCGGGGATTATTGCGGCCATTGTAATAATAGCTTATTTTGGAGGTACTCCAGCCCGTCAGACGCGCGACGTCGGCTTGCGTCAACCCGCGCATCTCAAGGGCGATTTGAAATCTGTCTTTAAAACAAGAACGCATTTTTAGTTTTTCACACACATAACAAGAAGGCGATTTTCTTTGTTGCCCCATCCAAAACTTACACCATCATCAAGCCCCATTGATACATATCGCGCACCGGAATTCCATTCTGCTTCTGTGGATGTCCACCAATAACCATATTCTCCGGAATCAACCGATTTTCCGTCCGGGGTTTCAAATCCAAATAATCGCAATCCAAACCCAAACTTATCAATACCGCCGGGGCAGATGCCATTTACACAATCACTGGCTTTAAGATTAAGACCAGCGACCTCCATACCGCAAACATTGCGTATCAATGTTTTCCAATCCTCTTCACTCGCCAACCGCCACACTTGATTTCCCGCGCTGTCTTTAGGAGAGGCGTATTGCGCCTCGACCCAATTCCGTAAGCTATTGTATGGCAACCACGTTTGACCGCCAATTTTTATGGTTTTTCTCGTATTTCCCCATTGGTCAGTGAACGTGCCTTGTTCACTCCCGCCGCTCGGCCCGGAGGGGTTGTTATCCCCGCCACAGGAAAGGAAGAGCTATACAACAGTAATAAGGGCGGTTACAATAACTAAATCAACTACCGCCGCCACAAAATGGCGGTGGTTTGCCTCAAAAAAGCCTTGTTTTTGAGCAACGGCAACAGCTACTGAAATACGGTTTTTAGATTCCATAAATAACTCCTTTTAAATGAAAGATGGGTTTAAAATACAATTTCAGGGGCGTTCCCGCCCCTTATTTGGTCAATAGTTACTAAATGCCAAGTTTATGACATTTTCTGTAGAATTCTTCCATTTCATCCGCCCGTAAACACAACTTTATATCATCGTCCCTAATGTCATCACATTCGATGCAGTAACCGTCCGCTGTCCGGCATTCTTCGCTGGCACAAACCGGAACACCGCAATTCTTACACGGTTTAATATCAACCGAATGATCTTCGTCCGAACTATAATAATGACACAAATCTCCCTGACGCATAAAAAAACCTTTGATAAATTTGATAAAACCACCCATTTTAAAAACCTAATTTCCTATTTTAAAGTTTATGTTTTAAAACCCTTAAACAATCCGGGGGCGTGTCTCTTGACCCGCCTTCTATCTTTCGTGCCCATTTGATTACTGACTCCTCGAGATCGCCCATATCCGACCAGTAAAATAGAGTATCTAAAGGAATCTTTTCGGCACGACACCGTATTTTTTTTTACTATATTCTATAAAAATACGCAATTTCATACTAAAAGTCAAATTTTTTGAAATATAATCACCAAAAACGTATTGACGACATTTAAATTTTAGAAAAAAGGGGTATAACATGAATACAACTTTGGGATAACGAATTATATATTTTAGAAAAAAATCTGGCATTAGCCGGAAAAAATTGGCTGAAATAATTGATATTTCGTATAATGCTTTGCGCCATTATGAAACAGATATAAGCGAACCCAGTATTTCAACGCTTACCAATATCGCAACGGCATTGAATGTAACGTCAGATTCCTTGTTAGACTTAAAACTACAAAACTCGCTCACGGCCCAAAATAGCGACGAATCCGAATTACTCCGTTCTTACCGTGACTTGAGCCAGTTATGGCGAAATCGGGTGATAACACATATTTCGTGGTTGGCGGAGATGGCCACGGTTACTAACCATGCTGGGCGTTTATCTGGCGAACAATCTCGACACTAATAGTAACGGCTGCTTGCTTGACGACCCCCACCGGGGACGCTCTGAGATGTTTTGGGGCGATTCCGGCGATTCCCTCGCAGGGCGCGGCTCGGAGGTGGCGATTTAGTGCGCATAATGTATATTTATTCCAAAGCGGGGCGCGGGTCTTGCCCGTGACAACATTTTATCACTAATTAGGAGAGTTGGCATGTCTGCCGGAAGGAAGAATACAAGGCGTCGTGGCCATACAACGCGCAATACATTTATCTCAATCGTGGCGCTAGCGATCCTCGCCATATATTTCTACACAACAGAGGGGGACAGGTCCGCACCGCCGGATATTGTGCAGACACCGGCCCCGGCGCTGATAGGGGAGAACGAGATATGGGTTCACTTCATAGACCTCGGTCAGGCTGACGGCGTCCTGCTCCAATCCCGCCAAAACGCGGTACTGATTGACGGCGGCGAACTCAAGACGCGGGACACCCTAATCAACTATTTACGAAGCACAGGGATAACCTCCTTGGACTACGTTGTGGCTACCCATCCACACAGCGACCATATCGGCGGCCTGCCGCCGGTGATACAGCAATTCGACGTCAAAAACGTACTTATGCCCGACGCCATACACACAACCGCCACGTTTGAGAACCTCCTTGCCGCGGTCGAGGATAAGGGACTCTCTGTGACTGTGCCGGCGGTGGGGGACACCATAACCGCGGGGATCATCCGGCTCATTGTTCTGGCTCCCGGCAAGGAGTTTAAGGATTTGAACAATATGTCCATCGTATTGCGCATGTTACACGGCGAGACCGCCTTTTTGTTCACCGGTGATGCGGAGGAGCTATCCGAAAAAGAGATGCTCGGCAGCGGCCAAAACCTCCGCGCCGACGTGCTGAAGGCCGGGCACCACGGCAGCCGGACATCCACATCCGCAGACTTTTTGGACGCCGTGCGCCCCGCCACGGTGGTCGTCATGTGCGGGCGTGGGAACTCTTACGGGCATCCCCATAAGGAATTTTTTGAACGCGTGGGCCAGCCGGAGCGTAAGATAACCATTTTCCGCACCGACGAGTCGGGCACCATAGTTATGACCACGGACGGGCAGGGTATAAAGCTATATATTATAGAAAGGGGAGCAAGTTGACCGGACGCTGGATAATTGACCGATTTGAGGGCGATTTCGCCCTTTTGGAGAATCATGAAACCTTGGAGGTCAAAGAGTTCCCGCGGACAGACTTGCCCAAAAGCGCTAAGGAGGGGGATGTCCTGATAAGGAATGGAGGCGGCCTGCGCTTGGATCTGGGGGAGACAGAGGCCCGCGTGGCGCGTATTCGGGGGCGCTTTGATCGGTTGAAAAAAAGGTAATGTGGCCGCCTAAGCCGGGGTTGGAAGTCCAACGGTTCTTCACGGCGCTTCCATTATGAGGCAGTTTGGGGTTGCGTCAATCTGTGGCGCTAGTCATTGACTACCTTGGTAGAAGGAAGTACTATGATAGCGTCCTGATGGGGGAGAAGCGGTTGGAGGCCGTTGTCCCGCACCTTCGCGCAGTACAGCAATAGGGGGATAGCGGCAGGCTTTTTGCTAGAATTATTTGATTTTTACCCCTGCCGCATTGTAGTTTATTGGTATGGCACGTTTACTACCTACCGGCATACAGGATTTTGAGAAGGTCCGCAGGGGCGGTCATGTCTATGTGGACAAGACCACCGTAATCCACCGTTTGGTTAGCGGTACGGAAGGGGCGTATTTCCTTTCCCGGCCCCGCCGATTTGGGAAATCGCTGCTTTGTTCGACCCTGGAGGCGGTTTTTGAGGGCCGGCGGGAGCTTTTTGGGGAGGTAGCCGGCCATCCGGCGCTGGCCATCAATTCCTTGGACTGGGAGTGGCGGAAGCATCCGGTGATCCGGCTGGACCTGAATGGCGAGGTTTATTCGAACGGGGTGACGGCGCTCCACGCGGCGCTGTACTCGGAACTGCGGGAAGAGGCAGGTCGGCACGGGATTGAGCTTCTGGAGCAGACAGACTTGGTTACTCTCAGCAGTCAGTTCAAACATGTCATACAGAAAGCCAGTGAGAAGTCCGGCGAGCGGGTAGTGGTACTCATTGACGAGTACGATAAGCCGCTCCTAGAGACGATAGACCGGCCGGAAATCCATGCGCAGATAAAAAATGAGCTCAAGGGTTTTTACGGCGTTCTCAAGTCTTACGACAAGTACCTGCGGTTTGTCTTCATAACCGGGGTGACCAAGTTCGCCCGCGTGAGCGTGTTTTCCGACCTGAACCAGCTGGATGATCTAACCCTCGATCCAGATTACGCAGACATTTGTGGGCTGACGCAGGAGGAGTTGGTGCAGACTTTTGGGCCGGAAATCGATGTGGTCTTGACGAAAACAGGCAAAGAGCGCGGTCAATATATGGAAGAGTTGCGCCGCTTTTACAACGGTTACCGTTTTTCGGAAGAGCCGCTGACAGTTTACAATCCATTCGGCTTATTGAATCATTTTAAGAAAAACGGCAGATTTCTCTCCTATTGGTATGAAACCGGCACCCCGACGTTTCTGATAAATCTAATCAAAAACCAAAAAATAAACATCACCGACATGAGCAACATGCGGATCAGGCTCGAGGACTTCCGCAAGTACGATACCCATAACCTGAGAGCTGTGCCCATGCTGTACCAGTGCGGCTACCTCACAATATCCGATTACAACGAAAAGCGCAACGAGTATACCCTCGACTACCCGAACTTGGAAGTGAGCTACTCCTTCGCGAACTCCCTCATGGAGCAATACCTGCAGGTTCCGGAGGATAGATCCCAAACCCTGTTTTCCAAACTGCCCGACGCGCTCGAAGAGGGCAATATTGAGGACGCAATGAACGCCCTGCGCCAGTTTCTGGCCGGAGTCCCGTACGATATCATCAAAGAGACGGAGAACTACTACCAGACGGTCGTGTTCCTGATATTTAAAATCCTCGGCCTGAACTGCCGCGCCGAGGTACGCATCGCAACTGGGCGGATAGACACGTTGGTCGAGGCGGGCGATTTTGTGTACTGCTTCGAGTTCAAGCTGAATAAGGGCGCGGACACTGCGATGGCGCAGATCGCCGACAAGGATTATTTGCTCCCCTGGAAGGGCAGCGGGAAGAGGCTCTACAAGGTAGGGGTCGATTTTGACCATGAAACGCGCAATATCGGGGAGTGGAAGTACGAGGAAGCCGGCGCGTAGCCGCGCAATGCGGGGCAATCCGGCTGTTGTGTGGCCGGTATTTGTCGCAATGTATTTATTATAGTTATAGGTATTTTATAGCATTCAGCCGTGATTACTCGCGTTGGTGGGGCAGTAGTGGCAGGTTTTGGTTGGCAACGGATGGGAGGGTTGGGATGGGGGAGAGTTTGTAGAGTTAGACGTATGTGCTTTCATTCGTGTTCTGTCAACAAAAAAGTTATTTTGGTGTTGAATGACTGGGCCTTGGAGTTGGACCAGGAGGTATTTTATTACAGTTAATTAATAAAGGATAACTATACACTGGTTATAGACAAAATTACAGATAAAATAAAAATGTAACTTTTGTTAATGGTAGGATGATGCAAATGTGACTTGTTACGCCAAAATTTGTGGAAGATGATTGAAAACAATCGGTATCACAAATTATTCTGTGGGAGATAATTAGATGGAAATAAAAAGGAAAATTGATGTTTTAGTCGTTACTGCTGCCGATGGAGAAGATCAGGCGGTAAGAAAAATTTTTGGAGAAGGTTGGGAGAGAATAGCTCCGATACCGCCGATAAATTTTTTTTGGCATAAAATCACGCTTATCTCAAAAAAAGGCCGATATTTTACTGTTGCATTGGTTCGCTCAGACATGGGAACCGATAGTGCAGGACCGATAGCTCAGAAAATGGTTGACACGTTACGGCCTAATTTTATTGCTATGTGTGGAATATGTGCTGGTCGTCCAAAGGACACAAGGCTTGGCGATGTAATTATTGCGAGCAAGGTTTTTCGGTATGATCGAAAATCAATAACATCGTTAGCCGATAAACTTCTTGATGTAAGTTGGGACATTACTACATTTTCTTTAGCTCAATCATGGTGGCAACTTGCTAAATTTTTAGGTGAGGATATCCCTGATATTCGTATTCATACTGCTCCAATGGCAACAGGTGAGGTACTATGCCGTGTTCCTGCTGTTTGGGAGGAAATCAGTAAGTATGAACGAAAGTGTATTGGTTTGGAAATGGAAGCGTCTGTTATCGGTCAGATAGGTCACATTGAAGAAAAACGGTGGGTAGTAATCAAAGGTGTTTCAGACCATGCGACACCTAAAAAAAATAACAAACATCATATTTTAGCCAAAGAAAATGCCGCACGGGTACTGAAAGTGTTTTTGGAAAATGTTGCTGACGAACTTCCAAATATTAATAATGTAGATGGGATTTGGGTTCCTCCCCTTGCCATTAATAGACAAACTGTGAATTTGAAAAACAATGCTCCGAGTACACTGTTATACGCCAAAAATGAGTACGTACCGTTTGTGGATGCAGTTCGACAATCGGAAATCGAAGTTTTACGGGAGTTATGCAACCCCGATTATGCTTCGCGTGGTATTATACAGCTTTTTACCGGACCAGGAGGTACGGGAAAAACACGTCTAATGGTTGAGTGGGCGCAACGGTTGAAAAATCTTGATTCCTCTTGGCAAACCAGTTTTCTTATGCAAAGCATTGATCCGAACCATCAAGATTTTAAGGATATTTTTTCGCAGGATAATCACTTCTTTTTTGTGATTGATTACGCAGAATGCCGGACAAATCTATGTGCAATCCTTCGGGTCTTGATTGCAGCAGCCACAGAAAAGCCGGGTTGCATGGTACGTATTGCGCTGATAGCCCGCCATAAAGACATTTGGTGGGATGAGCTTTCCTCTAACAATTTAGATATCAGTAGTTATCTTCATGATCATGTGGTAGAATTACGGGATGTTCCGATCCAAGACAATATGCGGCGGCGTCTTTTTGACTGCGCGTACATATCATTCACGGAAAAAATGGGCACCGATTCCAATAAGGAAATTATACCGGATGTCTACGCAATGCTGTCTGATCCTATTTTTGGAAGAGTTCTTTATATTCATATGGCTGCTTACGCCACGGCCGCCGAGCAGAAATTTACCGCTCAGAATCTTCTCAATGTCATCGTTAGCTACGAAAAACATTTCTGGCCTGTACAGTTTCGCAAAAATATTAACGGAGATCAGGACAATAATAAATTCATTCGGGATACCGCTCGTGTCCTTACTGCCCTCACGTTATTTGGTGGTGTTGATACTAACGAAAAACTTATAAACATTATTAATACTTCCCAAGGCCCCAACTATGATCTATTTACGGAATTTCTCTACAATTTTTATCCCCCGGAACTCAATTCCACTAAGATTATTGGTTACTTGGAACCCGATCTTTTGGGCGAGTACCTCGTTTTTGACACACTGCGGTTGCTACGCAATCAAAAAAGACCTTTTACGGATGCCGTATTTCTAACAAATACATTTAACCTCACCGATAATCCCGAAGAATTGCAACAGGCGTTCACAGTATTAGGTCGCATTGCCGAACATGATGCATGCAAAACTGACTCTGAAAAAGCAATTGTTGAGGAGTGGCTTTCACTCCCTTTTGATGAAAGGCACATCGACGTCCGCTCGCCTCCTGCCGTTGGTGCTGCCGTTTCTCTCGCAGAAAAAACTGCATTTTGTTTTATTCCTGATATTTTAACAAAGGCCCTTGAGAAATGGGGGACCGTATCGTCTGCTCAAAAAATTTGGGAGATGTTGCCGAATGATTCAGTGGCATTTCGCCGACTTCAATTCTGGGTGGCAGAAACTATTCTGAATGACCTCAAATATAAAGAATGTCTTACTCAAAAACAGCGATCTGATTATCTACATGTGTTGCTTTTTTATAGTACGGCATCGCTTGAACTAGGTCAACGCGAAGAAGCATTAAATGCAAATTGTGAGGTTGTGGATAGGTATCGTTCATTAGTCGCATCAGATCCGAACACTTTTCTACCTGATCTGGCTAGGAGTCTCGATAGTCTAGGAAATGTGCTAAGTGAACTGGGGCAACGCGAAGATGCGTTAAAGATGGCTCGTGAGGCCGTGGATATATATCGGTCACTATCGAAATCACATCCCGATGCCTTTCTTTTCGATTTACCTGGAAGTATAAATAATCTAGGGAATAGACTTATCGGCTGTGGTCGGTACGATGAGGCACTAGAAGTTTACAAGGAAGCAGTAAACACGTATAGATCACTAGCAGAATCTCGTCCTGACGCGTTTCTTCCATATCTAGCAATGGCTCTCAATAATCAGGGGAACAATCTCAATGAATTTGGTAAAACTGAGGATGTTCCTAAAATAATCCAAGAGGCTGTGAATATATATCGTTCACTAACAACATCCCGTCCAGATGCATTCCTCCCATATCTCGCCGATAGTCTTAATAGTCTGGGGAACAGTCTTAGTGAGTTAGGCCAGTTCGAAAAAGCATTAGAAACGACTCGTGAGGCCGTAAATATATATCGATCATTGGTTGAGTCCCGTTCCGATGCCTTTCTTCCCGATTTGGCAATGAGTCTTGATAATCTAGGAAATAGTCTCTGCAAATTGAAACAGCGCGAAAGGGCATTGGAAGCAACAAAGGAAACTGTAGATATATATCGGTCGTTAACTATCTCATATCCTAACGCGTTTCTCCCCGATTTGGCTAGGAGTCTCAATAATTTGGGAATTAGATTTAGCGATCTCGGTCAGTATAAAGAAGCGTTAAAGGTGTCACAAGAAGCCTTGGGTATATCTCGGCCACTGGTAGCTACACAGCCAGATCTTTTTATCCCCTATTTGCTTCAAAGCCTTAATACCGCAGGAAACAGCCTCAACGACCTAGACCGATGCGAAGAAGCTCTAGAAATGGCTCGTGAGGCTGTAGATATATGTAGACCGTTGGCGGTATCCCGTCCAGAAGTATTCCTTTCCTATCTGGCAGGGACTCTTAATAATTTAGGTAACAAGCTCGGGGATCTTGATCGTGACAAAGAAGCGTTAGATGCAATTCGTGAGTCTGTAGATATATATCGACGGTTGATGACATCTTGCCCCGAAGCCTTTCTTCCTGATTTAGCTAGGAGTCTTGATAATTTGGGAATCACTTTTAATGATCTTGATTTATACAAGGACGCGTTAAATGCAACCAATGAAGCCGTGAGTATTTATAGATCATTGGTTGCTTCTAATCCCGAAGTCTTTCTTCCCGATTTGGCGATGAGCCTTAATAATTTAGGAACTGCGCACCGTGAGATCGGCCAATATAAAAAGGCGCTTGATGCCTATAATGAGGCAACTCCTATTATCAATCCATTAGCTCAGAAATATCCACAAGTTTTTGGGGAACACCTGTATTACAATCTCTATGGGAAGCTGCAGACGTTACAAGCGTTGGAAAGAGAATGTGATATGTTACCAGAGGAAATGGCGAAATTAAAAGAACTTATGCTGAAATTTTCATAGAAGGAAACAGGTAATGGGTGTAACAAAAAGGTGTCCCGATTGAAAATGGTGAGATAACCACGTTTTTTGAACAGTAGCCATGATACAAAATTCGTTTCAGAACATCTGTAAAAGCACGCCAGAGAAATAAACGCTCTGAACGCTGTTTGATCAATATTTATAGCATACAGGAGGGACCCGTGGGCCCCTCCTGCGGATGGGTATTGCCTATCAACAAAAACAACTAAAATACCTCTTGACATTTTGTGTACCGTATGTGCCGCGTTTTTCGCGGCACATGGTGGCAGTTAACGTCTGATTGCTATACATCGCAATCGTGATGGATAGATCCGTATCCGTCGATGCCTCTGACCAACCGGCAAACCTATAGCCCTTTGCTTAACTGGCGACAACGTTTGTGTCTGCACTCAGCGAACATCCGCACTGCGTACACGCGGTTGCGCCGATCGGCATCAGAGTATTGCATTCGGGACATTTGATCTAAACCGTTTCCGGCCGTGCAACCTTTTCCAACTGTCCCGTTAGCGCAAGATACGGGTAAATTACCAAAAAACACGCCATCAGGATGGTGAAGGACATGGTTATGATTGGGATTATGACTCCGGTAATTAGGAGGATTAAGAATCCGAACGACACCATCACCGTTACGCAAAGCGACGCGATGATGTAGTGGGCGACAACCATTGGCTTAATGGCAAAAAACGCTCTAAAATTCACAGTATCGCCGCGGGCGACGTTAATAACATTCTTTATGTAGCCGAATATACTGGTGAATGCCAACAAAACCGCCAATAGTTTGCACCGCATTGAAACAAGCCAGATCACTACAACGAACGTGCCACCCCCAATCTTTCATAAGCTGGTTGGGTACCGTCGAGATCACAGCGGATATTGCGAATACGCCTATCACCAAAAGAGTTAGACCGATTAACTTGTACCAGTGCCGTTTGGCGTTATCAACCGAAAAAGTCAAGAATCTCGCTACCGTCATATCTTCTTTGGTCACAACAGACCTCCCCTCAAAAAAGTTATGCGGATTCGGGATGAGTAGGTTGGAGGGAGATTTGAGATAAAAAACCGCCCTGCGCGCCCTGTTTTTATGTAAACTGTGCCACGTAACTCCTTGATTCACAAGGAAATAGTAATGTCGCATAATGCACGTTATGTAAACTTGCTCCTGTAGAGTAGTCAAGTAGCCCCTCCCCTGTTGATGTTTTATGTTCATATATAGGTAATCGGGCCGCACTACGCATCGTAGAATCGGACATCGATGTCTCCTTTGCCTTTGAAGACGAGTGCGGCGAATTTTAGGTCGCTTCTGCCGGCGAAGCGTGGGTCATTTTTGTATTTTTGGATCTGCTCTTCAGCATCGGCGAATTTATCGGCGATCTCCGATTCGGGCGCTTTTGTCTTGACGTATTTGATTTCAAGAATGTACTCGTATTTTACCACCGGCTTTGCCGGGTGCTTCTGTAGGTAAATGTCGGTGTAGCAGTTTATGGTGGTTCATTGCAAAAACGCCAGTTCCCGCGGGTCGGATCCTCCGTATAGAACTCATCAATCCACCATATCACGGCCAGCGTTCGTTCGCTCCGTGTGGGTTGGTAGAGTACATCGACGTACGCCCCAGCGTAAGCAGGCGGCAGTGCTGGGATAAACTCAATTCATGCTCTTTGTTCAACATTTTGCGTCTTACAGCAGATATCAACTTCTTCAACTTTTTTTAAGAAGTTGATATCTACCGCTTGTTCGCCGATCTGGTGGGCCAACTGCACGTTCTGCCGACGCAACAGCTCAATCTCCAAGTGTTCAGACGTCTTCCCACTAAAAATCCCCGGCGCTTTCTCCAAAAAGCCGCTTTCCACTACCGGATCTGGTTGGGACGGACCTCGTACTTCGACGCAAGCTCATTGGTCCGCCGACCCGGCGTAGGTTGGCGATGTCCAGCACCATGTGGTTGCTGGTATCTGAGTTACTACCGGCCCGTGTTTGGGATTTGGCTCAATAGTTGTTCGACAATCTTTGTGAAAACATCTTGGTCTTCTACCGGGACAAATCGCCCACTCGGAGTAATAAGGGAGATAAACGTTGAGGCGAGAATCTCCCGTTGGTCAGGGGATAGCCTCCCGGATACGTCAACGGCCATACGTGGTTTCGCCTGAGCAAATGCTCCGGCACACAAGACACACCATATCAATGATGCACGAATTATTGACTTCAACGTCGGCCTCCTGATACTTTTGGGGGTGGAACGATAAATTACTGTATTGTGCGCCAAAAATCCAATTTTTGAAAATTTTTGCGCAGTCTTGGTGCCGGATGTCCTCACTGGCGAGAGCAAATTTTCTATGATTTATATTCGTGTTTTTTGGCTTCTATAAATCGTTTCAGGTCATCTACGGAGTTGATTTGCTGGGCAAACGAGCAGAGATAGTAATGCTCGTCTTTTTTTCCATCGTATTCTCCTCCCCAGTAACTGCCGCAGTCAAGGCAATCCATCGTATCTTCGCTCGACCGGGTTTTGGGACACCATATATATCTGTGGAGAACCCCCCCGGTTCTTCTCAACGGCGTACAGAGGGAACGCCATACCTTGGTATAATAGGCGGCTAAATGGTTGTATATCCACCGTTTTGGGATAGTGGTATCAAGCAAAATCACCCTCAGCGTCTCCATGCTGACCATCCTATCAACGTCAGAAAGGTCTATTTCAAGGGTTGAGACTCTGTAATCCAGTATCTTTTTTCGCTTGGCGGCATCTACCTTATGGGTTACGTATATTTCAACGGCTAACATCTTTTCGCCAATCTGAACGATTATATCAGGTATAATATCATCAAATTTTGCTTCGAAGTAGACTTTATCGAAGTGTACGGTTCTTGGTTCTGATATAATGTATGGGCAGTCATTGGTTGTTTCTACTTTGGGAAGCAGAATCTGTTTTTCCTGTTCAAGGATTTCTTTGGCCATAAGATGGAGCGTAGTTTCAAGACCGTAGGCGCATTCGGCTTGTTGATGGGCAAAATGATGTATTTTTAGATTGCCTTTCTTGGCAATCATTGCCCCGCCGCACCCGGGGCAGTAACAATCACATTTCAAGCCGCTCTCAACGGCTGACACATGAACCAAAGCGTCATTTCTTAGCGCGTATTCTGTTTTTATTTTAGCCATTATAGTAAGATGGTTGGAGTGGTTCAGTATTTTGGACGTATTTAAGGTACATCCCGTCTTTAGAAAAAGATAATATATTGTAAAGCACTATGTAAAGATAATTTTCCCCTAAGCTTATTTTCCTTGTCGGCGGTTCTCGCTACCCAGAGGCGCGGTGGTGGCCATCAGGCGGGGGAAAGAGTATCCCGGACATATTCGAGAGAATATGCCACAGAAGGCCAGGGCTTTTTATGGGCGATGGTGGACAGGAACAGACTACATTTATTATAATTAAGTGGAGTATCACCGGCGAGTTGGCCACGGTAGCTGCGAAACGGCATTTTTGACCCCTTTTTCGCGGTTTTCGCCAGAAATCCTAACCGTTGACAAATATGAAAAAAGCTGTGAGAAAATGGGGATAGGGAATAAACGATCACTGTATTTAAGTGTAAAAAAGCCCGGCAGCCAATTCAACTGTTTAGGACCTTAAGACATCACCATTGGTCGTACAGACCCTGCCACGCGAAAGGCGGCCAGCGTTCATAGATAGGGTTAGCCGCTTTGTGGGTTGATGCCGTCATCTGTCGAGTCGCAGCACGTCCCTACGAAAAGGCTCGCAACCCACTTGTCCTCCAAGTCACTTGCGCGTGAGGACAATCGGTCTGGTACGCTACCCATCCCATCACAGACGCAGGATGTCATCAACCGTTAGGTCGGTGAATCTCGCAATCTCCTCGATGCTTTTACCCTCATCTTTCATTTTTTTCGCGATTTTCTTTGCCCTGCTCTCTTCGCCCTCGATCTTACTGATCATTAAGGCATCTTCCACCTTCCATTCCGTCGTTAACATATTACGTACCTCCGATCTATAGGTTTTAAGGAAATCTACCAAAATACCGTCGCGAATACAATCTTCCGTAGCCCGGTCGATGGCTTGCTCCGGGGTAACGCCTTCGATTTTGGCGTATTCACGACATTTTGCGATAAATATTTCGTAGCCGTTGAGCGTGGCGCTCCGCGCGGCCATGGCAGGATTATGGCCCTTGTTTATGTTGTATACGCGCACGGTTAACTCAAGGTTAACGGGGTATTCCATATCTTGCTTGGCAAACATATCAGATAGTTTTAATTCAACATTATCCAGTATTTCGTCTGTACCGTTGTACAAAACTATAAACTCCGGGCGCGGTATCGTCAGCATATTTTTGCGGTATATGTCTAAATCGTCAGTCCATTGCTCGTAAGTTTTTGCAATGTAAAGCAACATTCGTAGAGGCATATTTTCGTTGATTGTAGATTGGTGCTCAATCATGACCACGAGTTTATTATCCAAGATGAAAGAGAGGTCGTTTAATCGCGTCGTGTAGAGCGGATTTTTGAGCGAGATCAGAGACACCTCAGATTCGAGCCCATAGCGAGTGTCATTAATGGCGTTGTAGAGCTCCAAAATGAGGGGTTTTAGCCCAAATAAGAATCGGAAGAGGGAATCTTTCAATTCCCTCTTCGCATGGGCATCCATAACTGTAATAATATCACTTTTTTCCATAACCAAAAGCCATTTTTAGTGAAAAACGCCGTTATATCCTAAATATAATATATTTTCAGGTAAGAAACGGGTATAAAGTCAAAAAATTAGGATATCACCAAGGCGCAGGAGGGGGATTTTAGCAAAAAACCGCTTGGGCAGGCCTGTTTTTATGTAAACCAAACCACGTAAGTCATTGAGTTTCAACAAAATACCAACGTTGCATAATAAATCTTATGCAAACTTGTGTCGCTAGATAGTCAAGTGAGCCTCTCCCCTGCCGTGTTATGGTTGATATAATCGTATGTCTACGTCGCCTTTGCCTTTGAATACAAGCGTAGCGAGTTTTAGGTCGCTTCTGCTGGCGAAGCGCGGGTCTTTTTTGTATTTTTGGATCTGTACTTCGACCTCTGCGAATTTGTCGGCTATCTCCGGCTCTGTTGCGCCTGCTTTGGCGTATTTTATATCGAGGACGTATTCGTAATGAGTTTAAGCAGATTGGCGTCCATTTCAGTTTAGGGTTGTCAACATAAACCTATCATCGTCCCAGCCAAAATGAGTCATCAAGGCTAATAATTGCAGACCGCTTAGAAAACCTCTATTTATTAAAATACGTCATTACGGTATGAATGTCAAGAAAAGAATAAAAATGTTGTTCAACTTGTTTATGGCCTTTAACTTGAAAAGAGCGCCAAATACGTAATTTGGGGCGACAACGCTGGTGGTTATTGGAATTATTATATGGTCGTGGTTTTTTAAGGGATTTTACCAGTTTTATTGCCACGGTGGGCCCCCCACCCGGCCAGAGATTCAGTGTTTTGATAGGTGCTACGCTGGATCATGATAATTTACAAGCACTTACGCACTTGTACAACCCCCCAAAAAACAGTGTTCTTCGGGTCGGTGTAGCCACCGTTGGGAAGGAATTTTGGGGAATTGTACCAGTGACTGACGTCTATCACGACCCCCACCCATAATGGCCAAAATTGGCATTAATACCTATTTTTTCGGCTATAGACCCCCTCGCCAATGCCAGATACCGGCCGTTCGTTTCGGGTCAATTTTAGACACTTCTAACCTTGCTCTGGCTCATCCCCGCCTCTCCCCTACCCCCTTCACCCCCTCGCCGTTGGCCCCCGGCATGGGGTTGGCTGTCTGCTTGGGGGCATTTAGACCGGTCTGATGAGCGCAAATTGGGGGTAAAATTGGCGTTTATCGCTCAAATATTGACAGGCCGGGTGGCCTTAATGTATTTTATATAGATAACCACGGGAACGGATTGAACCGAAAAGGGGAAAAAATACATGCAACAGCCGGCGGCAGTCATCATCATAAGGGGCCTCTTCCTTGCAACCTTGATTATTGGGGTATTGGGATGTGGCGGACGGCGGACAGTAGATTTGGTCGATAGCTCGTACTTGCGCCCAGACGTGCAGACTTGGGATTGCGGCGCCGACAGCGGTAAAGTTACCGCAACGCTTAAAGACGACGGGGCAATTATTGTCCGCGGTATGGGGGCAATGATGGATTACGACGGCTCTCAGGTACCTACCCCATGGCACGCGCTCAAAGACAGCATTACCAAGGTGATCATTGAGGACGGGGTGACCTCCGTTGGAAAGAGGGCGTTTGGGGATTGTGCCAAACTTACATACATAACGATCGCCGGCAGCGTGACGGCTATAGGAGATTTTGCGTTTGCCGGATCTGCCGCCGTCACAATTCCCAGCAGCGTACTCTCAATAGGTATGAACGCACTCTCCCGCACGGCCTCCATTAATGTGGAGGCGGATAACCCCAATTACAGCTCGGTTGGCGGCGTACTGTTCAATAAAGCGCAAACGGTATTGATACAATATCCGCAAAGCAAGAAAGACACGTCATATACCATCCCCAACAGCGTTACATCAATAGGTGATGATGCGTTTGCGAATTGCGGAAAACTCGCTTCCGTTAAGTTTGGCAGTGGGGTGACCACTATAGGGGAATTCGCGTTTGCCTTTTGCCACAGCTTGAAGTCGGTTACAATCCCAGATAACGTAACAAGGATCGGGTGGGGGGCGTTTGCACATAGCGGCTTGACTTCCGTAACCAGCTTGAATCCTGTTCCGCCCGAAACGATAGGTAAAAGCCCGTTCTTGGACATAGATAAGAATGCGTGCCTATATGTGCCTGAGGAAAGTATCGGTGCTTATCGGGCCGCCGATCATTGGAAAGATTTTGAGTGCATTGAGCCAAAGAATTAGTGTGTGTTGATAACAGTCTGGGTTTACACAAAAGATGGAACTGTATTGGTAGAGGGATTATAAAAGACTTGATTTATGGCTTTAAATTATGGTGTCAGAAATATTTGTAATCACTTGCGGCAGTAACGTATATTTATATTTAATGGCAGTAACAAATTATACAATAAAACGGAATTTGATTGGAGGACAGCCATGAGGGCATTGTGGAAACTTTGTTTGGTCGTGGTTGTGGCTGTGGGTAGTTTGGCGGGGCAGATGGTGATGACTCAGTGTGGGGTCTTTTATTGGTATTTAAGTGTGGGACATCAAGATTGGGACCCAGACACGACCGGTTATCCTATAACTTTAGACAAAAATTTCATAAATGCGGAGGGCGAGGCATGGCGTGCCGCTATCGGTGGACGTTATACTATTATGCGAGCTGATAGTAGCTTTACCGATTTTGATAGAAAGGGCGTTTTTATACGAAGCGGTACGTGGTTTACTATCGAAAACTATCAGATAACTGACCACCCATACCAAAGAGGGCCCGCGACCGTGAACATCGTGTACTATAATTTTCAACGGAACGATGGTACGATAAGAACAGATAGGTTGTACTATACCTTTGTTATGGGCCTTGACGAGAGTACTCACGCACAGATCAGAAATTGTGAATATATAACAAAAGTTCCGACAGAATAAACTACCTGCCTACTTGTTTTTTTCGTCATACTCCAAAGTTTTTAAAAGTCGGCTTCTCGCTTGACAATGGTGTTTTTTTCTGGTATATTTTTCAGGAACATCCCTGTTTTTGTTACTAAGCATATCTTGAATACACTCGTCACTATCAAATGTTTCACGAATATATTCACGATATTCTCTCGCTCCCCATCCTAACTTGGCTACAGCAGTTTCATCCGCGACATATTCAGAACGGATATTTTTTTCTTCTTCTTTTTTGTTGTCAATTTCTCTATCGCGTGGAACCCCCTCAGGATGTAAAATATGCGCCAACTCATGATAATACGCAAACGCGAAATAGTCACCACCATCACGATAACGTTCCCCGAGCCTATAATTCTCGGGCACATATATATAATGGGTGTTTCCTTGCGAAAGTTTTTTATGCACATCCGGTAAGTGCTCTTTTATTGCGCGTAATTCATACATTGGAGGATCCGTTGCAATATACGGTTTCACCATATCTTTACGATATGCAGCTGGCATTTTAAAGATTTTTTGCATATTATAATCAACATAGATTTCCTCACCGGCAACAGGAATAAATCCTGCCTCTAAGACATCCGGAAGGATAAGATGCAACACGTTAAGACCTCTCACAAACGGGTTTCGGTAAGATGCCTCCCCTTTCAACTCCCAAAAATAAACCGTCCCGCCTTTATCAATATTGTTTCTTCCCTCAATCACATCGCCCTTGGCGTACTGCCATAATGCAGCAACATCATCTTTTTGATTAACGTTCAGTATTATGTACACCCCATTTTTTTTACCTATTTCTTGGTTAACCATGGCAAGCGTACTTTTGCCGGGAATTGTTATATCCGCATCCCCCCAAACATTGGGCTTTGACAGCCATGCATGCAG
>Ga0209755_10002172_pt1 | contig 27562 bp, 32 predicted proteins | sample TergutCo191P1_FD_187301 | JGI IMG/M metagenome (GOLD analysis project Ga0209755, IMG submission 187301) | Cornitermes sp. P1 segment gut microbial communities from Petit-Saut dam, French Guiana - Co191P1 (SPAdes) (version 2) | ecosystem: Host-associated > Arthropoda: Insects > Digestive system...
GGGGGGTGATAAATAATTACCGCATTTACAAGAAATATTTACACATCTTACGGGTTTTGTAAGCAATAATACATTATTACTCGAATTCATAAGATGATTATAACATTATAAATATCTTTTGTCAAATAAAAAAACAAAAAAAAACAACAATAGCTAAATTCAACGCACGGGTTTACAATATAAAAATGCAGGCTCAGCGGCAGTCATTAGTGCAGGAACAGCGCCTCAGGATGAACCAGCAGATGCTGCAGTCCATAAAACTGATGGAGCTTCCGGCGGTTGAGCTGCGCGAAAGAATTGAACAGGAGCTTGAGCGAAACCCCGCGCTTGAATTGATAGAAGATAAAAGCACTGTTTCCCTTGATGAAGCGCACGCGCAAAAAAGCGAAAAATACGAGTTATTTGAAACAAGCTCCGATCCGGGAAAACGCGGCGCGGAAAAGTCCGATGAACACAAACGTTTTATCGAAGGCGTGCTGACCCGGCCTGAAACGCTGCAGGAACATCTTCTGCTCCAGCTTAGGCTTGAGCCAATCGATAATGAGCTGCGGGTTATAGCAGAAACTCTTATACAAAATTTAAACGATGACGGTTTTCATATCGAAGAGCCGCTGTCGTTATTTCCGAACGCCGCCGTGCCGCCTGAGCATCTTAATAAAGCGATGGAACTGGTTCAGTCTCTTGATCCCGCGGGCACCTGCACCAGGGATTACAGGCAGTCTCTTGCGGTTCAAATCGCGATTTTAGGCGGCACGCCCGCGGAAGCAGCGGAAATCGATAAAGCCCTTGATAACCTGGAACTTATCGAGAGGGAAAAATACAGCGTCCTAGCTAAGAAGACCGGCTTAACGGAAGAAAAAACCCGCGAAATCTGCGAATATTTAAAAAAGCTTACGCCTTTTCCCGGACGCGCTTTTGAATCAATGAATGATGAGACCCGGTTTGTAATTCCCGATATAAAAGTGATAAGAGATAATGACAGCTTTACAATCAATTTAAATGACGATAATTTTCCCGTTCTTGGCATAAATCACAATTTTGAAGAGTTCGAAAACAGCAATGATAAGGCGGCGCGGGATTTCGCGAGGGATAATATCAGGGAAGCGCGGCTTTTTATCAGCAATTTAAGCCAAAGAAACCAGACATTGGTCAGAGTCGCAAACGCGATATTGGAATTTCAACGCACTTTTTTCATAAAAGGGCCGAAATACCTCGCTCCGCTGACGCTTGGCGACATCGCAAAGGAGCTTAATGTCCATGAAACGACCGTTTCACGCACCGCTAACGGAAAATATATGCAGACTGAATGGGGAATCTTTGAAATCCGGTACTTTTTTTCAAATTCCATAAGCGGCGCGGGATCTTCAGGTTCACAATATTCAAAAAAAAGCGTAAAAGAGATAATAAAAGATATAATTGCGCAGGAAAACCGGCTTTTATCTGATCAGGATATTTCAACATTATTAGGAAAAAAAGGAATTGCGCTGGCGCGCAGAACCGTGGCAAAATATAGGAAGGAACTTGATATGGGTTCTTCATACAATCGCAGATTACAATAATCGAAGATTACAATAGTCAAAGATTAATCTGCGGTTAAAATCGCATAATTTGGGGGTTAATATGAATTTAGAAATTAAAGCAGTGCATTTCACGCTGCACGACGACGCGAAAGAGTATCTTAACAGGAAAATCGAAAGACTCCGCAATGTAGAAAATATGATTGTAGATTTATTAATTACAATAAAACAGGAAAAAGACTTTGAAGCCGAAGCGACAGTAAACTTCCGCTGGGGCGTTTCAATCCATGTCGCTGAAAGAGATTTTGATCTTACAAAGGCGATAGATGAAATGATTGATAAGCTTGACGCAAAAATTATCAAGGAAAAAGAAAAAGTAAAGGAAAAACGTTAAACCACATGGCAAAAACAGCGAAAGAGAAATCCTCTAAAGAAAAAACAAAAAAAGATAAAGAGCCTAATAAATATTTATCCAGAATGGAAAAAGTCCGCAGCTGGATGATAAAAGAAGGCATCGCGCTTATCATGCTGGAAGATACAGAAACGCGCCGCGATCAAAATATCCGCTGGCTGACGGGGCAGCCGGGCGACAGCCTTTTCTTTCTGTCACAGGAAGGAAAGGCGGCTCTTGTCGCCTGGGATGTCAACATGGCAAACCTTTACGCGAAAGAGTCCGGCGCGGCAATCCTTGCCTATGATGATTTTGACCGCCGCCCTCTTAAAGCAATAGCCAAAATTACGCGCTTAATGGAAATCCCGCACGGATCAAAAATTGATTTACCATCTGTGACATCATACCCGGCATTCTTAAAATATGTCGGCGAGCTTTCCGACTACGACATCCTTTGCAATGAAAACGGCGCGGCTTCAGAAATTAATAAACTGCGGGCTGTTAAAGACGATGAAGAAATCGCACTTTACAGGAAGGCGTCGCTGATAACTAACGAGATAATCGATTCAATAGAAAAAAAAGTAATTTCAGGGAAAATTAAAACAGAAGCGGACGCCGCGTTGTTTATCGAACTTGAATCAAGGAAGATGGGCTGCGAAGGATCAAGCTTTGAAACACTCGCCGCCGGGCCGCAAAGGAGTTTTGGAATCCACGCGTTCCCCGCGTGGACAAACGCGCCGTTTGGCGGCAGCGGGCTTTCTATCCTGGACTTTGGCGTGAAATTAGACGGATACTGCACCGATGTGACCCTTACAGTCGCCCGCGGCTTAAATCCCATACAGGAAAAAATGGTATCCCTTGTGGAAAAGGCGGCTAAACTCACTCTGCCGATGGCGCATAACGGAACGCCGGCAAAGGACATCGCCAAGGCCGTTGACGCCTTTTTCGCGAAGTCAAATAAAAAAATGCCGCACGGTCTTGGGCACGGAATCGGCCTTCAGCCGCATGAATATCCTCCGATCAGAAGTTCCAGCGATAACGAATGGACGCTTTCGCCGGGAATGATTTTTACAATAGAGCCTGGTCTTTACGATCCGCTGCTCGGCGGCTGCCGCCTTGAAAATGATTTTCTTATAACTGAATCAGGGTATGAAATTCTGACAACATCAAGAATAATACGGCTTTGAAAGTTTAATTACATTCAGACTAGGCTATAAAGAAAAAAAAAGTTAATATAGTGGCATTATGAAAGTTTGGATCAAATTATTAATCGGCGCGGTTTTAGGAATTATCATTGGTTTTCTTCTTCCGGATAACGATGGCGCGTTATCGGCATTAGTGTGGCTTGAAAAGCTTGCTTTAAATATCGGCCGTTACGCGGTAGTCCCTGTTCTTTTATTTTCGCTGACAATTTCGGTTTATCAGCTGCGATCAGACAACCAGTTCTGGCTGATGGTTTTAAAAAATTTCATTGTAATAACCGGCGTTTCCGCGTTTGTGATTTTCTGCGGCATAATGGCCACGACAATTTTTTCGCCTGACAGAATCCCGATAGAGACAGTCGAACAGGTTGAAGTCTTAGGCTTAAATATCGCCGAAAATATTATTGATTTATTTCCGTCAAATATGATGAGCGTTTTATCAAATGAAGGAATATATCTTTTCCCGTTCTGTATTTTCGCGTTTTTTATCGGTATGGGTTTAAATTATGACAGGGTTTTTTCAAAGCCGGTTATTTCGCTTATCGACTCGCTTTCGCGCATTTTTCTTCACATAACATCGTTTTTTTCTGAAATCCTCGGAATCATTTTAACCGCACTTGCCGCTTTCTGGGCTGTCCGTTTCAGCGATTTACTGCAGGCGAAAGTTTATAAAGATTTAATTATCATGCTTGGGGTGTTCAGCGTTTTTCTTTGCTTTGTTATTCTGCCGCTCTTCCTTTATTTAATAAGACCAAAAATAAATCCATGGCGCGTTCTTTACGGTTACATCGGCGCAGCCATTACGGCATTTTTTTCTGGCGATATAAATTTTTCAATACCGATACTGCTGCGTCTTTCCAAGGATAACCTTGGAATTAAAAGACGGTCAAACGCGTTATCCATTTCTCTTTTTTCAACCTTCTGCCGGTGCGGCAGCGCGATGGCGGCGGCGGCGGCGTTCATTGTCATTATAAAATCATATTCCTATTTAAGAATCGGCACAGGCGACTTGCTGACAATCGGTTTATACGCCTTCGCTATTTCATTCGTACTCGCGCGCCACCCCGGCGACGGCGCGTACATCGCATTAGCCGCGCTTTGTCTTATTTACGGCGGCGGCGAATACAAGGCGGCGTATTTAATAATGAAGCCGATGGCTTTCTACCTAATCGCAGTCGGCACATTTATCGATGTTATGTTAAACGCTTTCGGCTCTTACATAATCGCGCGTACCAGCGGATTCACGGTAGAAAAGAGCATGTCCCATTATATATAGATGAAAAATGAAAAGAAAAATTCCGGCCCGGAAAAACTTCTTGCCGAAGGAATAAAAATTATCCGCGCGGGCAGTAAAGAAACCGATATGCTAATCGCGCCGCGCGCCGCGCAAATATTATCTCTGTTAAAATGTTATATAAACGAAATTGAACATTTCAATTCCGCCTACGGTCTTGTCGGCGCGGCAACTACTGATGAACTTGTTATAAAACACATACTGGATTCTCTTGCGCCTATTGGAATAATAAACAGCTTGATTGACGCGCAAAATAACGATCTTTTTATTGCCGACGTCGGCTCCGGCGCGGGACTTCCCGGCATCCCCCTTGCGATCGTTTTAAACAACTGCAATGTTACCCTGATCGAAAAAATGGGCAGAAGAGCCGGTTTTCTTTTAAACACACAGGCGGCGCTTTCGCTTGATAATATTACGGTAGCGGAATGTGAACTGGAAAATTTTACGCAGATATTTCCCGCGCGTAAAAAAAATTCCGCAAAGCGCAGCAGCGCATCATTCCAGGGATTTGAATTAATCACTTTTCGCGCTTTTAAGCCATTAGAAGATAAATTACTAAAAAATTTGTTAAGAATCCGCAGTCAGCGCGGCATCATTGCCGCTTATAAAGGAAAGCGCGAAAAAATAGACAAAGAGATGGCCGCCCTTGCCGGCTTTTTTAAGGAACAAAAACTTGAATGGGAAGCGCTGCCCTGCCCTGTGCCGTTTCTTGATGAAGAAAGGCACTTGGTCGTGATAAAGTAAATAAAAACTGCATCAGTCATAAAAAAACACCCCGTTACAAAAACGTACCGGGGTACAGGAAAATTTTTTTGATTTTGTTATGTGCTAATAAGCAATACTGAACGTTAAATTTCCTGCAAGGCCGCCTTCCGCCGCAGGCAAAACAGCCACTGTTATATGATCAAGAGGATTTCCTGTCCATGCGGTATAAGCCGAATTCATTTTTCTGCTTTGGCTGAATCCCCTGACAAATCCATAAATCATGCCGCCAAGAAAAACCGCAGCTCCGCCTAACGCCTGAAACATGCCTTGAGCGTTGTTGTTTTGCGCCGCGATTACCAGTATTAAAACGCCGCCTATTTCTATGCCTGCAGTAATACCGCCGCCTAACCAATCCTGATTCATCCATGACCATGTCCCGAAAAAGGAATTAACAAAGCCGGCCAGAATTGGAACGCCGATTATTGGCTTTCTCCCGCTTGCAGCCATTAAATCAAGCTGCGGCCCGGAATTATAACCGATAGAATTCGTTTCAAACACCGGAAGCGAATTCAAAAAATTAAATTCAAATTCCTGAGCGCCTGCAAAACAGGTGATCATTGCCCCAAAAAGAACAATCCAAAGTAATCTCTTCATAAAAGAAAATCTCCTTTCGCGGTCTTTCCCGCCGTCTTTTTTATTTTTCCGCGGAAATAAATTTACCCCAACGGGGAAATTATTATGAAATTGTAAATCCTGCCGGAATTTTTTACATGAGTAAATTACGCACGATTTTTAATAATTACAGAATTTTTAAATCGTCTTTGGAACTGACGCCTGTCTTTACATAAATATTTGACAGATGATTTTCTACAGTGCGAATGCTTATAAACAAATTTTTGGCAATTTGTTTTGCGCTGTAATTTCTTTTTACAAGATATACAATTTCACTTTCACGGCGGGTTAGAGTTGACCATGCGTGATCGGGTTTTGATATTTGGTATTTTTCGTTTACATAAGAGCCGCCTTGCAGTATTGCGTCTATGGCTCTAAGAATTTCACGCGAGTCCGCCGACTTTGGAACATAAGCGTCAGCTCCGGATTCCATCGCAAGTTTTATCAGAAACTGATCTTCATACATTGAGCAGACAAGTATCCGCGGCACGGGAAATTTTCTTTTTACGCAGATTTCTTTGAGCGCCGGAATAAATTCAAGACCGTCCTGCGCGCCGAGGGAAATATCCAATATGATAATCTGCGGCAGATGCACAAGCTGTTCCATAAGCTCGCGCGCTTGTTCAAGACACCCGGCAGTTCCCGCGATTATAAACCTGCCGGTCCCGGTCAGCCATGCGCCGATTCCGTTTATCGCGAGGGGATGATCGTCTATTAATACAATCGAAGTCATAATCTTTCCTTTTTTCCGACAGGCGGAACTTTAAGCGTAATTAAAGAGCCTTCACCTATGCCGCTTTTAATATCCAGCTCAGCGTTGATATAAGCGGCGCGCTCATAAATATCCCAAATGCCAAAATGCCCTTCTGCCCGCAGCGAATGAATCGCGCTATTATCAGGAAAAGCAAAACCTTTCCCGTTATCTGAAACTGATATTAAAAGCAGACCGTCAGGGGATTTTCGCAGCAGCACAAAAACGTTATCCGCTTCCGCGTGTTTTTCAATATTGGATAAACATTCCTGAACAATGCGGTAACATTGAAGCTGAGTGTCATCTTTTGGCAGAATAAGACTGATATCATTTTCCGCTTTTATGTGACATTCAATCTCGCGGCCGCTGAGCTTTGTCCGCTGCCAGAAATTATAACAAAGACTTTCAAGCGCGTTAACAAGCCCCCTTCTTTGAAAATCAGGAGGGATAAGCGTATCGCAGATTCCCCTGATTCTCCGCATTATTTCCCTTTGTTCCTTGGCGGCTTCTTCGTCTTTAATTTGAAAAGAAAGCCGCCACATATCCTGCAAAACAGTATCATGCAAATCGCGGGCTATGCGTTTTCGTTCATTCTCCTGTGCCATTATAACTTCGCGCGAAAAAATATGCGTTTGCTTTTCCCTGTCTTCAGCTTTTTCCAGCCTTGAATAAAGAAACCTCATTCCCAAAATAATTACAATAACAAGCATCGAAAAGAAAAAGAAAAGCTGGAAGTAATGCAGCTGGCTTTTTGCAGAAAGGTTTTCGTCAATGCGCTGTAATATTTGAATTTCATTATCGATTTCCAGAATAGAATTGAAAATATCATTGATATCGCCGGAAATAACCGCCGCTTTAAAACGGGAAATTTCCGAATCAAGTTTTTCAAGCGAATATAAATCATCAGTATGATGTAAAACATACATAGCGTATAACGGAGAAGCGAAGAATTCATTACAAATATAGTAAAACCTGTCAATATGCCCTGAAAGCTCAGCGGCATACTGCGCGGAATTTCCATCAGCGGCGGAATTTCGGCTGACAATGGTTTTTACTTCATGCCATTTTTCAGCTATATCAGAGACAGGTGTGTAAGAGCTGCCGCCGCATCCTGTAAAAAGAATAACAGCGGAAAAAATCAATGCGGTTAACATAGGTTTTAATATATGAAGAATTTTGCTTCTCCTCTAGCCAATTTCAAATAATGATTATAATATATTATTAATGAAAACGGGACAAGCTGGAAATTCAGGCGCGGCTGCAACTTGGAAAATTTTTGTTCTTTGCGCTGTATCGGCGGTATTAAATATATTTTCTAATCATCTTGTAAACGGTATTACAAGGCTTCCGCTATATCTTGATACCGTGTTTACTGCCGCTATGTGTTTTACAGCAGGTCTTCTTCCGGGAATTATTACAGGAATATTTCTCCCGGTATTACTGATTCCTGTTAATTATTTATTTTTATACAATCTGCCTTTAGAAACAATCTGGCCGGCTTATTTTTTTCTCGTCTGCGCATTAGGTGAAATTATCATAATCTGCTTTTTCTATAAAAAAATCAAACCGATAGAAAGAGAATTCCTTGCTAATCTTGAAGGCAAAAAACCGCTTTTGCAATCATTTGTCCTTATCGCCACGCAGCTGCTTGTTCTTGCCGCTCTGGACTGCGTTATTATAAGCATCCTTGGCGGGATAACAGGCTATACAATCGGTTTATTTTCCATGTCAAGACCATTGTACCCTGAAGACACGTTCCTTCTTGGCCTGATTCGGAACAATGTGCCGCAGCTTGCCTCCGAGATTCTGTCACGCATACCTATCAATGTAGTTGACAGGTTTATCGTAATATTCGGCGGCTATGGATTTTCGCTTTTTTACAGGAAGTGGCTTAAAACACAAAGCACTGCAGCTCCTTTATAATACAAATTACACCGTTAAAAGTGCTATATTTACCTATTAAAAAAACGCCAATTTACCGATAAAAAAAGGAGGGACAATTTTGGCTTATAAAAACGTTTTATCTTCATATAAAGAAACTACCGTAAAAACCGCGGGGCAGGGGCAGCTTATCGTCATGCTTTATGACGAGGCTGTAAAGCAGCTGACAAAAGCCGCTTCGCTTATCGATTTAAATAACAAGGATAAAAAAGACCCGGGAAGAATCGAACAGATCAGCAAGGCTGTTATGAAAACCGAGGAAATACTGACAGAGTTGATGGTATCGCTAGATTTTGATCAAGGCGGCGAAATTTCCAAGAATTTGTTTTCGCTTTATACATGGTTTAACAGGGAACTTGTCGAAGCGAACATCAATCAGGATATGGAAAGAATGTTAGCTGTAAAGGATATGCTTGCGGATTTAAGAAACACATGGAGCACTGTAGCGAATCAAAGCCCCGCAAATAAGCCGAATGAGGCGGTAGGTTTAAACATTGCAGGATAGGGAGGGATTATGGCGGTTTTAACACAAGAGCCGGCGGCAGCAGTTGAAATTGATTCCGCGGAGCTGGCGCAGAGAGTCGCGGTTTTAAGGCGTTTTAAAAAATTACTGACACAGCAGAGAGACAGGTTTAGAAATTATCTTGATCTGCTTGATAAACAGCAGGGTGTAATTGAATCCGGCAGCGCGGAAGACCTGCTGCGTTATGTAGAAATAGAAGAAAAAGTTGTCGCGGATATTTTCTCCATTCAGAAGGTAATCGATCCTCTGGAAGAAATGTATTATACAATTGTTACAAACAAAGACCCCGCGGGTTTCCGCAAAGACGTTAATATTAATGATCCGGCGGACAGCCATGAAGAAGTAACAGGCTTAAAGGCGTCGCTGGAAAGACTTCAGAGCGAAGCTGTTATGCGCTCTACAAAGAATAAGGAGCTGCTTTCCAAACGCATGATTGAACTGCGATCCGAAATTAAGAACCTTAGAAACAATCCATACAATACAAGCAGCAGAAGTTATTCAAATTCTGTTAAAGCGACTATTGTAGACATTCACGGCTAAGCGCGCGTTACCAGTCTTTTATTAATAATCAAGCGCCGGTCCGCACCCAGACTTCGCCGTGGCCTGAAAAAGAAGCACTCGAATCAATTTTGTAAACAAATACGCGTCCGTCCATTACCAGTGTAATATTTTCGCTGGCGGTCTGATAAGTTCCGTAATAAACCCTGTTGTTCATAATATAGTTTAACGTACCGCTGTTCGCGTTTCCAATAAACCTGATATCCAGAGTTCCTCCGGAAAGCCTGTAATTTCCGGTTTGAAATTCCCCCGTCTGCGCTTCGAGGTAACTTGAAATCCCGCCTGCGGTTTGCTGCGCCGCTGCTTGCTGCGCCGCTGCTTGTTGCTGCGCCGGAGCAGGTATCTGGTTTGCGCCCCTTTCAATTAAAAAATCAACGATCTGAATATTCCCATTGTTTTGCGCAATAGAAAAAGCGGTAGCTCCGTCTTTGTTTCTTGCGTTAATATTCGCGCCGTAATCAACTAGCAGCCTGACAAGCTCTAAGTTATCATGCTTGGACGCGTATAAAAGACAGGTCATTCCGTCATAATGCCTGCCTGCCTGCGGATAAAAATAATTTACGTCAACTCCGGACAGGATAAAATATCTTGCGATATCGAACCTTTGCTTTTCCATTGCCAAAAGAAGTATTTCGCCGTTAGCTGTCACTCCGCTGCTAAGGATAAACTGAATTACATCATTAGGCTGGTTCATGTTTATCGCCGTGTATAAATTAAACGCACCAGGGCGAACGTTATGCCTTAGCAGAAGTGAAAGCGTTCTTAATGTTGTCTCGCCGTATGAATATGTTACGGCAAAATTCATTATTAGGTTTTTTTCATACGCAGGTATAATGTTAATATTTTTATTAATAATATTTTCGATTAAAGGATAATCATTTTTTATCAGCGCGTTCACTAAATCCCATTTATAATCATCGGCGAACAAGAGCGCGCCGGAAAAAAACAGAATTACTGCTATTGATTTTTTCATTATCGTCCCCTCCCAAAAGAACCATAATGGCTTGATTCTTACACGTTTATTTCTTTATCAAGCTTATTATTTTCCGCTTCCAAAAGTTTTATCATGCTGTTTTGCTTTGCGATCTCCAATTCCATAATTTCTTTCTTTAATTCAAGTTCCCTTATTCTATCTTTATGCGTGCTTTTTTTATGTGAAAGAACAATAGCGATGATAGGTATAGACAGCGTCATTGCTGTGATAGTTAAACCGACAAATGCTCCCATAAAAATAACTCCGTTCTCCTTTTAAAATTAATTAACAGGCGGCATCACCGCGCCTTTTACATTAATAGCATTTGTCAAAAAGGTAATTTGTGGGCGATACTGGATTCGAACCGGTGACTTCTACCGTGTGAAGGTAGCACTCTAACCACTGAGTTAATCGCCCACAAATTAACCTAACACTCTCCCGCTGAGTTAATCGCCCATAAATTAATTTTAAACGCTTTCTCCTTACTCCGTTTTAAGCGCGTCGTCAAAGGCGACATCCGATGGAGAGAAATTGATGTTCTTGACAAACTCGAATGCTTCTTTCGCGCCGACTTCCCTGTTCATACCGGAGTCTTCCCATTCCACCGAGAGCGGACCCTTGTAGTTAATCGAGTTGAGTTCGCGGATAATGCTTTCAAAGTCGACATCGCCGTGGCCGAGCGAGCGGAAGTTCCAGCCGCGCTTTACATCGCCGAATGTTAAATGCGATCCAAGAATGCCTGTTCTGCCGTCCAGGGTTACAGCGGCGTCTTTCATGTGAACATGCCAAATCTTCGGCGCAAAGTCGCGGATAAAAAGATGCGGCGTGATTCCCTGCCAGATTAAATGAGAAGGATCAAAATTAAAACCAAGGGTTTTCCGGTTTTTGAATTCCTTAAGAAGCCGCTCGGCGGAATAGTAATCAAAAGCGATTTCTGTCGGATGGACTTCGAGGGCGAACTTAATTCCGCTCTTGTCAAACTCGTCAAAAATGGGAGACCAAAGTTTGATAATCTGTGCATAGGCGTCATTTATCATCTGTTCTGTGGTCTGCGGGAACGAATACCAGTATGCCCAAATCGGGCTTCCCATAAAACCGGTTACAATTTTTACGCCCATGTTTTTCGCGGCGGCGGCGGCGTACTTCATTTCCTGAACTGCCCACTTGCGAATCTCTTCCGGCTTGTCGGCTAACGCCGCGGGAGCGAAACCGTTAAGGCGCGTATCCCAGTTGTCGCCGACGCACTGTCCGATTAAGTGCGTCCCGACAGCGTAAACTTTTAAATTAAAGTTCTTTAAAATATTTTTACGTTCCTCAACATACTTGGAATCGGTCGCCGCTTTTTTTAAATCAAGGTGATCGCCCCAGCACGCGATTTCAATTCCCTCATAGCCAAAGGCTTTTGCTTTTTCGCAGAATTTTTCAAAAGGCATATCAGCCCACTGCCCGGAAAATAATGTTATCGGCCTTGTCATTTATTACTCCTAATTACGGGTATATATAAGAAACAGGAAGTCATTTGGCTTAAATATAGAATAAAAACAAATAAAATGCAAGTATTGAAAAAGAAATATATGTTTAAATTAAGGATTTATCATTTGCCCGTATTAATTGCCGCCGTCCTGATCCTTGCGTTATGCATGGCGTTTTCAGGATGTTATACCCTTAATCAGGGAGCCGCGATGATCAGCTATCTGAACAAGGCTGTCCCGCTGGAAGAAGTTGACGACGAACAGTTTGTCTTGCTTGTCACGGACATCCGCAGTTTCGCGGTTGAGTATCTAGGACTAGCGCAGAGCCGCAATTACACCCGCTATGTGGAAATTGACAGAAGTTATCTTGCCGCGGTTGTTTCCGCTTCGGCCAAAGATTCTTTTTACCGCTACGAATGGTCTTTCCCGGTTGTCGGCAGAATGCCGTACAAAGGTTTTTTTAATATTGATGACGCGCGAAGGGAGCAGGCAAAACTAGAAAAACTTGATTTAGATGTCTGGATCCGCGGGGTAGACGCATTCAGCACTTTAGGCTGGTTTCGGGATCCGCTTTATTCTTTTATGCGCGATTACTCCTCATGGAGGCTCGCTGACCTTATCATCCATGAACTTGTTCACGCGACAATTTTTATAAAGGGACAGGTAACATTTAACGAAGAACTGGCAGAGTTTATAGGAAGCAAAGCGGCAAAACTTTTCATCGAAACACGTTATGGAATTGATTCCGCGCAATACGCAGAGATGATCACTTCCGCGCAGGAGAGCCAAAAATACATTGAATTTATACAGGAGCTGATCGCGGAGCTTGAAATACTTTACGCAAGCGGACAAAGTAGAGATGTAATTTTAGCTGAAAAAGAGCGAATCATTAATGCCGCGAAAGAGCGCTTTGACTTAGAGTACATCAGCCGTTTTTCAAGCGATAATTACCGCGGCTTTTCCCGGCTGCAGATAAATAATGCATTCCTTGAGCTTTACAGGCTTTACTATGCTAAAGATAATTTTTATGAAGATTTATTTGAACGATCAGGCGGCGACCTTAGGGCTTTTATCGCGGCGGCGAAAAAAGTTACAGGAAAAGGCGGAAACCCAAGAGAACAACTGGAGAGGGCGCTTCTTAACTAATTCGACAACTTTAAAATACCGCTGTATAATTATTAAATGAAAATAAAATATTTCTTTATAAGCGTAATTCTAACATTTGCTTTTTTTAGCTGCGCTACATCGCGCCCTTCGCCGCATCAATATGACTTTACGCTAAAAAACACTTTATCCATTTTTCTGCTGCAGAATAACGATAGCTATTTTTTCTGTATACCGGTTCAGTATATCGGCGATTATCATATCGGCGGCTTTGAATTTACAGGCGGCTTTATTCAAATCGGCGAATATAAAATTTTGTTAGATAGAAATGATTTAAATATTTCAGTATACCTTAATGAATCAACAGATGAGGCTGGAAATTCAAACGGTGCTTTTAACTTAATTTATCTGGAAGAAAACGGCGTTGTTCAGATTTCTAAAATGAGCGAACCTTTAGCGGCTAGACATGAGCTTGATGATATGATGAACAATTATTCGGTTTTTATAGAAAGATATCTTAGAAATAAAGAGTACGAAAAAATAATAAATGAATTTGAAAAAGGAAATATTAATTCCATGATGCGCGTTGAATACAATCTTGTTATTGACAATGAACCGCAGAACGGAAACGCAATGCTTGACTTTTTTGAAATTGACGACGGCCTTGCAGCGGATCCGCAGTGGTTTCCCGCGAACCTCGATTTTTTTGCGTCAAGCTATCTGTATAGATAAAACTAATAATACAGTTCCTGATAAACACTGCCCATCGCCGGAACTCTTCTTCCAAAGTCTCTTGTTTCATAAATTGTAACGGTTTCAACTAACAGATCCGCAGGCAGGGCTGACGCGTTACGCCAGCGCTGCACTCTGGTCATTCCGCCGTTATACGACATAAGTGCAAGCTGATCGTTGTTAAAACGATCAAATAAATAGCTGTAATAATAAGCGCCTATGTATACATTAGTATCAATATCTGTTGAATCAATAACGTTGTCCGCGCCAAAAAAATTAGGACCGCCTGATCGCCTTATGCGGTCAGCCATATCCCGCGCTGTATCCGGCATCAGCTGCATAAACCCGACAGCGCCGGCGCTTGAGACAACTGCGCCTTGAAACGCGCTTTCGGTACGGATCAATCCGTATAAAAGCGATGGCGCGATGTTAAACTGCAGCGCTCGCGTTTCTATTAATTCAAGGTGCGGACGCGGAAACATTAATTCTATATCGCGCCTTGTCTTTTTATAATTTTCCCTGTTAACATATAAAGCGGCAAGGCGCATAGATTGAAAATAATTTCCGGCTTTTTCAAGCGCATCTGCGGCCGCCCGCAATTCGCCGGCGCTCATGCGCTCTTCATGCGCTCTGATGTAAGGAACGCAGAATTCCGCGGCTTCATTTTTAAAAAACCCAAGAATAAAATCAAGTAACGGCGATATCGCGTCCTCAAGATCGCTTGAATCTTCTTCAAAACTGAAAAAAGGCAGTTTAAGAGCCGCGGCGCTTTGTCTGCGGTAATAAAGAGCGGGCATTAAAAAAGTATCGCTTGTGTTATACGCAATCCGAAGGAACGAAAACATATCATATAACTCACTGTTAAAAAACTGCGACAGCGTCTGCCGTTGCTGCGGGGAAAGGTAACCTTCCTGAATTGCCCTTGCAATCACCCATGCGAAACCGGATTTTAATCCGTTGCCTTTGGCGTCTTTTATAATACCGAATGTTTTAATGATATTTGCCCAGTCATTCGACGCGGTAAGATTGTGAAGATGCCTTTCCATTAGATCATTAATATAGTTGAGGCTTTGTAAATACGGGCAATATTTTTCCAGCCGTTCCATTGTTACGGATAAATTTGATGCAAGCGCTAAATCAAGCAAGTACCATATACACGCGTCAATCTGCTCGCTGTCAGGCGCTAAAAAAAGAGCCTTGTCAAACAGAAATGCCGCAAGATTACCCTGTCCTGTGCGGCGCGCTATCCTTGCGGCGAAAAAAACAAGCCTGTATCTAATCTCGTCTGTTGATGATCCGTCAACAACTGAGGGCAGGTTTGCTTCCCATTGTATAAAAAGATTTAATCCTTCCGCGCCTGTAGAAGTGTATTGGAAAGCCCTTCCAAGGTCATTTATGGAATTCGGATAATTGATAAAAAACTGCGGAATAACCTGCGGCCACACTCTGTTAGCTGCAACACTTTCGCCAGGAGTCTCCATAAACGCGCGAAACGATCTGAGCGCCTCATTGTAACTCAGCCGCGTTATCGCATAACGCGCTTCAATCGCGGCATACTCCTCTCTGGAAAAAAAATCAGAGCGCTTGTTACATTCGTTTATAACAAAAGCCCTTGCCTCGCCGCAGGACAACGATGAATCCTGATCATATTCAAGAAGAAAAGAAAGCGCGTTTTTTTTATTTACCGGCGCGTTGCTGTTCTGCGGAACAACATCAAAGGCAGCTCTCCACCAGTGCGAAGCCTCGCGTCTTACAAGGGTAACTGTCTTTGATGAAAGCTCATTTCCCTGCGTCATTAAAATCGCAAGCTGTTCCGCGGCTGCCTGTCTTGTATAAACATTTTCGCTTAAAAGAGCGTTTTCAAATAACCTGATTTTTTCGGGTCTGTTTTCAGGATCAGAGCCGATTAATAAACCAAGGTAAAAATCATTATTATAAACCGGAGTCTGCTGTGACGCGCAGGAAACTGCAAAGAGAAATAAAAACGCAATAAAAAAAACGCGGCTAAAATGTCCTGTTTGCATGATTAAAACCGGAAACACTTAGTTCCGCGGAGGAATGCGGATTGTTCTTCCGGAAATAATGTAATTCGGATTTCGAATATTATTAAATTGAGCGATCCTCATATAAAGCCAGGGTGTACGGTAAAATGCTTCGGAGATATCCCATAATGTATCGCCCCACCGGATCATATAATTAATGCCTTCTCTTGGAATTACCGCAGGCACATTATAGGAAGCGACGGGCGGACTGCGCCTGGAAGCTGACGCGCTTACAGCAGCGGCGGCAGGCCGGTCAACAGGCGCGGTAATAACAGGCGGAGGTTCAACAATCTGCAGAACAGGCTCAGGCTGAGCTTGAATTACAGGTTCACTTAACGTCACCCGTTCAGGCGGCAGAAGAACAGGCTGCTGCGTTTCAGGTTGTTGTACAGCAGGCTGTTCTGTCTGTGTAACAGCGGGCTTGTTAAAAAATGATTTTACAAGATTTAATCCGCCGAAGAAAAACAGCCATGCCGAAATAAGAGCAAGAATTAAAATAACGCCGATTAAAACAAAAAGCCACGGCTTGGGCGCGGATTTTTTTTCGTTTCTGATTCTGGAAGCATGCTGATATAAACCCGAAGGAGGCTCTTCATTTGTTTCAAGCTCAAAATCCGGGATATCAAGCTCGCGCGCTGTTTCATCCATCGATTTTAACGAAACAGTAAGCACATAATGTTCGCCGCCTGCTGTGTTATCAAGATCAATCGCGTCGGCAATGACATTACCGTTGGAATCGGAAGAAATTATCATCTCGATTGACGGCTCGCCCTTCGGCCTTTTTTTAATATTTTCTACAACAACCGTTCCAATGTACTGGGCATCCGCCATTAAATCTGTGGAACTTCTATATAGATCAATCTGAACGCTCGGCTGATTATCATGAACTGTGGTAAGAATTAGTCTTTTTTTTACTAAGGAGTCCTCTTCTACTATGGGGTAAAATTCCCCATTGGCGATCTTAATACCGATTCTTGATGCCATTATTTAAGCTCCTTTTTTAAAATTTAGACGCAGAATTTGCCTTTGTCAAGACAGATTACAATAATTAAGTTTAATTATCGGCAAAATGATTGATAAAAAGCATAAAATCGACCGATAATATAAGATATGAGTCCAGTTCTATTCGGCGTTATCGGTATAGTGCTAGTTGTTTCTATCATTATAATGATGAGAGGGTTTCTCAAAGGCGGTTCTTTCGGCGGAAAACATTCAAAAGATGTTGAAGCCGCCATAAAAGAAGCAAACAAACGCCTTGCGCAAAACCCAAATGATCCAGAAGCCCTTTATATAATCGGCAATGCTTATTTTGACGAACAAAACTGGGACAAAGCTATGAAAACTTTTGAGCAGCTAACAGAGATGCTCACACCCACGCCTACCCCGGGCGTCGATAATTTTCAGGCTCATCTTAGATACGGAATATCAGCCAGAAAACTCGGCATGCTGGAACAGGCGTATAAAGGTTTTGCCGCCGCAAGAACAATCAGGCAGGATAATTTTGAGGTTAACTTTGAGCTTGGCGCTCTTGAGTTTGACAGAAAAAATTATGAAAAAGCCGTTTTACTTTTAAAGACCGCGCGCGCTCAGGATCCCGAAAGCCCGGCGGTTTTACGTTATATGGGGCATGCGCTTTTCAGATTAAAAAAACCAAAAGAGGCGATGAGTTTTATCCGCAAAGCAATCGACCTTGCCCCGGACGACAAAGAATCGCTTTATACTCTCGCTGAATGTTATCACGAAGCGAACCAGATTGAGCAGGCGCTGCGCATCTTTAACCATCTTCGCGCTGACCCGGTAATGGGACCGAACGCCTGCCTTATCGCCGGAACAATCCATCTTGACACAAGGCAGGTAGAAGCCGCGGTACAGGATTTTGAAATAGGACTGCGCCACACAAACATCAAGGCGGATATTTTAGTTGAACTTAGATACAAACTTGCGACAACATTAATAAAAGCAAATGAAATCGGCAAGGCGATACCATATTTAAAACAGATTCAGGCGGAAAATCCGTCATATAAAGACGTTCAGGTTCTGTTAGGTAAATATATTGAGCTTAACGCAAACCGCAATTTGCAGCTATTCCTTATGGGTTCGTCCGCGGATTTTGTCGCGCTGTGCAGAAAAATTGTAATGACCTATTACCCAAAAGCAAAAGTAAAAATTTTAAATATTTCAGTTAACAAAAGCGAATGGGCGGACATACTCGCGGAAATTGATACCATTAAATGGTCTGATGTTATTATGTTCCGTTTTATCAGAACGCAGGGTTCTATCGGCGAGCTGATCGTAAGAGACTTCGGCGGCCATCTAAAGGACGCAAAAGCCGGCAAGGGCATCTGCGTCACAGTAGGCACATACACAGAAGAAGCGAAAAGATACACAGAAGCGCGCCTTATTGATTTAATCGAAAAAGAACAGCTTCAGGCAATCCTCAACAAACTGGATGTAAAAGCAGCCGCGTTAAAATAAAGTTAAAATAAAAATAATTTAAGCTGTTCCAAAAACGTTAATTAACATTCTTTAACATTAAAAGCAGGGGCAGATGATCGCTTAGGCCATACCCTGTCCGCGGATTATATGAAACGGGAATTCCGCCAGAATCCGCAAACGGCTCAAAATTAATGATAGATGTTCTTTCATATTCCCAGCCGGTATCATTAAAAAATTGTGCGGAAAGCAAAAAATGATCGATTGTTTCCCATGCGTATTTGTAATAATAAGTGCCGTTTGTTAATTCACGCAGCCACGGCGAAAAAAGAGCAATTACGGTTTCTTGAAAATAAACCGGAGATGGCGGAATGTTTCCGCTTATCACAATATAATCTTTTTGCTCGCCGCCTGTCAGTTGAACGCAATGAGGATCATCAGGAAGCAGCGCGCTTATATAAGCCGATCCTTGCCTGTAAAACTCATCAAAATTTTCATTTAAATCGCCTGCGATAACAACGCATGTTTCAGGATCATTTTCCCAAAGTTCGCGGATACGCCGCAGGATCACTCTGGCGGAAGACTTGCGCACATTTTCCGTAACATCATCCCCGCCGATTTTTGATTTCCAGTGGCAAATAAAAATGATGATATCGCCGTTTTCGATCTGAAGCCTCGCCTCCAGAACAGGGCGCGGAATTGATTCGCCGTCAATAGTGATTGTGTGAGCCATTATGTCCAATAACGGAAAACGGCTGAGTATTCCAAGGCCAATCGCAGAACCGGTATTGCCGGCAAAATAACTCCATGTATATTTATCGCCTAATGATGCGGCAAGGTCTTCCAGTATTTTTAAAGACTCAATCTCCTGAAGCAAGAAAACATCCGGCATTGGCTCGATCTTTTTAATTGCCGCGGCAATCGTATTAATGCGCCCCATGTACTTTTCCGCTGACCACCCCGAAGTCAAAAGAAACTCGCTGTACTCATAGCCGTCATCTACCCCGTCAAAAAGATTATGCACATTCCATGTCATCAGCGTTATCGCGCTGGAATTCACAGGCGTCTCAGGCTCGGATGTAACGCAGCCGGAAATTACTGCCGCAGTAAGAAAAAGACACATAATGTTCCATAAACAATATTTATTATTCTCCATAAACAACCTCCAAAAATTGATTTTCTATATATGGGTGCGGACTCATCATTTTGCATGACCGAAATTGAAATTTTTTGTTTTTTTTACCACGAATCACACCTTCGATGTGGGCACGAATTAAAACGAATTGACACGAATATGGAGAAGAGAGTTTTATCACGAAAGAATACGAATGAAGACGAGAAAACAAAAATAGGAGAAGAGGAAAATTTCTTTTTTCTTTTTATTAATTTTTACATCATATGACTCAGATATTATGACCAAAAATGAAACATATTATCTCCATTAATAATTAACTATTCCGACCAACCGTCTTGATGCCTAACCGCAAGTAAGGCCGTGATCTTATCTTTGCGTTCTTGGGCATATGCTTCATCAACCTCTGCTGTTGCCAGTGATTCTGCTGATAAATACAGTGCAAGCCTGTAGCCCAGTTCTTGTTCTGCCTGTTATTCAAGATAAGCAATGTTAACAGTCCTTTTGGCGCGAATGTATCTACAGACCAGCCAGCCGCGCAAAGCCCGATGATTATTGATGTCACGTTACATGACGATAACGGCTTTCTTTGTTGTCTCTCTGACTGCGGAATAGCTTACAAGCGCCGTTGTCAATTTCTTTCTTGTTGTTAGCTGAATTTTAGTTTTCATTTGTCTTTTCTTCTTTCATGCTTTGTCTCCCTTGCCTTAGTGTATAAGACTAAAATACAAGAGAGCCGTACCGGGGAAGGCTGGCAGGTTTTATTTTAAGATAATAGAGTCAAGGAGAATAAAAATATGGATAATAATAAAACAACTAACGAAACTGTGTTGGAAAACACAGAACTAAAGAAAGCCGTTGACCTTCTTGAAAACAATGGGTTCTATGTGGTTCTTGTTGATTCAGGACTTCATAAAAATAAATTTACCGGAGCTTTGGCGATTCGGGCTTAGCCAAACCGGATAACAACAATCGAATACCATCCTGACAAACCTAAGTTTTAAATGACAGCCTGTGCCAGCATTCACGAAAAAATTCTGAACACGTTATAAGTGATATTTCGACATTACTCATACCCCTTGTGTTATTTCTTGAAAATGCTCAAATAACTCCTGCCAACTGCTATGATTCAATGTTTCGCAATTGACGTAAAAATCATTTTTTTCAGACATTGTAAAGATTCCAAAAATCGAACTGCTCTTCTCATCAATGGGGCTAGCATTATTAGTATTCCAGTGTTCAAATAAACCCTTATTAAGCTTACGAAGAAGAAGATGACCAATTTCATGAGCAATATAATCTCTTAATTTCTTTTCATTTCCGTCATCAAGTAATTTCTTGTCGTAATGAATAACAAAACTACCGCGGTACGCAGAACGAACTGGTATTTTCGGGGTATAAAATACTGATGAGGCTGGTTTATTCACAGGATCTAATTCTTTATATGGTTCACAGACAACAATAAAACGACTATCTTTCACATGCTCCCGAATATAACACTCAATTCCGCGCATCACATGAGCTAAGAATTGCTTTTTAAGGTACAAGGAAAATTCAAGATATGCGTCATATATTTTTTTTAAATTTACTTCGTCAATCTGAAATTTTTCTGATATTTTTTTTAATTTCTGATTGTTAATTTTAAATTCGTCTTTACTTTCCAAATTGCAAGACATTGTCTACCACCTTTAGCTGCAAAGTAACATCCCCCTCCATTTCTTTTTACAGTTTTATGATTTAAAAAACGGTTTGTATTTTTAACCGGTATATAAAAAAGGTATCCGGTTCTTTTATGAAACAGGATACCTTATCACTCTCTTTTAATAACGCCACGAGCCAGTAATGAACATAGAACGCAGTGTCACATATTGACTGTAGATCTCATCTTCATGTATCTTCTCTTCCTTTCCACCAAAGAAGACCTCAGGATTACCCATGCAGTAGCGTATGTATTTCATACGCTTTTCATTATTGGTAATTTTTCGTTTATCAAAAGCAGCATCTACATCTTTACCAGTTTCACATTTTTTTAGAACATTAACTAAAATTGGATTATACATGGGTTCCTCACTCTTGTTACAACAACTCTGGAAAATAGTATTTTCTTGTTTTCACCTATAGGCCTCAACGAAGCCATATATTTTTACGGCTCTATTAATCGCCGAAAAAACCATTATACCATGACCGTGTTTTTCATAAAAAACGACCTACCGACACCTTCAATAGAAATCGAACTGATACTCATCCTTACTATGGATGTACTCTACCAACTGAGCTATAAGGGCAAACCAAGCCAATTAAAAACATAGCTCATATTTTTATCGACTTTTATATTGCCGATAAAACATATTTTCCTTCTTTTTCATAAAAAAGACAACCCCACCGCCGACCATAGCCAGCAGGACCTCTATGAGTAGTTATCCTGAAAACCCTCCCATTATGGAAAACCCCCTATATTTTAAGAATATAATTATTTGAGTTTTTAGTCAAATTATATAATAAAAAAATCGAAAAATATTGGGTTTTTGAAACAAAATGGACTATTCAAAGCCAAAATCCCTTCAATAATAAACATAAATTATTATGATAAGAAAAGGAAAAATAGCAAAAAATAATCTGACCTGTTTCAATTCGTTCGGATCTGTGCATTTCCACATCAACCTGATCGCCTAAGCCGCGAATTTAAATGTCACCGATTTTATCATTAATCACAGTTAACACAACATCAATTAAAACCTGTTTGGCGTCAGGGTGTGTAAGCAATGTTTTGGAAATTCAATCGTCACTGGGTGGAAAAATATCCGCGTCTGCCAGAAACACACAGCTTAGAAATTTAGCATTTGAAGTCATAAACAACCTCCAAAAATTTATTTACTATATATGGGTGCGGACTCATTATTTTGCATGACCGAAAACTCATTTTTCTTGAAAATTCCGCCAAATTTGGTTATGATTAACTTATTCGGAGGTTTTATGGGTCTGGGAAAAACATTAAAAATTGCTTTAACTCAGCAAATAAAATGCGATAAGTGCGGCGCTGTAATTGTAGACGGATCGTATAATAAAGATCCAAACTATATTACAGATAATTTCGGGAATCTGCGGCTGACCAATCCTGGCGGTTCAGGAGTCGGGATTTTTAATAATTTGGTATACGGCGCGCAGAAAAAAACCCTGTGTTCAGCCTGTAAATTTGCGGAATCGTTTAAAAAGGATATGGAAGGAATACAGGCTCAGCAGGATCAGGCGATTGCGGACGCAATGGAACTTGACAGGGAAAAAATGGAAATGGAGAAAGAAAAAATAGAGCTGGAAAGAGAGCTTTTGCGGGTGTAATTGGAAAACGCGAAAGCGCAGGCGGCAGCGGCTGTAATCCAGAGCCGGCAGGTTTATACACAGCCGGTACAAACACCGCCTGCGCAGCAAACACCGCAGCATAAACAGCCGCGCGCTCAATCCGCTCCCGCAAACAGGCCAAAAGCAAAGTTTTGCTCAGGCTGCGGAAACCACCTGAAAGAAAACGCCCGTTTTTGTTCAAAATGCGGAAAAAGTATCAGCTAACAACACGCAAAGGAGACTACTATGATTTTCTGCGAACAATGCGGAACACAGCTTAAAGACACCGCGAAATTCTGCAATAAGTGCGGAACACAAGTCCAGGCTGCTGTTGAACAGGTATCAGCCGATATAGTATGCGCGAAATGCGGAGGGCGGCTTGAAGAAGGAGAAGCTTTTTGCAGCCAATGCGGCGTAAAGGCAGAAGCAGGACATAACATAACACAGCAACAGCCTGTTCCATTACAACCGGCTCAGCCTACCCAAGCGGTTCCGGAACAACCAGCTGTGGCACAGATACAACAACAAGTAAGCGATCAGGTTTTAAAGGAAGGTGTGTTTAGTGTATTTATACAAGTCTCACCAGATCCGCCAGAAGTTATATGCATAAATGGTATCTTACGTCTCTATAATAATAGAATAGAAATAAAAAATAATATAAATATAAGCAGGTCTTTACCAATTGAGCAAATATCCTCAGTAGATTTCGGTTTGTTCAGTAGTTTAAATATCAATTTAATTGATGGCAACTATTGGAATATTTCAACAGAAAAAAAATATTATCCAAATGATAAAAAAGCCATTAAACAGGATAATGAATCCTGGGCTTCTGCCATTAACAGTTTGCTTGAGTGAAAGTTCTCAGCCTACCGCAGGATGCCACCTGTTTAATATAGTTGACAATCTCTCCCTAATATACCGGCTTTCCGGATCAAGCTGGAGAGCTTTTAATAAGTCCGCTTCCGCGCGTTCTGCATCCGCAGGATCGCCGATTCTTTGATTTCCGCCTTTTTGCCATGCGCGTAAATAATATGTCCAGCCGCGTGTCGCATAAAGCTGCGCGACATTCGGCTCATATAAGATAGCCTGACTGTAATCGGCAATGGCGTGATCATGATCTCCTTTTTGTGAATACGCTACGCCCCGGTTATAATAAGCAAAAGGATTATTCGTTTCCAATCTTAAAACCTGGGAATAGTCAGATATGGCTCTATCCCAATTCCCGTTGTTATAATTCCTTTCCGCGCTTGTAAACCATTCGGCAGCTGTCTGCCCCATTACTATAACAGGAAAAACAATGATTAATAATATCATTAATATAAAAAATCTGCTTTTCATTTAATTCCTCCGTTTTTACTTCTTAATTAATCAAACGTGATTTTTCTGAATAATTATATTATAATACGACTAAGCCTGTTTTAAAAGGAGAAAATAATGATTTTTTGTGAACAATGCGGAACACAGCTTAAAGACACCGCGAAATTCTGCAACAAGTGCGGCGCACCGGTAACATCCGCAGAAGAACAAGACCAGGGGCAGAATGAACCGGATAACTTCTCCATTGTCAGAGATATATTTGACGCCGGAATGGAATGTAAAAACGCCGGACAAAAAGATGAAGCAATATCGCGTTTTACGGAGGTAATACGCCTTGATCCGGAAGCATCGCCCGCCTTTTTTATGCGCGGCGAAGTGTTTATGGAAAAAACCGAATATGATAACGCTATTGCCGATTTTACAAAAGTTATACAGCTTACCACTGAAGAAGAAGAAGATATTGAGGGACTGGCAGACGCTTACACCTCGCGCGGCAACGCGTATTTGTATAAAGAAGATTTTGATTCAGCCATTGCCGATTATTCAAAAACTATAGAACTATGCCCCGAAAATATAGACGCTTATGTTTTTCGCGGTTTCGCGTATCTTGAAAAAGCCGATATCCCAAATGCCCGCTTTGATTTAGAAAAAGCAAGGCAGATTGACGGTAATTTTGAGGGCGCAGTCAGCCTCGCCAAGGCAATTGACGAGGCAATAAATAAGAGCGAAGAGGAAACGGCGGAAGAAAGCGGTTTTATTTTCTGCGAACAGTGCGGAACACAACTTAAAGACACTGCGAAATTCTGCAGCAAGTGCGGAACGCCAGTCGAATCTGTTACCGCCGTTGAACAGGTGTCAGCGCCTTTAGTATGCGCAAAATGTAAAGCGCAGCTTGAAGAGGGAGAGCAGTTTTGTCCTATATGCGGCGCGAAGGCAGAAGCAGGAGCGCAGCCTTCAGTAATGTTTCAGGCAGAGGTGAAAGAAAATAACTCTGTTGAAACCGCCGAACAAGGAGAGGCGTTTTACAGCGAATGCGATAAACAAGCGGAAGAACCGCAAAAAGCGCCTCCTTCTGTTCAACCGGTTTCATTGCAAGAACCACAACAAACCGTAAGCACATATAACAATAAAGAGTTAAATGATCCACCCAAAAAAGGAAATACCTTAAATATAATTATTATGTTAATAATTATAGGTATTTTAGTGTATACCACGTTATTTATGTGATTTTTTTCCGCGCCTTTCGCGACAACTGGCTTTCAAAACAGAACGACGGCCCGGTCCTTATCGAAGAATACTACAAAACCGCCCCGCTCATTGTGGAAAAAATCAACGCCGATCCTGACAGGGACAATATCTACGCTTCCGTTTGGGAACAATATTTGTCTGTGTGCATAAAACACATAGAGCAAGGCAGATTATCAGATTGTAAGGAAGAATATATCCGCATGGTTAACGCGCTGGCGCAAAAGTATTTATAAACGGGTGTTAAAACAATTTATTAATCTGGAATATATTTAAAAACCATGATAAGTTATAGCCAATGGACGACACTAATCTTTTAAACATGAGTCCCGCCGACGCAAAAGAATATATTTTTAATTTCATATCAACGCTGAAACTCACAGAAAAAAGCATCCAAAATCTTGATGAAGAAATCGCAAAGTGGCAGTCAAGGATTGACCTGGCTGCGTCTAAAGGGCAGGCGGAACTGGCGCTGGAAGCTGAAAAAGAAAGGGACAAGCTGCTGGAAAAACAGGCGGCGCTAAAGTTAGAAGTTGATCAATTAAAACAGCAAATCGATGAAATGCGGCGGCAGCTTCCTCTGCTTGCCTCGCGCGAAAGAAGCATCGATCCTGATCTGCTTGAGCAGGAGCTGCTCATAGCGGCAGGCCACATGCCGGGCGATGAAGAAAAAGTCCGTCTTGAGCGCCAGTTCGCGCAAATGGAAAAAGCGCAGGCAGCTGATGCCGCATTTGAAGAATTAAAAACGAAAATGGGAAAATAGCCGGTTTATGCATTGGACTTGTTTTGCAACTCAGGTCAATTGTCCCACAACTTTTTAAATCGGCTTTTATTGTTTTGACGAAGCAGATACGGTCATTTTTTCCTGAACCATATCCCTGATAATTTCCGCCGGTGTTAAATGATCGGTAATTGCTTTAGAAATTAAATAATCGGCGGAAAAACTGTCAACAGCAATAAAGTGCGCAGTATTCTTATCTGAAAATAAATCATGGTTTTTGTTTGCTGCATTGGTATTTATTTTTGCCCATTTTTCTTCAATTGAGCATGCTTCATCTGTTATTTCTGACATTATATTAAACTCTATATTTGATTGATTTTTTGTATTTCTTTTTATATAAAATACTTTTAAAAAAAGGGGACAGAAGCTGTCCCCCTGTGTTTTATGCAGCTTTCTCAAAAGCAGGAAGATCGTTATTAAAAAGCACGTCTCCCTTAAGTTCAAATGAACCTTCGATATTGCTGATAAACATTTTGCCCTCATTGATAGTATACGTTAACTTGTATTTCTTGGGCTGCAAAGTGTAAATGCAGTTAGATCTGTCAATGAACTCTACGGTGATCATGTCGCCGTACACATTCTTCCATGTTGTCCATTTTGTCCCGATTAACTGTTCCGGATTGATAGCGGTCGTTCCCGCTGAATTAATGGTTTTCATAAAACCTCCTATATAATTGCCTATATAATAAAAGTAAAAAAATATGATACTGACGGCAAGAAAAAAGAAAATAATATAAAAACTCAGTCTTTAAACCAATAATCAAAACCGCACTTGACAAAACATACGTTTTTTTGATATCTTGAAATTCCCGTTACAAAAAAAAGAATTTAAAGGTGAAAAAAGGTTGTTTTTATGAAGACAGTATTTGCAAAGCCCGCGTCCGTGGAGCGGAAGTGGTTTGTCATTGACGCCGAAGGCAAGGTCCTGGGCAGGGTGGCAGCCAAGGCTGCATCCATAGTAAGGGGAAAAAATAAAGCTATTTTTGTGCCTCATCAGGAAATTGGAGATTTTGTAGTTATTATAAACGCGGATAAAATTACGGTTACAGGAAGAAAGGCGCAGCAAAAGATGTATTACAGCCATTCCGGTTATGTAGGCGGCTTAAAGGCTAATAACTTTGAAAAAGTGATGGAAAAGCACCCAACGATGCCGCTGGAGAGCGCCATAAAGGGAATGCTTCCAAAGGGTCCGCTCGGCAGAAAAATGGCAAAAAACGTCAAAATTTACGCAGGGACAATCCATCCGCATGGCAGCCAGCAGCCGCAGCCGGTTGAGGCATAAGGGGTAATATCAATATGATAAAAAATCTTGGAATAGGTACAGGAAGAAGAAAGACTTCGGTCGCAAGAGTATATGTCAGAGAAGGAAACGGCAAGATAACAATTAACGATAAGGATTTGACCGTTTATTTTCCGCAGGGCGAACATGTTTTGATGGTTC
>Ga0209755_10002173_pt1 | contig 27546 bp, 29 predicted proteins | sample TergutCo191P1_FD_187301 | JGI IMG/M metagenome (GOLD analysis project Ga0209755, IMG submission 187301) | Cornitermes sp. P1 segment gut microbial communities from Petit-Saut dam, French Guiana - Co191P1 (SPAdes) (version 2) | ecosystem: Host-associated > Arthropoda: Insects > Digestive system...
CCCGCCATGCTTTTTACGGTGTCCAAGTGCCATTGGGCGGCTTCTGTTTCGCCGTTGCCCAGTGCCATTGTGATTTCTGTGTATACATTGCGCTGTTTGCGGGCAAAATCTTGGCGCAGTTTTTCTGCTATTTCTGTTTGGATGGTGGGGTTGTCGGTTTCTTGCGGCTCTTCTTTTATACGTTCGGCTACGGCGTCCAGTACATGCTGCGGCTGTACGTCGCGTACATATTTATGCAATGCCGCGTCAAATTCTTCCGGGTTTATTGGCTTGGAAATATACGCGTTAAAGCCAGCCGCCAAATACTCGGCCTCGTTGCCAAACGCATTTGCCGTAAGCGCGACTATCGGCAAGGTGTAGCCCATATTGCGCAGGGCTTTTGTGGCGGCCACGCCGTCCAGCTCCGGCATTAGGTGGTCCATAAATATAACGTCGTAGCTGTTGCCGTTTATGATTTTTTCTATTACTTCGCCGCCGTTTGCGGCAAGGTCTGTTTGGATTTCGTAGAAGCCGAGCATTCCTTTTACAAGGAATAGGCAGGCCTCCACGTCGTCTACCACAAGAGCCGTGCCGTAGGGCATAGGGACAGGCTCTATCGTATGCGACTGCGACGCCCCCTGAAAGCGCGACAGGCTTTGCATTGTGTCCGCGCCTATTTTTGCGTCGCTTTGGGTTTTTTCTTGTGGGATGATTACGTTTATTTGTGTTCCCATACCCGGCTCGTTTTGGATTTTTATTTCTGCGTTTAGGGTCTTGGCGATTTCTTGGGTTATGGTTATGTCGCTTTCTCCCAAGCCTGTGTCCACTAGATTTAGGATTAGGCTGCCTCGGGTGCTTTCCGATTCTTCCCAGTCGGCGGTTAGCTTTATTACGCCTGTTTCTGTGTGCTTGAAGGCGTTTGCCAGTAGGTTGTCGATGATTTGCTTTACCCTAAACTCATCACCGATTAGCGTCGCGGGGATGACGGGCGAAATTTTTACCTTGTACTCTATGCTGCGACTGCCCAGGTGGATTAGGTGAAGCTGCGTGATTTCGCTGATGAGCGCGGCTATGTCGTAGGGCGCGTTCGCCAAGGGTAGGTCGCCGCTTTCCAGCTTTGTTAGCGCGAGAATGTCGTTTGCGACACCCAGCATTATCTTGCCGGAATTTTGTATGCGCCGAAACGCCTCTTCTATATGCGCGGGCAAGGATGCGTCGTGCAGCATTACCTCGCTGACCCCCAGCACCGCAGTGATTGGTGTACGCAAATTATGGCTTATGCGCGAGATAAGCCTTTTTTGTAGTTCCAGTTGGTCTAATAGTTTTTTTTCGTCCATCGGACGTTGCCCCTTCCAAGTGGGAGTATGTAGGAGAAAATTATACTTTTTTTATTTGTTTTATTCAACTTTTTTTTGATATAATTGTGACATATTTTAGAAATTTTGTCACAGGAGGTGCTTATGAAAAGCTTTTTAGGTATAGAGCTTGGCTCCACGCGGATTAAATCGGTGCTGGTTGGCGAGGATTTTAAGCCGATGGCGACGGGCGCGTATGAATGGGAAAATAAATTTGAAAACGGATTTTGGACTTATTCCTTAGAAGAAGTTTGGGAAGGGGTGCGGGCGAGTGTATCCGCGCTTGGTGTGGGATTGGGCGATGTCGCGGGTATCGGTGTGTCGGCCATGATGCATGGGTACTTGGCGTTTGATACATATGGAAATCTGCTTGCAGATTTCCGTACCTGGCGTAATACCACAACGGAGAAAGCCGCCGAGGAACTGACAAAGCGGTTTAATTTTAATGTGCCGCAGAGGTGGAGTATCGCGCATTTGTACCAAGCGATTTTAAACGGCGAGCCGCATGTGGGGGATGTTGCATTTATGACGACGCTTGCGGGGTATGTGCATTGGAAGCTCACGGGCGAAAAGGTGCTTGGCGTAGGCGACGCGTCGGGGATGTTTCCGCTGGAAGGTGGGGAATATAGTGTGCGTATGGCCGATGTGTTTAGCGGGATAACCAACGGTGTGCGGATATCGGAGATTTTCCCGAGGATTTTAGCCGCGGGAGAAACCGCCGGGCGGCTGACCGAAGAAGGAGCGCGTTTGCTCGGCAGTGGCCTGCGTGCGGGGATTAAGCTATGCCCGCCCGAAGGCGACGCGGGCACGGGAATGGTAGCCACAAACAGTATTGCCCCGCGCACGGGAAATATATCCGCAGGGACATCCGTTTTCGCAATGATTGTGCTGGAGAAGGATTTGAAAAATGTTTACACGGAAATTGATATGGTAACAACGCCAACCGGCAAACCCGTGGCAATGGTGCATTGCAATAACTGCACGTCGGATTTGGATGCGTGGGTGCGGGTTATTGGCGAGAGCCTTGCGTGCTTTGGCGTAGAGGTAAGCAAAAGCGAGTTGTACGAGAAGCTGTACGGTGCGGCAGTGAGCGACGCCGCAGATGCCGACTGTGGTGGGCTTTTGGCTTATAATTTCTTCTCGGGGGAGCCTATTGTTGGGCTGGATGAGGGGCGGCCGCTTTTTGTACGAGCCGTGGGGGCTAATTTTACGCTGGCTAATTTTATGCGGAGCTTGTTGTTTTCTTCTATGGCGACGCTGCGGATTGGTATGGAGATTTTGCGAGGAGAAGATGTCGCATTGGAAAAAATCCAAGGCCATGGCGGGTTATTTAAGACCCCGGGTGTGGCGCAAAAGCTAATGGCTGCGGCTTTAAACACCCCCGTAAGCGTGATGGAAACTGCGGGCGAGGGCGGCGCGTGGGGTATGGCGTTGCTTGCGGCTTATATGGGCGAGGGCGGCGGCGATACGCTGGATGAGTTTTTGATGGAAAAAGTTTTTGTAAATTCAACCGACGAAAATTTGCGGCCGGTTGAAAAATTTGATGTAGACGGATTTGAAAAATTCTTGCAAAATTACAGGAGCGGATTGGCCGTACAAAAAGCCGCTGTGGAGTGTGTTTAAATGACGCCGATAACCAAGGGATGGTCGAAGGATAAAAAATTTAAGGTTACCAGGGATGGTAAGGATTTTTTGCTGCGGATTTCTTCCGCCGACCGTTATGAACACCGAAAGCTATTGTTTGGCCTAATGCAACAGGTGGCGGAGCTTGGCGTGCCTATATGCGACGCCGTAAAATTTAGCCACGACAAAGACGGCGTGCATATGCTGCAAAGATGGATAGACGGCGAAGATTTGGAGGATGTTTTGCCCACGCTGTCGGAGACGGAGCAATACGCGCTTGGTGTAAAAACCGGCGAGTATTTGCAAAAAATGCACACAATCCCCGCGCCGGAAACCCGGAAGGATTGGGAGGCGCAATTTAATGCCAAAATTGATTGGATTTTGGCGCAGTACGGCGACTGCGGTTTGCGCTTTGACGGTGACGAGCTTGTTATGGCGTATATCGAAGAAAATCGCGGGTTGCTTAAAAACCGTCCGCAGTGCTTTCAGCACGGGGATTATCATATCGGTAATATGATGATGGAAAACGGGGAGTTGGTAATTATTGACTTCGACAGATATAGCTTTGGCGACCCTTGGCAGGAGTTTAATCGCACGGTATGGAGCGCGAAAGCAAGCCCGCATTTTGCCACGGGGCAGTTGCGCGAGTATTTTGAGGGCGAGCCTCCGATGGATTTTTTTCGGTTGCTGGCTCTTTATATTTGCGGCAATGCATTGGCGGCGATACCATGGGCGATTCCGTTTGGACAGGCCGATGTTGATGTGATGATAAACCAGTCGCAGGATGTGCTTGCGTGGTATAATAATATGAAAAACCCCGTGCCTACGTGGTATTTAAGGGAGTTTTGTGTATGAACGGCTATATAAAAAACATAAGAAGGCTAATAGGCCATGAGCGTTTACTACTGGTGGGTGCAAGCGTAATAATCCACAAAGACGGAAAACTGCTTTTGCAAAATCGAAAAGATAACGGCTGCTGGGCAGACCACGGCGGATGCATGGAATTAGGCGAAACAGCGGAAGAAACCGCAGCCCGCGAGCTAAAAGAAGAAACAGGCCTAACCGCCAACGACCTGCAACTGTTGGGTGTATTCTCCGGCAAGGAATTATTCTACACCTACCCAAACGGCGACATGGTAGCCAATGTAACCATCACTTATCTATGTGAGGACTTCTACGGCGACCTTCTTCCGCAAACAGACGAAACAACAGAGCTGCGCTGGTTTGACATAAACAACCTCCCTGAGAATATTTCTCCGCCTGTAGTGCCGATTATGAAAAAATGCGTTGAGTTTTTAAGGAGCAGGTGACATAAATGCAGGAAATAATAATTTACAAGGACTTTATAACAGAGATAAAATCCTTAATCTATAATCGCCAATACGAAGCGATGAAAGCGGTAAACAAAGAGCTGCTGGGGCTTTATTGGGAAATCGGTAAAGAGATAAACCGCCAACAAAAAGAAAAAGGCTGGGAAAATCCGTGGTAGAAATTTTAGCGCAAGAGCTTCAGTTGGAGTTTCCTCGCGTAAAGGGATTTTCAGCGGCCAATCTATGGCGAATGAGAAATTTTTATTCAAATTATTGCGAAAATGAAAAACTCGCACCATTGGTGCGAGAAATTAGCTGGAGCAAGAACATCATAATAATGGAGCGTTGCAAGGATGACCTAGAACGTGAATTTTATCTAAAAATGGTGCGCAAATTTGGCTGGACAAAAGACGTTTTGACAAACAATCTGGAAAACAAAGCTTATGAAAAATATTTATTAAACCAAACAAATTTTTACGAAGTAGTCCCGGAAAAATACCGCAAACAAGCCCTTTTGTCCGTAAAAGACGACTACAATTTCGATTTTTTGGAAATGGGGATGGAGCATAACGAATCGGAACTCGAAGCCGCGTTAACAAAAAATATGAGGGCTTTTTTACGAGAGCTTGGCGAGGATTTCGCATTCATAGGCAACCAGTACCACTTGGAAGTTGCCGACGAGGATTATTATATTGATTTGCTGCTATACCACAGGCGTTTAAGATGTCTTGTTGCCATTGACCTTAAAATCGGGAAGTTTCTACCGGAATATGCGGGCAAAATGCAATTTTACTTATCCGCCTTGGACGAAACAAAAAAGCTGGAAGACGAAAATCCATCAATTGGTATAATTATCTGCAAAACCAAGAAGCGTACCATTGTTGAATACACATTAAAAAGCACGGATAAACCGATAGGTGTGTCAACGTACAACATGTACAACGCCCTACCCGACAGCCTAAAAAATCTATTGCCCGAGCCGTATGAAATAGCAAACAGATTAGAAGTTTTAGACGAGCTTCCATAGCTTAAAGAATGGGAGATAATAACATGCTTGACAGAGAAACAATAATAAACACGCTAACCACCGCTTTACAGCCCCTGCCCTTTGTGTATGCCTTTTGGCTGGAGGGTGCGGACGCTATGGGTACTGCGGACGAGTACAGCGATATTGATTTTTGGGTGGATTTTGAGGATACGCATGAGGGTCGGGCAATCGAGGCTGTAGAAAACGCGTTGCAAAAAATCGCCCCCATTGACTACAGGTATATAATGAAACACGAGCATCCTAAAATCCGTCAACGTGTCTACCATTTGGCGGGTACAAGCGAATACCTGATGATAGATTTTTGTTGGCAGTTGCACAGCCGCCCTCGGGAAGAATATACTTACTTGGAAAACTCCGACGTGGAGGCAGTAAAAGTTCTCTTCGATAAGGATAACATTGTTAGGTATAAGCCGTACGACCCTTCCGATTACGACAAATACAACGACCCACGCCTTGCGGAAGCAAAATACCGACGCACTCAGCATATTCGTGCAAAAAAATATGTAAAGCGCGGACAGTACCCGGAGGCATATGCCTACTACAATCGCTATGTGCTGGAGCCGCTCATCGACGTACTGCGGCTGATTTATACGCCTGCGTACGCACATTATTACTTGGTGCATATTTCGCAACATATACCAACGGCCGAGCGCGAGCGGCTGGAATACTTCGCGCAAATAAGTTCTCTCGAGGACATCGCGGAGAGGATTTCGCCCGCAGGGGAATGGTTCGACCGGCTTATAATGCTTTTGCCGCTCAAGCGCGGCTCCGGAACGGAGTGAGGAAGCGGAAGCGGGCTTTGCCCGCTGTAGCGGCGGGGTCGTAGGGGCAGAGCCCCTATTAAAAAGGAGAGATTAGTATGACAGTTGCAGAGCTAAAAAAACAAGTATGGGAAGCCAATATGCTGCTCCCAAAACACAACCTCGTGACGTCCACATGGGGTAACGCCAGCGGAATCTGCCGCGAGTGGGGCTTGGTTGCGATAAAACCAAGCGGGATTTCTTACGAGGAGCTTTCTGCTTACAATATGGTGGTGGTGGACCTTCATACGGGCGAGGTGGTAGAGAGTGGGTTAAATCCTTCGTCAGATTTGCCTACGCATTTGGAGCTTTACCGCCGACTGCCAAATATCGGCGGGGTTGTGCATACCCATAGCCGCTGGGCTACGGTTTTTGCGCAGGCGCGTAGGCCCATTCCCGCGCTGGGGACTACACATGCCGACTATTTTTATGGCGAAATCCCTTGCACAAGACTGCTCACCACCGACGAAATCGTAGGCGATTATGAATACGAAACCGGCAAGGTAATATCCGAGACCTGTACCGCAGCCGACGAAATCCCCGCTGTGCTGGTAGCAAGCCACGGCCCGTTTACATGGGGCAAAAACGCGGCAGAAGCCGCCCACAACGCCGTTGTACTGGAAGAAGTCGCATTTATGGCATGGCATAACCTACAGCGCGACCCCAAGATGCTCCACATGCAGCAGGAATTACTGGATAAGCACTATCTCCGCAAGCATGGTAGTGAATCCTATTACGGCCAGTAAATACAATGGCCGGAGCGGTTTTTTCAAAAACATCTATACAGGAAAAGTAACGCTAATTTTAGGGAGACATGACTGTGATAAAGATAATTGACTACAAAGCGGGCAATGCGCCCAGCGTAATGCACGCCGTAACACACCTTGGACTGCAAGCCGAGTTTGCCCGCAGTGCGGACGACCTGGCAGGCGCGTCGCATATTATTTTGCCCGGCGTAGGCAGCGCGAAAGCCACTATGGATTCTTTGGAAGAAATGCAAATTATTACTACGCTGGAGCGGCTTGTTTTGCAAGAGAAAATCCCCTTTCTCGGCATATGCGTGGGGCTGCAAATTCTATTTGAACACAGCGAAGAAGGCGACCAAAAATGCCTTGGCTGGCTAAAAGGGAACGTAAAACGCTTCGATAATGCCCGGGTGCGCGTACCGCAAATGGGCTGGAACGAAGTCCGCTTTACCGACGATACGGAAAGCGGCTATTTCTATTATGTAAATTCCTACCACGCCATAGCCGCAGAATCCACCGACATATGGGCGACATCCGACTACGGAGAGAAATTTACAGCGGCGGTAAAACGTGATAATATTTTCGCCGTGCAATTTCACACAGAAAAAAGCGGCGAGGCAGGGCTAACGCTTTTAAGGAGGTTTTTGTCATGCTGACACGCAGACTAATTGCATGTTTTGACATCGCAAACGGCCGTGTAACAAAGGCGGTGCAATTCCAAGACAACATTGATGTTGCGCCCGCCGACGTGCTGGCGAGCGAGATGTACCGTGCGCAAATTGACGAGTTGATTTTCTACGATATATACGCCAGCCCGGAAAAACGCCAAACAGACATCGAGACGGTAAAAAAAGTGGCGGCTCGGGTGTTTATCCCCTTCACCGTAGGCGGCGGGGTGCGCGATTTAAACGATATGTACGAAGTGCTGAAAGCGGGCGCGGAAAAAATAAGCGTGGATTCCGCAGCGGTGCGTAACCCGGAAATCATCCGCGACGGCGCAAAGGCCTTCGGCTCGCAATGCGTTGTGCTTTCTACGCAGGTAAAGCGGGACCCGGACGTCGGCAGATTTCCGAGCGGCTATCAGGTTTACATCGACGGCGCACGCAAAGCCGCAGGTCTCGACGCAATAGAGTGGCTAAAGCGCGGCGAAGCCCTCGGCGCAGGCGAAATTTGCCTAAACAGCATAGATAACGACGGCACATTAAACGGCTACGACATCCCCCTGATGAAAAAGGCCGAAGCCGCCGTACGTGTGCCACTGATAGCCTCGGGCGGCGCAGGCAAACCGGAACACCTTGCGGATGTTTTTTCGCAAACACAAACGCAGGCCGCCATCATAAGCAGTATGCTATACTCCCCGCGGCTGAAAAAAAACTACACCCCAAAGGAGTTAAAGGAATATTTATCGGAAAAAGGCGTAGCTATCAGACTTTTTGTGTAAGCATCTCGTATATAATAACGAAAATAAAGGAGGTGCGAGTATGATTTGGGCTATATTAATGGGTGTTTTGGGCGTATTTTTGTGGGTGCTTACAATCGCCGCGCTAAAAGGCGTGGACTGGATTTTTATAAGCGGGGTTAGCACGCTTCCCAAAGAAGACAGACAAAAATACAAAGAAAAACACGACATGCCTGCTATGAATAAATACATCGGGAAAAGAGTATTTTTGCCTTCGGCGGTTTTTGTTACGGCCTCTATTCCGATTATGCTTTTCCCGGAGATATTCGAACAGGCATTGTGGCTTGCGGCTGTGATTGTAATTGCTTGCATTGCTCTTTTGGTAAGCATTTTTTCCGCATTGCCAAAAATTTTGGGCGGTCATTTTGAAAAGAGGCAGGGACTATGAAAAAATATCTTGTATTGGCAATATTACTTATCTTGGCCGCGTGTGGACGTGGCGACGGGGAAAGAGAAGCCCCCGATTATGCGGAATCCACCGCACAGTCTCTCGCGGAAGCAGAATCGGACGCACCGCTCCCCTCACAAGCCCCACCCGCCACCGTGGAAGACCCCGACGCATTCAGCGGCAGGCTTACTCGCATTGAGTATGGCGAAAACGTGGCGTATTTGCTAAACGCACCGATATACGGGGTGGCAGAGTGGTTTCCGTTTGCATCCTATGTCCGGGAGGCCATGAGCCGTGCCGATGTTTTTGTGTTTTGGGAAGGCGAATACAGCGACGAGGAGCTTGCGGCGAATAACGAGTACATGCAGGGCTTATTCTTTTTGCCCGACGGGGTTACTTTGGAGAGTATTTTGCCCGACGATATTTTGCAAAATCTTTTGGTGCAGTTGCCGACATTCGGCGTTCCTTTGGAGAGTGTTAATAATTGGACGCCGCACACGCTAATGATGGAAATGGAAAGAGCGTATTCTGTAAGGCGCAGCCCGGGGTCGCAAAATTATTCTGTACAGCAATATATTAGGGAATTTGCGGAGGAAAGCAGCGAGCCACTGTTTGGGATTTCGGATATATACGCTATATCAGACCTGCTTTTTGATGTGCCGCTGGAGCAGCAAATAGAAGCCCTGCGCGATTTCCCAAGCCTAACGGAAGTCCTTTGGGCGGAGGAAAGCCCCTTAGGGCGGTGGTTGGATTTTGCCATCGCAGAAAATCCGCGCATTTACGCCGACCGCATAGAGGAGCTTCTCACGCAAACCGCCGAGCCTACTACGTTTTTTGTTGCGACGATGTTTTCCCATGACGACGAGCAGTTTATGGATATACTGCTGCTATTGGAAGAAAAAGGCTTCGAGTTGGACGCCCTGTGGCAAAGCACGGACGAAATTTTACGCCCCTTGCCGCTGATTTTCGACCGCGAGGCTCGTATCATGTGGATTGGCAACAGCCTCACATTTATGGGCGAAACGCCCTCGCAGTTTAACGACATCGCGTTAAATAACGGTGTATTACTATGGACGACCCTTGAGACCCGCGGCGGCGTAGGGCTTGACACGCTCGCAGACGGGGCAATCGAGCAGCTAAAGCAGCAGCAGTACGACTTTGTAATCATCCAAGATAACGGCAGCAATGGTGACGATGTATGGCGCGTAAGCCGTGCGGCAAGGATGACAGGTGCGATTCCTGTATTGTTTAACCCTGCGGTGTGGTATGACGACTGGCCGGATATCGAGTGGCAAATCGAGCAAAATGCCTGGTTGCAGCAGCTTGCGGCAGTGAGCGGCGCGTTACTTGTGGATATGCCGCTTGCGTGGATTTATGCGACAGAGCTGCACCCTACCGCAGAACTCTTTCGGCCTAATGCTTCCCATCCTACAGACAAGGGTGCGTTTCTTAACGCCGCCGTTTTCGCAAGCAAGTTGCTCGGCATACATGTTACAGAAGTCCCCGACCTGGCTCGCTATCGCGGCGAGTATGTAGAAAGACTGGGCAACGCCGCATGGGAATTTGTAAAAAACCTGCAAGGAGCGAATTAAATGAGAATTGCAATTATCGGGGTTTTCCTCGTATCGGTGTTGTTTAGGCTTTTCCTAAACTACCTAACCTACACCAGAATGAACGCACCCGTACCCAACAATGTAAAAGACGTCTTTGACAATGAAAAGTACGAGAAGGAGCAACGATACAAGCGGGAATACCTGCGGTTTAACATCGTAGATGAGCTGATTGGAGTTGTGTTTGTGCTTGCTCTCTTGCTGCTTAATTTACATTTTGGGTTGTATGAATGGATTAACAGATTTACTGATAATATTTATCTCACCAGCCTTTTTATAATGGGGATTCCTATTGTCGCGGCGATGATTTTGGACACTATTGTGGGGATTTACGGTACTTTTGTTATCGAGGAAAGATATGGATTTAATAAAACCACGCCCGCCACTTATTTTTTTGACTTTTTAAAAAGCTTTGCCATTAGTGCCGTGCTGATGGGCGGATTGTTTTCGCTGTTTTTGCTTTTATATAATACCATCGGTGAGTGGGTGTTTATTGCATTCTTTTTTATAATGATGATATTCCAAGTTTTTATGCTTTTTATCTCGCCGTTGATGATAAGAGTTTTTTACAAGCTTACTCCGCTGGAGGACGGCTCGCTGAAGGATAAAATCCAAGCAATGGCTGTGCAAACCGGCTATAAATTTAAGGCAATTTATAAGGTGGATGCTTCTAAGCGAAGTACAAAGCTTAATGCATTTGCTGCGGGCTTTGGAAAAACCAAGACCATCGGCCTGTTTGACACAATGCTCGACAAAATGACAGAGGACGAAATCCTTTTTGTCCTTGGTCACGAAATCGGCCACGCAAAAAAGGGGCATATTCTAAAATCCGCACCCCTTAGCTTGCTTGTGTTTGGCATAATGCTTGCGGCTGCTTATTTTGTCGTTGCCATGCCCGAGGTATCGCAGGCATTTGGCTTTGCGGGAGCTAATTTGGCATTTGGTATTTATGTCGTGGCGATTTTGCTTGAGCCTGTTATGCAGGTTTTACAGATACCGTCAAATACTCTTTCTCGCAAGCACGAGTACGAGGCCGACAAATTTGGCAAGGATTTAACAAGCCCCGCAGCAGGTGTCGCCGCACTTAAAACACTTTACCGCGAAAGCCTGGGCAATCTCACTCCCCACCCCTTTGTTGTTATGATGGAATACAGTCACCCGCCGCTAACGGATAGGGTGAGTGCGATAGAAAGGAAATGAGCGCATGGAAAAAACCTACAAGCTTGTAACACACTCCGACGCCATCCCAAAAACAGAAATCGAGCGGTTGTACGACGGGTATTGGGTGTACATCGTAAAAGCGAAGATGACCGAAACAGGGCGTTTGCTGGAAGGCATCCCCGTAATTATCGGCTCTGTACCTTACGATGGTGTCGAGGACGGGATTTACGAGCAGTATAAAGCAGATAATTTTGTGGAGCGCGTAGGGATTTCATTGCGGCATACCGGGTTTATATCTTCCTTGCGGCTTGCGGAGGATTCCCATGTCTAAGGTTTTGACTTTTGGCTCTACGTTGGATTTGGAATACAGGACAGACGGGCATCGTCATCTTATGATTCCCGTATTTTTCGGAGAAAGCAGTTACGCTAACGATAAGGTTGACTTCATCCTTGATACGGGAGCCTACCTAACCGTACTTACATTAAAGACGGCAATTTTATTTGGATTTGACAAACTCCCGCCGATTAAAAAAAATATTCCGTTAACCGGCTTTGCAGGGTTTAGCATAAACGGCGACTTGGTAGAAATTAATATGCTCTTGGGCAACAGAAAGTTAAACGCCGCAAAAGTTGTCATACCATATGTCCATACCACCGACAATATTTTAAGCCTTAACATTTTGGAGCATTTTAACTACGCTGTAGACAGCACCGACGATAAAATTTATTTCTCCGATAATCCCATATACAAAGCGCGCAAGGAGCTTAAATGCGGAAGCATATTAGCAATTGGACAATAAATTAGTTGATAAATTCCAGATTTAAAAAAGGTGTGGAAATCCGCACCTTTTTTTGTTATCCTTATTGACATATTCTAAGAATTTGTCAATGTGAGGTAAATATGAGAAAAACATTTATTGCACTACCAAAAACCATGCGGCTGTTGCCGCGTTTTTACGAGGTATTTAAGAAAGCGGGCTATGTATCTGCCGCGCTGGAGGCTTCTATTGCAAACAAGACGCAGAAGCAGCTGGAGTATGCGAGCGACTGCGGGCAGGTGGCATACCTGCTGGTAAACAACATGGATATCCCGCAATATGTAGACAGAAACTGGGCAGAAATCGGCTTTACCGCCTTCGATTGCTACCGTGAGTACGAGCTTTCCAGTACAAAGGGCGGCCATGCCATGCGCGGCGATAATTTTATCACAAATATTCTGCCGGACTACGGACTGTGCGGCAGGGCACGCTTTTGCGTGGCAGGCCTGCCGGAAAAACGTGAGGTATTCGAAGAATGCAAAAACAGCGACGACAAGGTGATTACGGTAGGCACATTTTACCCCGCGATTACGGAAAATTACTTCCGCCGACTGGGAATACTTGCCGACATCGTCACCATTGCAGGCTCGTCGGAGCTTTTACCCGCCCACTGCGATGTGGACGTAATCTTCGATATAGTAGAAACAGGCAGCGCGTTAGTAGAAAACGGCCTAATCATCTACGAAGAAGCCATGGCGATAAAAACTAAAATTTTGGTCTCCAAGGCCGCGTTAAAATACGACCCAAACATCGCTGAGATGATAGAGGTGTTACGCAATGCAACCGAGTAACGAAGTAAAATCGGAAATAAGCAAAATCGTAGATACCATCCTAAACGCAGTACCCGCGCTGGGAATATACCTTTTCGGTTCTTTTTCCGACGGAACGGCAACGGAAAGCAGCGATTATGATTTTTACGTTGTAATCCCCGATAACCTACAACCAATCGAAACCACATGGAAAATCACAGGTTCGCTCCCAAAAGAATTACGGAAATCAAGAAACATAGACATGCTGGTTGGCACGGAAAGCAAATTTAACAGATACAAAAACGCAGTAGGTTTTATCGAAAGCGAAGTCGCAATCACAGGGGTAAAATTACATGGATAAATCCGTCGCAATGGAGTGGATAGCCTTTTCAAAAATGGACTTGGGCGCAGCAAAATATTTGTGTAATATGCACCCAAAACCGCTGGAAATAATATGTTACCACTGCCAACAGTCTGCCGAAAAAATCTTAAAAGCTTTTTTAGTCTATTCAAACGCCATACCGGAAAAAACACACGACCTGGAGCTTTTGCGCGACAATTGCGAAGCGTTTGACAGTTCATTTGAAGACCTGTATGACGAATGCAATCGTCTAAACCCATACTCCATACAACCACGTTATCCCTTCGGGTTAGAATTAACGGAGCAATTAATGACCATGGCAATAAAAGACAGTGAGATAATCAACGCATTTGTAACCGAGAAAATGATTGAAGGTGTAAAAAATGCAACTAAATAAAGACATCTCCACCCTAAAAAACCGAAAAACCGAGGCTGACGAAAGCGTAGTATCCGTCGTACAGGCTATTATCACCGACGTACGCAAAAACGGTGACGAGGCCGTGCGCCGCTATGCGAAGGAATTTGATGGGTATGCGGGGGAAAGCCTGCAAGTTACCCATGCGGACATTCCGCCGCACAATCCGAATGCTTCCTACGGCTTTTTTCATTTGTTGGAGCGTGCTGCCGACCGTATTCGGGACTTTCACAAAAACCAAATCGAAAAATCGTGGAGCATATACAAAGACGACGGCGTAATGATGGGGCAAATCGTGCGTCCGTTGGAACGTGTAGCGATTTACGTACCCGGCGGCACGGCCGTACTTACTTCGTCGTTGCTGATGTGCGCGATTCCCGCGCAGCTAGCGGGCGTCAAGGAAATCATAATGCTAACGCCCGTAAAAGAAGACGGGCAGATTTCGGAGGCACTCACCCAAGCCGCCACACTTTGCGGCATTACAAAAATATATAAGGTGGGCGGCGCACATGCCATAGCCGCAGCCGCATACGGCACGGAGACCATTCCAAGGGTGGATAAAATAGTAGGGCCGGGCAGCAGCTACATTGCCACGGCAAAACGCCTTGTATACGGCGCGGTGGATATTGACATGGTAGCCGGCCCGTCCGACATCCTTGTAATTGCCGACGAGACAGCCAACGCAAAATACGTAGCCGCCGACCTGCTGAGCCAAGCAGAACACGGCACAGACTCAAGCTCCGTCCTCGTAAGCACATGCGACAAGCTGATATCGGAAGTAGAAGTCGAAATCACTCGCCAGCTAACCTACCTAAAACGCGCAGACATAGCCCGCGAGTCCCTAAAAAACTTTGGGGCGGCGGTGCATGTGCGTACGCTGGAAGAAGCATTCGACATCTCCAACGACCTTGCCCCGGAGCATCTGGAAATTCTGACAGCAGACCCGATTTCCCATCTTCCAAAGGTAAAAAACGCAGGCTCGGTCTTTCTTGGCGAAAACACCCCTGAGCCGCTCGGAGACTACATGAGTGGTACAAATCATGTGCTTCCTACAGGCGGCACTGCTCGTTTTTACTCTCCGCTTGGGGTCTACGACTTTGTAAAGTATAGCTCATACAGCTACTATCCCCGTGCTGCGCTTGCCGCGCTGCAAGACGATGTGCAAAAATTCGCATTGTCGGAGGGGCTGGACGCCCATGCTAATTCCGTATATGTGAGGTTTGAAAAATGAACTTCCTAAGCGAAAAAGCAAAACGCCTAACCCCCTATGTAGCAGGCCTGCAACCGCAGGGCGGCGGCTGGGTTAAGCTAAACACAAACGAAAACCCATACCCCCCCGCGCCGGGGGTATTTGAAGTTATCCGCAACGCCGACGCGGAAAAGCTACGTCTATATCCCGATGGCGAAAGCGGCGCATTAAAAAAAGCAATCAGTGCCGCGCTAAATGTCAACGAAGATAACGTGTTTTGTGCAAATAGCTCCGACGAGGTTTTGGCACTGGCTTTTCAGGCATTTTTCAGTGGTAAGGATAATGTTAAAACGCCCGATATTTCGTATGGATTTTACCCTGTTTGGGGGGAGATGTACGATGTGGGCTTGGATTTTGTGCCTGTTGGCGAGGATTTTTCCATTAATATAAGTACGTACGAGGGCGCAAACGGCGTGATAATTGCCAACCCAAACGCACCTACGAGCCTTGCGCTATCGCTTTCCGATGTGGAAAAAGTCTTAAACCAAAACACTAACGGCATTGTCGTTTTTGATGAAGCTTACATAGACTTTGCACAGGTACAAAGCGCGATATCACTTGTGCCACGGTATAAAAACTTGCTTGTGGTGCGTACTTTTTCCAAATCGCACTCGCTGGCGGGGCTGCGGGTGGGATATGCCATCGGAGACCCCGCCCTCATCGACGGGCTGCGGCGTGTGCGCGACGCGTTTAACTCATATCCGCTGGATATGCTTGCGCAGCTTGGTGCGGCGGCGGCGATTTCCGATACCGCTTACTTACAAAAAACATGTGCGCAGGTCATCGCCACTCGAGACAAAACCGCGGCAGAACTGAGAAAGCTGGGCTTTCGAGTTCTGCCCTCACAGGCTAATTTCATTTTTATGCATTCCGAAAACGCCGCGCAATTATATGAGTATCTTCTGCAAAACAAAATCATAGCCCGCCACTGGAAAAAAATAAGCGAGTATCTTCGCGTATCAATAGGCACAGAATCGGACATGGAGGTGTTTGTATCATGCGTAAAGCAGTTTTTGAACGAAACACAAAAGAAACAAGCATAAAGCTCGCACTAAACCTCGACGAAGCGGGGCAAAACAAAATTTCTACGGGCATAGGTTTTTTCGACCATATGCTGGAGCTTATGGCCTTTAGGGCAGGGTTTTCGCTTTCTTTGGAATGCGAGGGCGATTTGAATATCGACACACACCATACCGTGGAGGATGTTGGCATTTGCCTCGGCACGGCCTTTAAGGACGCGCTGGGCGACAAGGCCGGGATAAACCGCTACGGCTCTTGCGCAATGCCCATGGACGAGGCCTTGGTTAGCTGTGTGCTGGATATTTCCAATCGCGGATTTTTGGTGTTTAACGCGCCACTGCCTGCCGAAGTTTGCGGCACATTTGAAACAGAGGGTACGGAGGAGTTTTTACGTGCGTTTGCGGTAAACGCAGGCATTACACTGCATGTAAATTTGGCCTACGGCATAAATACTCATCATATTATCGAAGCGATTTTTAAGGGCGCAGGCGGCGCGCTACGACAGGCGATTGCCGTCACGGGCGCGGGAGTTTCTTCTACTAAGGGGGTTTTGTAATGATTATTATTCCGGCGATAGACTTACAGGGCGGCGAGGCCGTGCGGTTGATTCAGGGCGATTACAACAAAAAAACGGTGTACAACTCCGACCCCGTAGAGGTTGCCATGAATTTCGAAAAAATAGGCGCGAAATACCTACACGTAGTAGACCTCGACGGCGCGAAAAACGGCGACAACACAAACCTGGAAACAATCCGCAAAATACGCAGGGCGATTAACATTCCAATGCAACTGGGCGGCGGAATGCGCAGCCCGGAAATCGTAGAAATGTATCTCAATGATATAGGCATAAACCGCGTAATCCTCGGCACTGCGGCGGTAAAAAATCCCGAATTTGCAAAAGAAATGGTCGACAAACACGGTGCGGAAAAAATCGTATTGGGCGTAGACGTCCGCGCAGAAAAAGTATCCACGGCAGGATGGCTTTATGACAGCGACATAAACTACCTCGATTTTATCGAAACCCTAAAATCCTACGGCGTAAAATACCTGGTAGTCACCGACATCTCCCGCGATGGCACGCTAACCTCACCAAACTGGGAAATGTACGAAAAAATACATGGCATAAACGTAGTAGTATCAGGCGGAGTAGCCAAAGAAGAGCATATCCTAAAGGCCGAAAAATACTACGGCGTAATAGTAGGCAAGGCCTTTTACGAAGGAAAGGTGGATTTAAAAAAATGCTTAATGGAAATGTAGCCGCAAGCACAATAAAATGGGCAGAAAACGGCCTAATCCCCGCCATAGTACAAGACTATTATACCGGCCGTGTACTAATGCTGGCATATGTAAACGAAGAAAGCCTAACCTTTATGCAAGAAAAAGGGGAGACATGCTTTTGGTCGCGCTCGCGCAAGGAGTTATGGCACAAGGGCGCGACCAGTGGCGATATCCAAAAAATAAAAACCATGGCACTCGACTGCGACAACGACACTCTGCTAATACAAGTGGAGCAAATGGGCAAGGGCGCGTGTCATACAGGCGACTACACATGCTTTGGCAACGAAGATGGCGAATTTAACATCCTGCACCACGACTTCGAAATTATAAAAGAACGCGCAGCAGACCCACAAAAGGATTCCTACACAAATTATCTGCTCGACAAAGGCATAGACAAAATCTGCAAAAAAGTAGGCGAAGAATCCGCAGAAATCATCATCGCCGCAAAAAACAAAAACCAGCAGGAGCTAACCGCAGAAATCGCGGACCTAACATACCACCTGCTGGTACTTATGCATGAATGCGGGCTGCGACCGAGGGATGTTGCTTCGGAGCTTGCTAAAAGATTGTAGGAAGAGGGGTAATATTAAATTACATATTGGCTTTATTGTATAAAGCCCTGCAAAAGCGGCAAGGATTCATATGCGAATAAAATACGAAGGGGAGAGCTAAATGGCGCAAACAACCGAGCGAGTGATACTTATAAAAGGAGACGGCACAAAATGGTACAACCAAGCGATATTTATAGTGAACAAAGACACCCCTGCAATCCACATGCCGGTAGACTTTGTGGCGGAGGCCGAGAAGATAATATGCAACCACATGGCAACAGGAAAAAAGGCTGCCGCGCCCGCCGTATACACTTCCCACATGCCGAAGTCTTATACTCAACCGACCTACAACGCGCCCGCTACGCATACTGGCACAAAAAAGACGACTAAACCCGCGAGCAAGTTTGATTTTGTGCTAAACATGGTGATGGTGCTGGCCTGTGTGGCGATAGTAGCGGTGTTTGCTTATGGAATGATGTCGTGAGGTGCGGCATAAAATAACGTGGTGATATGTATGCTTGGTACAACATTATTTTTTATCGGAATCGCAGGGCTTGTGAGCAAGTTTCTCCTTATGTGCAGCGACTACGCAGACCCTGCGGTAAAGCTTAGGGCGCGGGTGGCAAAAACGCGCCTTGATACAAAAAAGAGCAATGGCGAAGAGACATATAAATACATAATCACATTTTTTTTATACGAACACCACTACTACATTAGCCTGGAAGTAGAACAAGAACACTTCGACGTAATCATGGAAAAAGACGACGGTATTTTGCGCTGCCATCTAAAGCGAAAAAAATTTATACACTGGCTATTTACCAATCATAGCTCAAACTCCTGAAACTCCGTGTGGATTTCTTCGTCGGACAAGCCGCCCTTTGCCATTTGGAAGGAGTTTCCGCCCAGGATGTCGGCTACGCTTTGGTCGGGGTTTTGGTGCAAAATATTTGTTAGCTCTATAAAATCGCGGATTATTTCTCGGGGGGTGATGTGGGTGCTTGCGCCTACACGATTATATTCTACGGTTAGAAAGTAGAGCAAATCCTCGTGGGTGAGGATGGGCGTATACTTAAAAAGCTCAGCATGGATATTGCGCAGCTTTTCTATTAATACATACATTTCTTCCTGTGTCAGCATGGTTAGGCGGATGATGGGTGCGGTTAAGTCCTTTAAATCTTCGGTGGCAAAATGGCCTTCGGCAAGGCGCGAGCGGAGTGCCTCGTAGCTAAACACACCCCGATACTTGTCCTCCAAGCACTGCGGCGTACCACCCATCAAAAAACCGATATGCTTTGCCTTACCCTGCAAAACATCATTATAAATTGTAAGAATTTTTTCGTAATTATTTGCACGAGTAATAGAGTTTGGGATTTTAAAAATATTCACAAGCTCGTCCACCACAACAAGCAAGCCCTTATACCCCGCACCCACAAGAAACGATGCCATTATTTTAAGAAAATCATACCAGTTTTCATCCGTTACGGTAAAGTTAATATCCAAGTCGGCCTTTGCGTCGCGTCGCGTGACATACTCGCCCCTAAACCACTTCAAAACATTACTTTTAAGCCCAGCATTATCATCACGATAGGCTTTCCAATACAAAGCCACAGCCTTTGCAAACTCAAACCCATTTACCATACCCTCCAACCCATGAGTTACCTCATAAATTTTTGCTTCCACCTCATCAGGGCTTTGCACCTGCGACATAATGCCCGATATCCAGCGTTCCAAAACAAGAGGAAGCGCGCCACCATCAGGCTTAGACTTTGTAGACAAATTTTGCATTAGCTCCTTATAAGTCGCAAGTCCCTGACCCTTAGTACCCGCAAATCTCCGCTCGGGCGAGAGGTCGGCATCCACAACGGCAAATCCCTTAGCCGTGGCATAATTACGAATAGTCTGTAACAAAAAGCTCTTACCACTACCATACTTGCCCACAATAAACCGAAAAGACGCCCCACCATCACCAATCATATCAATATCATGCAAAATAGCCGATATCTCCAACGCCCGCCCCACGGTAACATACTCCAACCCAACTCGCGGCACAACGCCACCCTTTAGGGCATTAATCAGTATATTAGCAATCCTGGGCGGTACATGTGTCATCTCGGCTACCTCATTTCTACACAAAATTATAGCATAAAATCACCTGCTTTTGCCAATCATAAACGTAATAGGCATCGCACCCGCCCACGGAGGTAGCGATACACTCTGCTTGGGTGACGCGCCTTATGTCTCCGGGAACTAACGCCGGAGAATTTCTAAGACCGCAAAAGACGCGGCCTAAGAAATTCTAGGGCGTGGATTTCCCTCCGACGGCGGTCACCACGGCGCAGAGTGTATCGCTACCTCCGTGGGCTACCATGAGCGAGCTGATACGGTTTTAAAGTAACTTTTTCGACAGCAGCCCGACCGGGTTAACACAAGGGGGTACAAAAGGAGAATTTTAAATGCAAAAAATTAAACTGGGAATCATAGGCTTGGGGTTAGCATGGGAACGGCTTCATGCGCCTGCTTTGGCGCGTCTTACGGACAAATTTGAGATAGTGGCGGTATGCGACAAGGACCATGCAAAAGCCCAGCGTGTGGCGGCGTCGCTGGGGCTTTCCATAACGGACGCGTATGGTGATTACAATAAAATGCTGTCTCGTGCTGATATTGAGGCGGTAGAATCCCTTGTGCCTATTAAGGGCAACTACGAGACTGCCGCAGCGGTAATGCGAGCAGAAAAGCACCTGATAGCAGAAAAACCCTTTGCGTCGTCCCCCAAGGCCGCCCATGAGCTAATTAAAATTCGTGAAAAAGCGGGCGTAAAGGTAATGGTTGCAGAAAATGTGCGTTATGAGGAGCAAAATATTCTGATAAAAAACCTGTTGACAAGCGGGCAAATTGGAAATCCTATCTTTTTTATAGATAATCATATCGTGGAATACCGTGATGAGGCAAAAAAAGGTGGCTTTGGCCAAACCGAATGGCGGCAAGACCCGGAGTATGCGGGCGGCGTAATAATGGACTCGGGTGTACACCATGTTGCAAGAATGCGCTTTTTGTTTGGGGATGCCCAAAGCGTGTACGCAAGGGGTCGCCCTTCTGCGTTAAGCTTTGCGCCGTATTCGTGCATAAACGGGCTGCTCACATTTAAGGAGAATATCACCGGGCATTACAGCTTTTTTATGGCGGGCGAAGAGACACAAGCCCCGCTGACAGGCCTGCGGATATTCGGCACGCATGGCGAAATTTATCTGGAGGAGCCACACTGCGGCTTTGTAAATATCAGCTACAAGGACGACCGCCCGTCTTCGGCCATCACCTATGTCCCCGGCCAAGGCTATTACCACGAGCTTGAAGACTTCCACGCGGCTCTGCGAATGGGCAGCAAAATAGAATCCACCCCGGAAAAAGCCCTGGGCGACATAGAAACAGTATACTCCCTGCTGGAATCCGCAAAAACCGACCAGCCAATAAACCCGCGACAAACAAGCAGGCTCACACATGCATATGTACTGCCGCGCCTCACACAGTACCCAAACTCGCGTAGCTACGAAAAAGTTTAAGCAAGTCCGCCATTGCTTCTACCTGAAATTCGATTTTTTGTGTATACTGTGTATATTATAAAAAAACGGAGGAGCTATTTATGAAAAAAAGCAAGGTTTTAACAATGGCGGTACTTATTTTTGCGTTACTGCTCGGCAGTGTTTACAGTGCTTATGCCGCGCCGGAGGGTATGCTGCCCGTACGTGCCACATTTGAGGAGGCGGCAGGAGTTGTTTCGTGGGACGATGAGCAAAGGGTTGTTTATATTGTTCTGGAGGACAGCTTTATTGTGTTTTTTGCGGATGGTGAGCAGGCTATCGTAAACGGACAGCCCGTGGAGCTGCAAGACGGCATTACAATTTACCAAGACATGTCGTTTATCACCATGGATGATTTGCTTACCGCGCTTTCGGTTGTGGCGGAGCAGGCCGCACCGTCCCATGTTCATCCCGAAGAAACACCCCGGGGCGGCGTAATCACAGGTGCGTTGCACCGCATAGAGTACGGCGATAACGTCGTATATCTTTTTGGCTCACTGCATGGCGAGCGCGAGGGCTGGTTTCCGCTGGCGTACGAGGTAGAAGCCGCAATGCGCCGCTCGGATGTTTTTGCCTTTGAGACGGATTTTACAGATTTTGCGGCCATGGTAGAGGCTGTGGGCAGAGCGGCATGGTTGCCCGACGACCTAACCCTCGATGACATCCTTACACCGGAAGAAGTAGAAACCTACATCAACGCGCTAAGGACATTTGGTATCACCGATGAAAACCTGGGTGACATACAGCGAGAAAACCCGGTATTTGTGTCGCTGATGTTTTCGCAGATGCTTATGCTGGAGCTTGCCGACGACATAGAAGCAGGCCTTACACAAAATGTTGATTCATATGTACTGTCATTTGCGCAGCAGTTTGACCTGCCCTTGATTTTTTTGGAGCCTGTGGAGCAGCAGGTAACTATACTATACCTGCCCCCCGTTGACGTAATCGCCCATGTAGCAAGGACTATGCCAACGATGGACGAGCTATTGGAAGGCTTTGCAGAAGCCGACGAAATTGGCTTTAGCCTGGACGACATGGCAACTGCCTATGAAACAAACGACCTATACCTCCTATCCGACATGCTTGCGCCCCTACTGGTATACGCCCAAGAAGACATTTTTATCGCATACCAGCGCGACATACTGTACAACTTCCGCTCCACCTACTACGCAGAAGGCATATTAAGCCTTTTACAAGAAACAGAGCAGCCCACCACATTTTTTGTAACAGTAGGCATAAGCCACATAATGCGCTCGTGGGCAGGCGAAGGCTTTACGGATATCGTAGAGCAGCTAAAGCTAAGCGACATAACAAGCCTAATAATAACCCCCCTGTTTTAACGGGGGGTTAGTTTTTTAAGGCTCGCAAGTGCGAGGTCAAAGTTATAGTTTTCTATATGCCCCACAAGCTCTTCTGTGTCGGGCATTGCGTCCAGAATGGGAACCATGGTGATAACCTCCGCGTTACGCTCGGTTAGCAAGGTCTCCACGGTTATGAATATTTCCGTGGGTTTTTTGTCGGTTTGTTTAAGGGGTGATTCTTCCACGATTTTTGCTTTTACAGCTTCAAGAACGGCAGTTACCTCCTTCTCCAGCTTTTTTATGAGGTCGAAGGGGTATGTCTCTTGGTGGAAGGCGACTTCTGCTTGGGAGGCAAGCTCCATTAGGGATTGCTCGTTGATTAGCCCTGCGAGGCTTTTTAGTGTGTGTGCCAAAAGGCGTGCGCCCTTGTAATCCTTTTTTGCCACCGCGTCCGAGATTTCCTGCATTACGTTTTCTTCGCTTTTTACAAAGTCTTTGTACAGGCGGTTTTCGTTAAACGAAGGGATTTCCGGCATGGGAAGAGCCTTGGCGTTTGCGGCCTCGCGCACCTCAATCGGATACTTGTCGCGCACAAACTTCGTAAGGATAGAATCCAAATAGGTGCTTTGTATCGGCTTGGAAACAAAACCGTCAAAGCCGTTTTGTAAAAATTCTTCCTCCTGCCCTACCAGAGCGTTTGCGGTAAATGCCACTATCGGCTCGTTGTAGCCTATGGTACGCAGGCGTTTTGTGGTTTCTATGCCGTCCATTTTTGGCATCATATGGTCCATAAAAATCAGGTCGTACTTAGCACCTTTTTTTATTTTGTCTATCGCGCTAAAGCCGCTGGACGCACTGTCTATCTGCAAACAGTAGGGCGCGAGAAGGCCTTTTGTTACATATACATTCGCGCTTATGTCGTCTACTATCAATACCTTGCCGTAGCTCATGTTTTCCCATTCCGACTGTAGCTTTGCCTTGCGGCTTGTGTATTTAAAGGTGCTAATATTTTCTGCTGTTTCTTTGCCGAGGACTGTTTCGCCCGCGAGCTTTTGCGGTATTTTTATTGTAAATATCGTACCCTTGTTTAGCTCGCTTTTTACAGAAATATGTCCGCCCATCATATCTACCAGCATTTTTGCTATTGCCATGCCAAGGCCTGTGCCTTCGGCCTCGCGGTTTGCTACGTGATTAAACCTCGTGTACTCGTCAAAGAGGGTGCTTACCTGCTGTGCCGTCATGCCTTGGCCTGTATCCGACACGGTAAATACCATCGTAATTTGGCCGGTATCGTAGGCTACTTTGCCCACAGACAGTTTAACCAAGCCCTCATCTGTATATTTAAATGCATTGGAAAGCACATTGTTTAAAATCTGCTTTATGCGCAGCTCATCGCCCCTTAGCTCCGCAGGGATTTCCTTATTAACCGATACCTCAAACTGTATCGGCTTGCTGCTTATGTGCATCATGTTTAGCTGTATCGTATCGGAGAGCATACTTGCCACCTCGTATTTTGCGTGGTTAATGCTAAGCTTACCCGCCTCTATCTTGGAAAGGTCGAGGATGTCGTTAATCAGCCCCATAAGCATACTGCCGGATGAGTAAATTTGCTCATATGCGCGTTTAGATTCGCCCTTGGCCGTGCGTAGCTGTATTTCTGTCGCGCCGAGTATCGCGCTTATTGGTGTGCGGATTTCGTGGCTCATGCGACCCAAAAAATCGGATTTTACTTTGCTGGCAAGTATGGCTTTTTCTGCATCGTGGTGTGCTTTTTCCAGGTCTTCTTTTATTTCCTTTACGCTTTTGTTGCCGGATAAATTGCCTATTGTTTTTGCCAGATAGCTTAGGCTTTTGGTAAGCTGGCCTATCTCGTCTTCAGAAACAGGAACGTCATATATCTCGGTATAGTCGCCGCCGGAGGCTATTTTGTCCATCAGCTCCGCTAAATGCTTTACCCTTTTGGAGTTAAGATGTATACCCAAAAGCATAAACATAGCAGAGATACACATACCAACGACACAAATGAGAACAATATTTGCAATAAAGCTATTAGTACCGCTAATAGCTTCTTCTACAGAAAAGCCGACAAAAAACATACCCACGGGCAAGCCTTCCCAACCTATCAGCGGAAAATAAAACGCATGGTGCAACGAGCCAAACAACTCCAGCTCCAAATCAAAAGGCACACCACGCTCCAGTACGGCAGCTACTACACGGGGGTCGGCGGTAGTATTTATGGCTCTTTCGCCGTCCTCCTTACGCAAGGTGGACGCAAGAGATGTATCGCCGGAAAAAACCGTAACCTCCGCATTAAAAATCGCACCAAACTCGTCCACAAAATCCATATTGCTTAAAATCATAACCGACGAAACAGTGCCTATTACCTCGTTATTTATCCATATAGGCGCGGTGGAAGACAACCCCATCGGTATTTTATCGGTTACAGTGTAAATCGTTTCGTTTCTACCTTGATGTGCGTAGCGTATCGTGGGGGATACCATCCCTGTATCGCCGTACCGCTCCGGGTCGCTGGTGCGCATTATTACATAGCCGTCCCTGCATGTGACGGTAAACTCCGTAATCATAAAGTAGCCTATGCCAAACTCTATGTTTCTGGTATGCAGGCGGTCAAACAGGCCTTGGCGTATTGCGGCCTCGTCGCCTTCGCCGCTGTTCCATTCATTTACCAGGCGTATCATATAGTCCTTGCCCGCTACGGCGCGTGCGTTAGTCTTATTGTAGCGTTCCAATTGCTCCAAAAATGCCTGCGCCGTCTGCGCCGCACCTTGCAGCCGCTGCTCCGAAAGCCCCCGCGAAAACGCGTTTACCTCACGGGACACGTAAATTACAATAAATATAACAAGCAAAATAAGCGTACCTACGACGGGGACTGCAATTTTTGTTTGTATGGAATTAAACATAAAATTCACTTCCTTCTGGCATAGTGAAATACAAACTGCTGCGCGATACCTTGGTATTCTTTATTGATAAACCCTTCGGGTATATGTTTTTCCATTGCGCGTTTAATCCATACATCCACGGGATAGCGTTCTACGCGGCCAAAGCCGAACAACAGCACGCATTCTGCTACCTTTGGGCCTACACCGTGGATTTTTAAAAGCTCCTTGTAAATTTCTTCGGAGGACAGCTTTTCCAGCTCCGTGGGGTTAAACTCGCCGCTTGCGGTTTTTTTTGCCGCGTCAAGTATATACGGTGACCTGTAGCCGCTTTTTATCATATTTAGGCCATTTGGATGAAGGTTTGCAAGCACCTGCGGCGTCGGAAATGTATAGCCGCCACAGGGCAGTTTTTCGCCAAAGCTTTGGCAGAGTGCTTCTATCATATTTTTTATACGCGGGATATTACTGTTTTGGCTTAGGATAAAGGAAATAAGCACTTCCCATACATCCTGTCGCATTAGGCGCAGCCCCGGAGAATACTCCAGCGCGCTATGTAAAAATTCACCCTCGGATACCGCGATTTGCTTGCGCAAATCACTGTAGTCCCGGGTGAAGTCTAAATATTTTTTCCAAATATTTTCAAAATCTTCTATAGGCGTATTTTTAAACGTGACGGTATCGCCGGCATGGATAATAGTAACGCGGCGGCCAAACGCTATGCCGGAAAACGCACCGTCACAGCCCTCGCGCCAGCGAAAAGCCTGTCCGTTGTCCAATGTTTGAGCAAGATTAAAAAAGCGTACGCCTGTAAGCACTGTATCGCCCCCCCGTTGTACAGCGCGCAAATAGTCCATCAGTATTTTCCGAAATTCTTACTGTCGTATATATGCGCGGCAGATGGTGCATTTATTTTTACGGATTTGGAAGTAGGAGAAGAATCCTGCGAATGCAAGCTCGCAGAGTCGCCGGAAGAAGACCGTGACGGCGCAACAGGCCGCGGCGCAGGCCGCGCTGTAATCGCAGAAACAGGGCGTGTAGTGGCTGTCGTAGTCGTTGCCGCCGTTGTTGCCATGGGCTTATACGGCGTGGCCGGCTTAAACTGGCCGGTGGCACGCTCCGCGTCTCTTTTTGCTGCGGCGGCTTCTCTTTTGGCGGCGGATGCTTCCGAGTTGGCGGCGGCGGCTTCGCGCCTTGCGTTTGCGGCCTCCTCGCGGGCAAAGCTTAGGTCTCGCCTTGTGTTTTCTGCTTCGTTTTTGGCACGTTCGGCTTCTTGCTGCGCTGTGCCTGCGGCAGATGTGGCTTCCTGTACATCTTTGTTTAGGGATTCTACCTTGCGCCTTAGCTCGTCAAAGGCTGTGCCTACTTCGTTTCTGGCAGAAACAGACGCCCCGCGCATGTCGCCGTTTGCCAATGCTTTAAGCGCGGTTGCGGTGTTTGCTTGCGCGCTTTCGTTATTTGCCATCATTGTATTAATATTTTTTACCATGTCGCGCACTACACCTGCATACGGCTTTTCGTCAATACTTTTGCCGGTGCGCAGGCCTGTTTCCACATCCTTTACAAGCCCCTTTTGCACAAGAACAAGCTGCGCAAGCGCGCCTTCTATTTGGCCAAGCTCGTCGGGGGCGTCGGTACGAAAATTTGTACTCAAATTGCCCACCGCCATAGCAGAAATCGCCGTAGCAAGCTGGCTAGCGTCCTTTACCGTCTCGGCAGACCAGCCGCCCGCCATAGAAAACACAATAAAATACCCCACCGCCGCAATCACAACGGCAATACCAAGCCCAATACCAAGCTCACTGCCACTAAGCTCCGCAAACATAAAAAGCCCAAGCACAGCCGCCGCCGCC
>Ga0209755_10002175_pt1 | contig 27506 bp, 24 predicted proteins | sample TergutCo191P1_FD_187301 | JGI IMG/M metagenome (GOLD analysis project Ga0209755, IMG submission 187301) | Cornitermes sp. P1 segment gut microbial communities from Petit-Saut dam, French Guiana - Co191P1 (SPAdes) (version 2) | ecosystem: Host-associated > Arthropoda: Insects > Digestive system...
GTTATGTGCATGGCGTTGCACAACAGCAAGCCTTCTTTTATGCCGCTCTCTCGCAAACATTCTTCCACATCCGGAGTGATGTTGATAAACTCCCGGCGGTGCGGCGTTTTGAAAGTTAGCTCTTTTCTATATGATTTCATAGCGCTTCTCCTTTTTCAGCGTGAAGATGTGGTTATGGGAGAAGGTAGAAAATTCTTAATTACCTGCCATGACATCATTTTTTATAGTCTTTATTGGCAGCGGTTTATCTTCTCTACTTGCACTGTTCCTTTTGAATCTTTCCCTGAATCTTGCGCCAAACATCCGCAGCGGATTTTTCCAATGCCAATTCGCAAGCTTTTTTCATATCCATATGACCTTCCTTAGAACCCTTGATTTTGTCTTCAAAAATATTCTTTCCGGTCCTGATGTTGCCAAGACTCACGTATATAATCGGAGTGCAATAGGCAAATCCCATAATCGGGTCAATTTGCTGCTCTTCATTAAAATCCATTTTCAGGAAAAAAGCGGAACTCGCAGCTTCTTCTGATAAAACGCAACCATGCTTGGACAAATAAGAACTAATTTTGCTCTTCAAATCTATGCTTGAACTCTCCACATTAACTCCCGAAACGTTTAAGCAAGCCTGAGAAAAGTAGCCATTTTGTTCCTTGCCGGAGATGTATTTAACCCCTTTGGCCACCCGCATTGCGCTGCGGACAGAAGTATAAGTGGAATTTTTTATGCTGAGTTCCCCATCTATTATCTCTGCCCCACTAATGGTTTCGGTGCTTATGCTTGCTGCTATCCTTTTTGAAAGCTCAGCCAAAGCCCTATCATTTGCGGAAGCCTCATCGGCTGCCTGCACTCTGGTTCCGCAAACTTCCTGCGAAAACGCTAGGCTCGCCGTAAGCGCCAGCAAAAAAACAACTCTCATAATCATGGTATCCCTATAAATTTTTTGCCCACGTTCCAAATTAAAGAAGCTGTTTTGGCAGCCATAAGCTTAACTACCTGCTCTGTAGATGCCTTTTTCACTGCGCTAGCCTTTGCGTCCGCAACCGCCGCAACTGTAGGCCCTTCAGCTTTTTTAATTTCACTCACCGCTTCTGTGTAAAGCCCTTTGTCTAAAACCATAAGAACCACCGCATAATACACTGTTACGCCGCCGCTTTCCTTAAATTCTCCGCACTCATTGTCTATTTCATTAGAGCCGAAAAGCTCAAATTTATCCAAGCTCACTTTGTTAATAGCCGTTAGATTTCTCCGCAATTCGCCATTTTCTATCCATGAAGAGTCATTTGAATTGGAACTTACAAAAACTTTTATGGTTTTAGCAAGCTCAATTCTGGCTTTGTCGCGAGCAAAATCAAATAATACCGGGTCAAAATTATTTTTAACCTTGGGAGATTCGGCAACAGCGCATGGAACCATTTTGCTTATTTGCGCGCACTGATCTTGCAAGCCTTTCAATTTTTGCTTATACGCATCTCCTTCAACACATCTTGACTCCGCAAAAACAGGGCAAAAAATCACAGCCAAGCAAAAAAAACAGAACAAGCGATAAGCATTAACCATTGTAAATCTCCATTTTCTTTAAATATAGTAAATGCTGATAAAGCCAAACTTCATTGCTAGGCTAAATCCACGTTTACTATAGCCCTATGGCGCGATGCATGACTCTGCTATTGGAAATATAGATGTGCCACAGCAAATTTCTGTGGTTGGGTCATATTCTACAGAACCGCCGCATTTGTTGTAAACCGATGTGCCGGAACAGAATTGCGTACTTATGTTGTACCTCTGGCTGCCGCAGCAATCTTCTATAGTTGGGTCATATTCTACAGAACCGCCACATTTGTTGTAAACCGATGTGCCGGAACAGAATTGGCTCGCAGTATATGTTAAGCCACCGCATCTAGGCGTTACGGTATTACCGAGACAGAAGTGGGTAGCCGGGTCATATTCTACAGAACCGCCACATTTGTTGTAAACCGTTGTGCCGGAACAGAATTGGCTCGCAGTATATGTTAAGCCACCGCATCTAGGCGTTACTGTATTACCGAGACAGAATTCGGTTGCTGTATATGTTAAGCCACCGCATCTAGGCGTTACTGTATTACCGAGACAGAATTCGGTTGCTGTATATGTTAAGCCACCGCACAAATTCCGAACTTCACTATAGTTCCAGTTATAACAAAACTCTGTTGCAACATCATATCTTCTAAAGTGGCAGCAATCGTCTTTGGGGCGGCTTAATGTATCGCCATCAGATACATTGCCACATTTTTGATCAACATTATTGTCAATACAAAATTCATATGTTTCGTAAGTTAGCCCACCAACTCCACCGCACAAATTCCGAACTTGATAACCGCCATAACAAAACTCTGTTGCAACCTCATATCTTCTATCATCGTTGCAGCAAGCTTGCGTGCTTAGGTTATAACTGCTTCTGTAGCAGCAAGCTTGCGTGCTTAGGTTATAACTGCTTCTGTAGCAGCAAGCTTCTGTGTTTGGATTATAATCAGCACCCAAATATGAATTGTCGCATCTGGGCACAACATCATTGTCAATGCTGCAAAATTCACTTCGAAGGTAAGGTTTTCCACCGGGCCCACCGCACAAATCCTTAATTTCATTATTACCATAACAAAAATATGTGTCTATGTTGTACTTTTTGTCGAGGCAGCAAGCTTGTGTGTTTGGGTTATAAATTACTGACTCGTCTTCAGATGTTACTCCACCGCATTTGCCCTCAACCCGTCCGTTAAAGCAAAATTCATTTGTAGCGTAAGGCTGCCCACCGCACAAATTCCGAACTTCACTAGTGTTAACTTTATAACAAAACTCTGTTGCTGTAGGATATATCTTTGTATTGCAGCAAGCTTGCGTGTTTAGGTTATAACTGCTTATGTCGCAGCAAGCTTGTGTGTTTGGGTTATAAGTTGCGCCATGTGATACTCCACCGCATTTGTCAAGAACATTTCCGTTGAAGCAAAATTCAGATGAGGTGTACTCTTTTCCACCGCACTTTTGGGTAACCACGTCATCAAGGCAGAATTGCGTGTTTGGGTTGTACGCAGAGCCGCCGCATCTTGTAAGAACAGTATTGTTAACGCTACAGAATTGTGAGCTTATGTTGTACCTCTGGCTGACGCAGCAATCTTCTGTGTATGGGTTATAAATTGGACCGGATGGCACTCCACCGCATCTGCCAAGAAGAGGCCCGTAAGGATCGTTGAAGCAAAATTGAGATGATGTGTACTCCATTCCGCTGCACTTTATAGTAATCACCTCATCAAGGCAGAAATGTGTTGCTTTAGTAAATTTTCTTGTGTCACAGCAAGCTTCTGTTTCTGGGTTATAAGTTGCGCCGTATGGCACTCCGCCGCATTTGCCAAGAACAGGTCCGTTAGGTTCGTCTAGGCAAAATTCAGATGAGGTGTACTCTGCTCCAGCGCACTTTTTAGTGACAACATCATTAAGGCAGAATTCTGTGCTTGGGTCATATTCTTTGTCTCCGCATTTGCTGTAAATATCATTGCTGTAACAGAATTGCGTTGAAGCGTTTGTGGTATTGTATCTTCTTGTGCCGCAGCAAGCTTCTGTGGTTGGGTTATAAGTTGGGCCGTATGGCCCGCCGCACCTGTCAAGAAGAGGTCCATTAGGTTCGTCAAAGCAAAATTGAGATGATGTGTACTCCATTCCGCTGCACTTTATAGTAACCACATCATCAAAGCAAAAATGTGTTGCTTCAGTAAATTTTCTTGTGTCGCAGCAAGCTTCTGTGGTTGGGTCATAAATTGCGCCAAATGGCTCTCCGCCGCATTTGCTGTAAATCTCATTGCTGTAACAGAATTGCGTTGAAGCGTCTGTGGTATTGTATTTTTTTGTGCCGCAGCAAGCTTCTGTGGCTGGGTTATAAAGCACGCCGGATGGTCCGCCGCATCTAGAAATAGAGCTTGAAACACTGGAGGAGCTGCTGCCAGAGCTACTTGATGAGAAGCTACTTGATGATAAACTGCTGGATGAGACAACAGAACTGCTGCTGCTGCTGCGCCGATCTACGTACTGCAAGTTTATTCTAAGCCACTCTTCCGTCCACTCGCAAGACCATATTTGGCCAAATTCGCCATACATAAGAATTTCCATATATCCAATAGGGCAAGTTTGGTTTGAATTGCCCGGGCATGACCTTTCCAAGTTGTCACCGGATAGTGAGCAATATTTCTCCGGGAAGTCTGAACCGTCTTCCATGCGCAAACAGCCCATAATGCTGGCATCAGGATTTCTATACCCCAAAACACACGCTTTGTAGCCGGCTCTGTAACCGGATCCGGAAACCCCCACGCCGCCACCAATGCCGTCGCCGCCAATGCCGTCGTCATCGCCATCATCAGATGAACAGGAAAGTATGAATATCGTTACGAGTGCAATACTTAATAGCTTTTTGCCTTGCATATGTTAAATATAATTCAATTATGGAAAAATAGGTGATTTTTTTTTAATTTTACGAACTTTTTTGCCAGTTTTCTCTGCAAATCCATGAAAAAATAGCCCTGTACCCTTGCCAATATGCATTTTTTTTTCTATATTTTTCACTTACGGCTACTCTGTCGTCGCTTAATAAACCCAAAAAGAAGGAGTCTTACCTTTGGCACCACGTTCTAAACAACTGCTATCTGACGAAGTTCCGCAAAACGCAGAACTTCCACAGGAAACCAAGGAAATGCTGGAAAATCTCGGCATCCAAAAAGATAAGCCGGAGCCCTCGGCTCAAACCGAGCCGGCTTCAGAAGCTATGCTGCCCCACGGCGTTATAGTACCGGACATCCCGGAGGCTGCTAACCTGCCGCCACCGCAAGCTCAGGAACAGGCAGACGCTCAAAACCCGAATAACGGCAATTATCCAAGCAACCGCATGCAGCAACAAAGAAATTTCGCAAATGGCGGAAACAGCAACAATAATAAAAGGCAGCCATTTCAAAACAACAATAATAACAGGTTTAGCAACAATAATAACCAAAACCGCAGAAACAATAACAGAGGATTTCGCCCATACGTAGAAGAAATGTCTCCGGAAGACATTCCTAAAATAGACAAAGAGGCCATAGACAATGCTCGCAACGAATGGGCCGGCTTACGCACAAAAAACATGCCTGAACTGCAAGCTCTAGCCATAGAGCTCAACTTGCCCGATATTAAGATTATGCGCAAGCAAGCCATAATCTACCGCATTTTAGAGGCAAAAGCAGCCGCGGTTGAAGGAACTCCCATATATGCGCAGGGTGTTTTGGAAATAATAAACGAAGGCTATGGCTTTCTGCGCAACCCGGACCACAACTATTTGCCGGGGCAAGATGACATTTATGTTAGCCCGAATTTAATAAGATATTACGAACTGAAAACCGGCGATACGGTAACCGGGCAAGTTCGCGCTCCCAAAGAAAAGGAAAAGTATTTTGCCTTGACCTGCATAGAAACAATAAACTACAAAGACCCGGAACATGCAAAAAGACGTGTCGCCTTTGAGCATTTAACGCCTTTGCACCCATTTGAGCGCATAAATCTGGAATACGAAACCACCGAGCTTTCAACCAGAATAATGAACTTGTTCACGCCCATAGGCAAAGGACAGCGCGGAGTTATTTTGGCACCGCCTCGCACTGGTAAAACGGTTCTTTTGCAGCATATAGCCAACGCAATAAGCAAAAACCATCCGGAAATAAAACTTCTGGTTCTGCTCATAGATGAACGCCCGGAAGAAGTTACGGATATGCGCAGAAACGTTAAAGGCGAAGTTTTGGCCTCAACATTCGACGAGCCGCCGGAACGCCACACCCAGGTTGCGGACATGGTTTTGGAAAAAGCCAAAAGGCTTGTTGAGCAGGGCGATGACGTGGTTATACTTTTGGATTCCATAACTCGCTTTGCAAGAGCGAACAACGTTGTGATTCCGCACTCTGGAAAAATACTCTCGGGCGGCGTGGACGCAATGGCAATGCAAAGACCAAAACGCTTTTTTGGAGCTGCTCGCAAAATTGAATTCGGCGGCTCGCTAACCATTATAGGCACGGCTTTGATAGAAACCGGAAGCCGCATGGACGAAGTTATTTTTGAAGAGTTCAAAGGCACGGGCAATATGGAACTGGTGCTGGATCGCCGCATTGCGGAAAAACGCATTTGGCCGGCAATAGACATATTCAAATCCGGAACCCGCAAAGAAGAGCTTTTGATTTCGGAAGGCGAGCTTCGCAATGTTTGGATTTTGCGCAGATTCTTGCAAGACCACACTCCTGTTGAGATTATGGAGCAAATTCAAGGGCAAATGAAAAACCATAAAACCAATGAGAGCTTTTTAGCCGCAATGAAGGGTTAAATATGGGAAAAAAAATATTCTTCATAGGTGCCGGCAATATGGGCGGCGCCATTTTGAGTTCCTTAACCGATGAGGATATGTTTTTTTACGAACCCGATGATGAACGAGCCTGCAAAATAAAAGCGAACAGGGTGGCCTGCATTGAAGAAGGGATTTCAAAAGCGGATATAATATTTTTGTGCGTAAAACCACAGGTTTTTCAAAAATTTAACCGCATTGATTTGCAAAAGCATTGCATTGTAATTTCCATTATGGCCGGAGTTGCTATTTCCAATTTGCAGAGTAAATTTGCAGGAGCCTGCATTGCGCGCACCATGCCAAACATTGCTGTTGTCGCAAAAAAAGGGACAGTTGCAATAGCGACGGATGGCGTTGAAGAAAGCGTTTTGCAAACGGTTGAATCCTTATTTTCAAAATGCGCAAGCACCGTCCGGGTTTCCGAAAGCCAAATGGATGCGGTAACAGGGCTTTCCGGCAGTGGGCCGGCCTTTGCGTTCCAATTCATAGAAGCTCTTGCTATGGGCGGCGTTAAAATGGGTTTGCCAAGAGACGCAGCAATGAAGCTTGCCCTTTCTACGGTTAGCGGCGCGGCAGAAATGCTGGAAAAATCAAAACTCAGCCCTGGCGAGCTTACGGCAAATGTTTGCAGCCCGGGAGGAACCACTATAGCAGGGATGCAGGAGCTTGAAAATAAAGCTTTCAGAGGCACAGTCATGGCGGCAGTGGAAGCTGCGGCAAAGCGTTCCGCAGAACTCGGAAAGAGCTGAGAATTTTTCTAAATTTTAATTCATGCAATTCATTATACTCACATTTTTATTCATTTCAACGCTCTACGCAAACGATAAAGATATCGACTTAGGCCACCTCGCTATGTGCTCCGGCGTTAAGCAATGTTTAAAACATGATCTTGCGCAATGCAGCGAAGCAGAAAAAAAGCCTAACCCGAATATCAAGTACAACGCAGAATTCTGCGCTCCATATATAGAATTAAGGCAACGAGGCTTGAAAACAGATGACCCCAGAATGCGCAGTTTATATCGCTACATGGGGCGGCAGTACAGAGTTATTTACAAGCTTAACGGAAAGCTCCCCGTATCAAAAGAAATTATGACATATCTCTTTGAAAATATGGAATTCACAGCTCAACTGGTAAATGCATACAGAAAAACAAAATATACTATTACCTACGACAGCCCAGACAAAAAACACTTCAGCGGCGATAACGGCGATAATATGTTCGGCAATTTTGTGTGGCTTCTAAACGATAGCGCCGGCGTGAATCCCGGAATGCACCACGTATTTTTCGGCAGGGGCAAAACAAAAGTCCTAGCATGGAGGCTGCAAGGCACGGCAACCGCAATTTTAGATTTGAGAGACGCCGGCAAAGACTCCGTGGCCTATGAATTCCGCTCTATAGTTTCACCGAGCGGCGCCATACTGAATTCCATTATGAACCTCGGTATTTTCAATAATATGATTAAAAACATAATAAAAGAAATAGTGGACAACATTGAAAAATCCGCAAGTGAATTTTCCAAAGGCAATCGCAAACCTATTGAAAACTACCCTCCGTTCAAAGACGCTAAATGGAAAAAGAATTTGCAGGAGTTTGAAGCGATTACCGGGAAACGCTGATTTGATATTGTGCCGGAGCTATTTTTTGCTCTGCGTAAGCTTTTGCGTCATTTTGAGTTGCAAAAAAACCAGCGCGAACAGCAAAGAGTTTTCTATCCGTTAATTCTGTTATATAAAGCCCCACGCCCTTATTTTTATACTCAGCAACTAATTTCTCCGCATTCTCCCTAGAGCCAAAAGCTCCGAGCTGAATATACCATTTATCAACATTCCCCTCTCGCAGAGGAACGGCTTTTTTCCGTTGCAACGAGATCAGCGTTGTGTCTGCCGGTTTAACTCGGTTGCAATTCTCGGCTGTCAATCCATTATTCGGAAATGCGGAAACAATGTCTTGGCAAAGAACAAAAAGCTCCGGAAAATAAGATATGTTCGCGCTTGTTTGCGCAGAGTTCCAAGAACGAACCGCTCGCGTAGGCTGGTTCAGCATAACTTGCAGCTTGGCATCTGTTGCGCTCAGTTCGGCAAACAAAGAATCGCTCGGTTCGGTTTGGCTTATCAGCAAAAGCAGTTTTGGCTCTGCCGCGCGAGCTAAGTCTATTCTATCGCTTTCCACCAAAGCTCGCGCTTCGTTAAACAGGCAATTTTTTTTCTCTTTCGCTTCCAGTTGCGGGCAAACATCCGCATAGCTTTTGGCAGCCGCTTCAAAATTTCCCTGGCTGTATAATTTTTGAGCTTGAGAATACAGGTCGTTTGCAAATGCAAAAGAAGCGAGCAGAAGAATAATTTTCATATTAAAAATTCCCGGTTTGCAAATCCAGAATAGCCAGTCCAAGCAGATAACTGTATTTTGCCTGATTATGCCTTATTTGCGAATTACTGAAAATTGTCTGCTGCTGGATTAACGAAGAAACATCCAACATTCCAAGTTCGTGCTGCTGAACGGATTTTTCCAAAGCGAGTTTTTGCGCTTCCATTTGAATTGTGGAAACTTCCCATTGCAAGCGATATGTTTCAACTTGCAAAGCCAGTTGCTCAATGGCGTTTTCCAATTGTTTTTGCGTGTTGAGCGCAGATATCTGCTGTTGCTCTTTCGCTACTTGCGCTGATAAAACGCTATGGCTGGTGGCCCCCCAATCTATAATGGAAATGCTCAGGCCAAGCGATGCGCTGTAATTGTAATTATTTTTCATCTGCTTTCCGTAGCCAGGATATTCGGTTTTCCAGCGAAGGTTTGTACCGGTAACGGCGCTTAAGCTTATATTAGGGTGATAACCGGCCTTTGCAACGCTGATAGCTTCATTTGCCGCTAAAACAGAAAGAGAATCTATTTTTTTATCTATGGAATTCTGCTCTGCCAAAACCAGCAAGGCCGCATAGTCTGTGGCTATCTTAGCCTTTGCGGAGTCTGGCGGCATAACAGAAAAATCTGAGCTGCCAATAGGAATTTCCAAAAGCTGGCGAAGCGTTGTGTAATTCTGAACCACGTTGCTGCGAGCCTGCAGCAGGCTCAAACTGTCGCTTGCAACCTGAGCGAAGGCAAGAGCTAAATCGGTAGTGGTAAAGCTCCCTGAACTATAAAGCACAGAATCTCTTGCGAGCAGTCTTTTGGAAAGCTCAAGCGAGGCTTTTGCGGAATTTTCGGATTCCATTGAAGACCAAACCTGCATATACGCTCTTATAACCTGTTCGGATAAATTCCTCTCTGCCGCTTCTGAGCTTAACTTGGTTATTTCATTGCGGTATGCCGCCTGATTGATATTATGCCAGATTCTGCCTCCGGTGTAAATAGGCAATGAGGTGTTCAAGTTCATTCCCATAGTGGTTAAATAGTTAAATCCGGAAGGGTCTTTAAACGGTTCGCCGTCAACTGCATCTTGCCTTATGCTCCCGCTTAAACCGGGCAGTCTTGCGTATTTTGCCTGTTTAAGAGAAGATGCAGCCGTTTTTTCCGAAAGTCTCGCAGAGGCGAGCGACAGCGAATTTTTCTTAGCTATTTCAATGCAATCTTTCAAAGCCAAATTTTGATACCCTTGAGCAAAAGCCTGGAATGCAAGCAAAAATACGGATATCAATATTCGTTTCATGCCTTTCCTATGCTCATAAACTCAAATCCTATCTTTTTCAATTCATCGCCATCCAGAATATTTCTGCCGTCAAAAATAAGAGCCGGCTTACTCATCAAATCGTAAATCCTTTTCCAATCAAGTTCTGCGAACTGCTGCCATTCGGTGCAAAGCAAAACTCCGTGAGCATCTTTTACGGCTTCGTAAGGATCTTCGGTGAATTGAACCTTGTCCAAAACATCGCTAAGATTGCGCTTGGCATCCGGCAAGGCTTTGTAATCCGTAATTACGGGGATAGCATGCTCTTCTAAAAGTTCGCGCACTACCAGATGAGCGGGGCTTTCGCGAGTATCGTTTGTGTTCGCTTTGAAGGCGAAGCCAAAGACTGCTATTCTTTTGCCGGCAATCGTGTTGAACAGCGAGCGCAAAACGCGCTTTACGGAGCGAGTTGTTTGCCACTCGTTTATTTTAACAATGCTTTCCCAATATGCGGCAACTTCCGGCAGGCCGTAATGTTCGCATAGATACACCAGATTGAGAATATCTTTTTTAAAGCATGAACCTCCAAAGCCTATGGAAGCTTTTAAGAACTTTGGGCCTATGCGAGAATCGCAACCAATGGCATACGCAATTTCATCTATGTTTGCGCCGGTTTTTTCGCATAGCGCGCTCAAGCTGTTTATGCTGGAAATGCGCTGGGCCAAAAATGCGTTAGCTGTTAATTTTGAAAGCTCGGAACTCCACAAATTCGTGGTTATAATGCGTTCTCTGGGCACCCAGTTGGCATATATTTTCGCAATTTCTTCTACAGCGGCTCTGCCGCTTTCGTTCGTATGCCCACCTATCAAAACCCTATCGGGATTTTCCAAATCTGCTATTGCGGTTCCTTCCGCTAAAAATTCCGGATTGCTCACAACATCAAAATGAATGCCTTTTTGGTTTGAATTTAAAATCCTCTCCATGCTCTCTGCGGTTCTCACAGGCAAAGTGCTTTTTTCAACGACAATTTTGTGGCTTTCGCTTGCCGCTAAAATGCTTCTTGCGGTTTTTTCTATGTACTGCAAATCAGAGGCTTTGCCGCAGCCGAACCCAAAGGTTTTTGTGGGCGTGTTCACGCTTACAAAGATTATATCGGCTTCTTTTATGCTTGCGTCAATGTCTGTTCCAAAGAACAGATTTTTGCCCCTTACGCTTTCCACTACTTCTTTTAGCCCGGGTTCATAAATGGGCAGGCAGTCGCTGTTCCAGGCATTTATGCGGTCAGCGTTTATATCGACTATTTTTACTTGGCACTGCGGACATTTTTTGGCTATCATGGCCATTGTGGGGCCGCCAACATATCCGGCTCCTATGCATAATATTTTTTTCATTCCACTACTCTGAAAATTTTTTCCAAAGGTTCTCTTTGCGATGTGAATGTATTTACTATGTGGCCTGCTTGCGAGTAGCCAAATGGCAAAGCGAGCAGGAACATTTGATTTTCCATATCGGGAATATGTTTGCGCAGCAAGTCCGGGTAAGCCATAACGCTATACTGTGGGCAACAGCCAAGCCCTCTGTTGTGCAGTTCGGTTATAATTGCTTGCAAAAACAGGCCGCAGTCTAGGAATGTGCCCATGTTGTATTCGCCTTTATTCAGGGCTAGAAAGAAGACCTGTTTTGCGCCGAAGAACTTATAGTTTTCGCTATCGTGTTCTTTGCGTTTTTCTTTATCTTCTCTGCCTATTCCTTTGTGGATTAGGAATGCTTTGCCAAGATCAACCGCTCTTTTTTTATAAGCTTCGGGCAGAGGGTCCGGGCTGTAAGCGTATTCAAAGTTCATCTCTTTGCCGCTATTGAAGGCCTCCAAATAATCCGAGCGCAAATTTTCCAAAGCCGAGCCCTGAACCAGAGTTAGCTTCCAAGGCTGGGTATTCTTGCTGCTGGGAGCCCGGCTCGCGCCGAGCACCACAGCCTGCACAACATCAGCAGGCACTATTTCGCCAGTAAACGCTCGAATGGATTTGCGCATGGCTAGTCGTTGCTAAAAAACACCACCACAGGAAGGAATACTCGTTCCGCAGGAAGAAACAACTGAGCCGACATAAACGTCTGACGTTTCGGATGCTATTGCAGCGCAATTTTGGCTGGACATTTCTTCGCAACAAATAGGCATCGATATAGCCGCCATGCTTACTTGGCAATATCCACCACCGCCACCACCACTGGGCCCGGGCTCTCCTTTAATATCCTTGCTCCAGATTACCGAATCTGGGTCGCCAGTGTTGAAAGCGCCATCTGCGGTACAGCCAAGGAAAAATGCCGCAGAGACAAAAGCGAGAGAGAGAACTTTTTTGTTCATTTTGAAACCTCCTAAAAGTAAATAAATCCGCCAAAGCTGGCAAAAATGTTATCGCCGTTGAGAGCCCTGAATGGGTTTGCGGAAACCTGCGCCTCCAAAGCCCAGCTTGCTTTCTGATAGCGAACGCCTACATAAGCTTCCGTGCTTTCATCATGCACTAAATCAACCTGCGAAGTTTCTTTATTCCTGTCTTCATCTAAAGCAAGAACATATAAATTGTGCATTGCGCCCGCAAAGGCAAGCCAATTCTCAAAGAATACAACCTCACCTAAAACATTCGGAGAGATTATTGCTCCTATTTCACTATAACCTTCTCGCCCTTCAATTTTTTTCACCTCGTCATAAAAATTCATGCCCACGTAATTATTCAAACCGACTATAGCTCTTGCCTCCGAATTCTGCAACGCCACGTAGCCCAAATTCAAGCCCAAGCCAAAGCCCAAATAAGTATCCTCATCAACGGCCTTATTGCCTTTGTCATCTGTAAGAGTGCCTCCAAAGCGGGTAGCCTGCAAAGAAACGTCATAATTTAATGCGCCAAATGCGCCAAACGCACCAACTGCGCCTCCTAACCTAGAATAATCCTCCTTTATCTCTTTGCTATCCACTTCATAGCTATAGCTCGTAGCATAAGTTAGCCAATGCGCATTCGCATAAAGCGTTGCGCTGCCGCCAAGCGGTAGAGAAAAAGAAAGCCCAAGATTATCACCTGGAAAAGTAGTTCTACGGCTAGAAGTTACCGTATCAAGAACTTGTTGTCCATTAGGGCCTTCTTTTACAGTCGGAGTCTCTTTGTCCGTAAACCAGCTTTTTGCCACAGAATAGGTAGCCGCAACGCCAAAAGCCGAAGTTGCATAGCCCAGAACCAAGGCTGCGCGATTGCCTAACGGGGAATTGTCCAACCCGAACAGGGCAGAGCCGCCACCCAAGCCAAAAGCTGCGTAGCCGGCATAATCTTCCTGTGGGGAAACATAAAAGAACTTTTGCCCATGAATTTCACTTGGATATAAATATAAATCATCTACTGTAGTTGCAGCTCCTATTGTTCCATATCTATTGTAGCCATTGCCGCGCAGCTTGTCAAAAGCGGTCTTTTCACCCGATGGCGCCGAGGCTGGCGGAGGCGAAGCTACAGCGGCCGGAGGAGCCGAGAAAGATGAAGGGGCAGGTACAGGAGAGCTTGCATCTGAGGCTCCCTGGCTTGGGGTTTCCCACGGAAGTTGAGCAAAAGCCAATACCGCGGAAAAAAGGCATAAAACGAAAAACTTGGAATAATTCATAAAAAAGAATATAGAAAATGCAGAATTTGCGATGGAGTAAATCAGCGTTTACTATAATTAGCGTATGCCATACATATTTTTACTGCTTTTTCTAGCCTCCTGCACAAGGGACTCAGCGTCTGATGCTGCGCGCTTTAGCGTAAATTCCTTTAACGGATACAAGATTTTGAACATACAGGAAGCCTGGAACGGAGATGGGGAAAAGCATAGATGGGTGCTTTTAGACTCCGCTTTTAAAGCAGCGGAACTGCCTGATAGCCTAAAAGACTTGCCGCAAATTAACATCCCGGTAAAAAAAGCGGTAGTTCTCTCCACAACGGCCATAGCCTTTATGGAAAGGTTGGACTTATTAGAACGAATAGTTGCCGTTGAAAATAAAAATTTGATTTACAGCGAAAACGTGCAGAATTTACCTGTGAAAGAAGTTGGGAGCGGAAATTCACTGGACTTGGAAACCATCCTGATTTTACACCCGGACATAGTTTTAACCTTTGGCACAGGCTCATCCACCTACGACGACTACCCTCGCCTAAAAACCGCAAACATCCCAGCCGTTCTAACCGCAGAATGGATGGAAAGCCACCCGATAACCCGCTTTGAGTGGATAAAAGTTTTCGGAATCTTATTCGGAAAAGAAAAAGAAGCAGACTCCATATTCACGGAAACTCTGGAAAAATACAACTCTCTCTCGGAATTAGCTCGCAAAGTTGCCAAAAAGCCGCTTGTGCTAACAGGTTACCCCCAAGGCTCGGAATGGCTGGCCGGCGGCGGCAAAAGTTACTTCGCAAAATTTTTGCAAGACGCAGGCGCAAAATACATTTGGGAAAATACAGACAACACCGGAACCCTGACTCTGAATATTGAAACAGCATTGCAAAGCGGAGCAAAAGCCGAGTTCTGGCTGCACCCAAGCCTGTGGACAAGCAAAGCGGAGATTCTGCAAAATGACTCTCGCATGACAATGATAAGCGGAAAAATTTACCAAAGCTCAAAGCGCACGGGGAAAAACGGAAGCAAAGACTTTTACGAATCTGCAGTAGCGTATCCGGACTTGGTTTTAGCAGATCTCATTTTTATATTCCACCCGGAAATTTTGCCACTGCATAAATTTGTATATTATGAATCGTTGAAATGATAAAACTCTTCGCAACATTTTTTTTAGTCGCGTTTGCTACGGCAAGTGCTGCGGAACCTTCAACTGCAAGATCCGGCATCAACTCAGTTTCCATACCAACTTTTTATGAAGAGCAACTCATAAGGCAGAGAGACTGGGCAACTCTAAATCCTGTAAATTTGGAAGGCCCCGTTGATTCAAATTATATAATTGGACCAGGAGATTTTTTTGAAATTCTTTTGCCTAACGGCAATGAAGGCTTGCAGGTGTCACCGGAAGGAACAGTTGCCATTCATGGCAGCGGACTGGTAGAAGTCAGCGGTTTGAAACTGCATGACGCAAAGCTGAAAATTCTTGAAAAACTGAAACCTCGCTATGATTCAAGATTTACGGGAGTGCATCTGGTTCAGCTTCGCCGTTTTGCAGTTAATGTGCAAGGCGCAATATGGAATCCGGGGCAAGTCATAGTCAGCGGCCAAGCACGCGCAAAAGAGGCTATTTACCATGCAGGAAATTTCAAGCCATCGGCAAACAGAGACAGTCTTTACATTTATCGCAAAGGAGATACCATAGCCACAACGGAAAACATTCATTTGCAAATAGGCGATGTTATTGAAGTTCCACACAAAGAATGGCGTCAGACCATAGATTTTATCTATGCAGGAAAAATCGTAACCGTTCCTTATGTTCCCAAACGCACAATAAGGGAATACGCAAAAGAAGCTCACATAAACATAGAGCATAATTTTACGGAAGTTAGCATAAAATATGTTGAGGATAATTTTACAAGATGGATAGGTGTCAATCAAATAGATAATTATGTACCGGAACCGTTAAGCCAAATAGAGTTTCACATACAGGCACCTTTTGTATATGTAGGCGGAGCTGTAATGGCTGTTGGATCTGTGCCTTACAACTCATCAATGGGACCAGCGGATTATGTGGCGGCAAGTGGAGTTACAGTAATAACAGGCGATTTGCGCAGAGTGTCTATTTTGAGAAACGGAAAGAGAATTTCTGTGGACTGGGCAACGGGTGAAATTTTGCCCGGAGATCTTATTGAAATTCCAAGAACCGTCTATGAGCAGGTAAAAGATGTCACATATTTCGTCGCATCTCTTGTAGGCATAGCGGCAACAACTTTAACCATCTATTTAGCAACGAGGTAAATATGTTCAGAATCGTAATAGTTTTAGCAGTTTTGCTAACCGCAGCAGCAGTGTTTATAGGATTTTTGCTTGGGAGGCCGTCTGGCGGCGGCGGCAGTATTTTATCTCAAAAGCAAGAGACAAGCATTCACACAACTGTGCTGGCGGTTTTACCCGTGGCGGAATTCGTTTCCTTGCATTACAGGTACACTTCCGTAATAAAAGATGCGAGTAGCAAAGAGCTATTTGGCTTTTCAATACCGGGAACGGAAAAAAGAATGCTAGCCATGATAGGAGGCTCTATTAAATTAGGCATCCAATGCCAAAATATAGTTATAGACACAACCCGTTCAGACACCTTGTTTATAAAATTCCCTCCGATAAAAGTTATTGCCCATGAATTGTATCCGGAATCCGCAGAGGTATATGACGAGAAAGACGGGATTTTCAACAAGTACAGAGCGAAGGATCAGTTTGCGCTGGAGGCAAAGCTAAAGGCAGAAACAGAACTTAATGTCAGAGCGAGCCGTGAGATAATCGGGCAAGCAAGAGAGGCCACAGAAAACGCATTCAAATCATTTTTGAAAGCTCTTCCGGCCATAGACACAATTCCTGTTGTTTTTAAGTGGTATTAGAGGAACAATGGCATTTTCTGATATTTTGATTTTTTTGTTAAAGAGAAAGCGGCTTTCCTTTGGAATTCCATTCCTCGCGGGAGTTTTGGGGTTTGTGGTAGCATCTTTTATGCCACCGTATTATAAAAGCGAAATAAGAATTATTTTGGATACAGGAACTAAAACTACGAGTATCGGCTCTTTAATGAAAAACGCCTCAGCATCCGGATTATTAAATTCTGTTGGAAGCTCTCTTGGGTTTATGTCTGGCTCGGAAAATGAAGATTTATATCTAGACATAATTGACGGACGAGATGTTCATTGGGCTACAATAGAAAAGTTTAAGCTTGATACTATTTACAAAGGCACAAAATACAAAGAAACATTGATAAAGAAATTCTACAATGATATAAAAATAAAAGTTGATGACTTAACCGGAGTTATTTCTTGTGAATACGAAGCAAAAAATCATGTTTTAGCTCGGGATATAGTTCGCTTTGTGGTTGAAGAAGCAAATGCGAAATACATAAAGCTGAAAAGGGAACGCGCTTTGCAAACAATAGAACAGCTAAGCTCATTCAGACAAGCAATTCTGGCTTCGGCAGATTCATTAAGCGAAGCTTTGATTAAATTTTACAGAGACAACAATCTGCTCAATTTGGAAAATCAATTGCAACTGACAATAGCTGCTATCGCAGGTTATGAAGAGCAAATCAAAAACATGAAAATCAGCGAAAGCAGAGCCGGGGCAGACAATTCCACAGCGGCAGAACTCCGTAAAAGAAGGTTTATTTTGGAAAGAGAGGTACAAAATCTTCGTGGCGATTTTTCAGAAGATTATAAGCCAAGCAAAGCTTCCATTTACATAAATTCCGACTGGGCCGTTGAAAAACTTATAGAATATCAAAAATTGGAGAATGCCTTAAAAAGAGTTTTTACAACACTTGAACTTATCGAAAACGAAATTGTTACGGAAGAAGGCAATGCCGCAAGAAATTTACCGGCAATTCAGGTTGTACAAGACGCTTATTTAGCCGATTACAAGAGCAAGCCTAAGAGGGTTAAATATGCTCTAGGCGCAGCAGTTTTGGCTTTTGCGCTTATAAACTGTTTGCTCATAGCAAGGGCAATTTATACAGGCGAACTGAAAAGCGAAAATCAGAGTATGCTTAAAGAGATTTTAAAAGTGCTTGCGCCATGAAAATTGAGTTTATATGCTAACAATTATATGTTTAACGGCGATGGCACTCTCATGCTTTTGTTCTCTTGTTTTAAAAAAACAGGAAGTAGCTTTGTTGCTGGTTCTTTTTTCTTTTGCATTTATTTTTGATTACAACAAGGAAATGCCGAATCTTATCTATATAGTGCCAGCTTTTTGCGGTTTTCTCTCGGTAATAGGCAATGAGGCAAAAAATAAAGCCCTGGGATTTTTGTTATTTTGGTTCGCAGCGTATTATTGCTTAATAATCGTTTTTGGTCCGTATGCTAAGTCTATTTGGCCTTGGCTCTTTAGGACTATCGCTTTAATGTTTTTGTTTTTGTGGACTATGTTGATAAAATGGGATAGGCAAAAAATTCTTTTCATAGTTATTACGTATGGCTCTTATTTGTTGGCCTGGGGTTTTTTGGAAAAACTTATTTTCAACCCGGAACGTATAGGAGGACCGCTGAATTCTGCAACCGGATATGCTATTATACTTTGCATATTATGGAGTATTTGGTTTGTGGATTCATGCAAACAAAGGAAAAAAGTTTTGCTTTTGGCTTTAATAACGAGTTTAGTTCTTTTGGCAATTACATTTAGTGGCGCAAGAATGGGAATAATTGGACTTGGCGTTGGAATTTTTTTGGGAATATATGCGTATGCATTTACAAATTCAGAAGTTTTGCAAACTTCATTTATTAACAAGAGCATAAAATTTTTTATAATTTCTCTTTGCGTATCTATTGTTATTTTAATCATTTGGAATACATTTATGAAAGACTTGATTATGGCAAGGGCAACAGAATCCATGTTGCGTGGGAACATAGATGCTAGCAATATGGGGCGTATTATAGCATGGCTTAGTGCTTATGATACTTTTTCAAATAATAAAATATGGGGTGCTGGCCCAGATACCTTTTCTAGCTTTTATTCAAAATTCTTAAAAACCATCCCCGATATAGGAATATTACGCAATAAACCATTGCCGCATGCACACAATGAGTTTTTGCAAGTTTTAGCAGAAACCGGATTAATAGGCTTTATGCATGTAGGTGTCATTGTATCTTTCTGTGTATTTTCTCTTATTAATTATATGCGTAAAAATAAAAAAGAGACGATATGCTATGGAATTGCCGCAGGCTTTTCTGTTTTTTTTGTTTTAATATTTGTAGATGGAATGCCATCTTATGGACTTGTACCGTGGATTATGGGCGTTATGGCAAGTTATTTTGCGAGAGAAAAAATATGCCTGTCAAAATAACCATAATAATTCCGGTTTACAATTCGGAGAAATTCCTGCGCCAATGCCTGGATAGCATCGTTGCGCAAAATTTCAATGATTTTGAATGCATATTGATAGACGATGATTCTAAAGATGGCTCCCTTGATATTTGCGAGAGCTATGCCAAAAAAGACAACAGGTTTGTGGTTTTAAGGAATAATGAAAATATAGGAGCAAGCTTGACCCGCAAAAAAGGACTTGATTATGCAAAAGGAGAGTACATTCAATTTATAGATAGCGATGATTATATAGAAAAAAATATGCTTGAAAAAATGTATGAAAAAGCCTTTGTCGAAAATTTAGATATTGTATTTTGCGATTTTATTATGCAGCAAGAATTAGATAAAATATGTGTGAATGCTGATATAAGCGGCAAAAGCAAGATAGAAATAATAAAGCAAATAGGAGTAACCGTTAATTCATACACAGCTTGTTTATACAATAAAATAATAAAAAAACAGATTTTTGATAATGTAATATTTTCAAATACAAACTACGCAGAGGATAAATATATTTCCCTGCAAACAACATACTATGCCGAAAAAGCAGGATATATAAACTCGGCATTTTACAATTATATTAGAAATGCAGAATCCTTGAGCAACAATGCAAAATATCGTCTTAGGAGAAAAGTAGAGCATTTTAACAACTATAAGTTGGTGGTTGATTTTTTGACAAAAAAATACGGAAGTGACATTAGTTTGTTTGAACCGGAACTCAGCGATGGCATTAATTTTTTAAAAATGGAGATAATATCCGATAAAGAAGCGAGTGCGGTTATAAATATTGATGAATTATATACAAAAGCAAATGAGAGAATTTTCAGCAAAACATGGAAGGAAAAGATAGATAAAAAAATTTTATTCTATCTTGTTATTCATAAGTTTCCCTTTGCAATTTGCGCTTTTCATTTCGGCTTGTTTTTTAAAAAAATCCTGAGAAATTTCAACGCAAAGAAAAAGAGTTCTTGAATTTTCGCTCTAAGGAAAAATACCATCCTATAGTTGATTTTTTTCATAACCAGAAATAGAAAAAATCTATCATAAAGCCTTGAAATCCTTAAATATTCAAAATTTTCAGTTAAAAGAGTTATTATCTGCTCGCTATTAGCTTTATTTTCTTTTTGCACCCCTATTTTAGTGAGTAAATACCAAGCATTCAGCATTAATATAGTCTTACTAGTTTTTTTTTCAAAATTTTGCCAAGACTCATACGCATCTAAAAGCTCCAGATTTCGCAAATTGGAAGTTATGCTTTTGCCATCGCTGCGAATTATATAATGATATAACGGTTCGCATATAGCAAACATACTATGATTGTTCTCAAATAATTCTGGAAAAACCCAAACATCTTCAAATAATTTCCCTTTTGGAAATCGTAAGTTTTCAAAAACTTTTCTTCCGTAAAGTTTGTTCCACGAAGTAACAGTAAGACTATCGTTTAGAATCAAAGGAAGACTGTCTTCAAATGAATTTATTTTTTGTTCTTGTCTTGTGTTTTTAATTAAAGTCCTGAAAATTTTATCATTTTGAACAAAATCATAAAAAGCCCCATAAGAAATTATATCGCATTTTGACTTTTCTGTAGCTTCAAAAGCCGTTTGCAGCATTTCTCTTTCGCACCAGTCATCACCATCCACAAAACATATAAACTCACCTTTCGCAATATCAAGGCCAGCATTCCTTGCATCAGACAAACCACCATTTTCTTTATGCAAAACTTTAATTTTCGGGTTATTTGCTGCGTATTCATCACAAATTTTTCCGCAATTATCCGGACTTCCGTCATCAACCAAAATAATTTCCAAATTCGTATAGCTCTGGGCCAAAATGCTGTCCACGCATTTGCAAATGTACTTCTCAACATTATATACAGGCACAATAACAGAAATAAGCTGACACATATTCTTCACCACACTATACCGCTGAATATTTCCGTTCTCTTGCCTCCATATTCACCGGCAATTAAATATTGCTTTGCGCCTATGCTCCAAATTGAAAACGGTCTGAACAGAATCGCAAGGCCATACTCCTGATAATGCAAAGTGCTCTCAGGATTCAAATACTTTTTGTTCGTAGGGTCGCCATCTTTGTGAATATCCGTGATTCTTCCGCCAAATGCGGTATCTTTTGCAATATCAGAAACCGATAAATCAAGGCGTAGAAGATTATTGAAAGAGATACCCAATCGGCTGTAAATTTCCCTTGAATTCGGGCCCAAATCAGAACCAAGCGAGTTTCCAAAATGCGAATAGCTGTTTCCCAATCCTTTATGATGAGTGTAAACCCAAGGCTCTATGCGAGTATATTCAATATTATAGTCCCAGTTAAATGAGCCTATCCTTACAGAATCTATAGCTATTCCTGCAGATAACGCCCATTTGTTCCCCCACCAACTCTCATCGAAAAAGGACGTTATTTTATCCAAGTCATCTATAAATAATTCGCTGTATATTTCAAATTTCCTAAACAATTTCCAGGAAAAATCCACTGATATTCCGCTGTTGTCTCTATCTCCGCCATAAGTTTCCGCAAAAAGATAGGGCACAAAGGGAAGCGCGTATATGGCTTCTAAAGAACGTTTTTCTTCTGGAGTGCCACCGTAAACAGCAGTTTCCGACAATCCGAATGAAAAGTTTTCTGAAATTTTGAAATCCAGTCTATGGGCATGCAGGTATTTTCCATATTCTTTCAAATTTTTTAATTGCATCAGATGCTGAGAATAAGAGACGAATGCCAAATTTAAATCCCAACATATAAAAGGCGTTGGCACCGGCCTGTTTATATATGCATAATCTGCCGTATCTTGAATTGCGCGCCAGTAAAAGTCGTTGCCACGCAAAGTCAATTTGTTGCGCCGGGCCGGACCATAAGATAAATAGTCATAGCCCCCGGAAATTTTAAAATATGGAGTGGTTTGCCAATCAGTGCGAGCTCTGAAAAAATCCCAAGTGCGCCCCTTGTTATTATCCAAATCATCGTCAAGATGAGCATAAGGATAACCCTTATACGGCTGAAAATCGCCAGGCACTTGGTATCTTAAGCCTGATAGTGCCATGTCTGTATTAACCTCAGCAGAAGCATCAAAATAGAGATTGGGAGCTGCCAGCCCATTTAGAAAAAGTCCTAAAGTCACTGAATTTTGAATTCTATAATCCGCTTTTTCATGAAATTTACCCATTTGAAGAGAATCTTTTACAAATAATTTCAACCTTGCGAATCTATCGCCATCTGAAATCAAAAATTCAGCATGCAACGGAAGGGCGCAGAGCAGAAATATAGCGATGAATTTTGCCATTATGCAAAAAATAGAAATTATTAATTTCTATTTTTAGTCCATGCACATTTTATATGTACTAAAAAGTTTCCCTGCCGGTAGTGGAGTGGATACTGTTACAAGAATATTGGGGAATGAACTGGTTGAGCTTGGCCATGATGTGCATGTGTGCTGTTTTTTATATTCAAAAAAATCCGTATTTGTTAATCCGAAAATTAAAATTTATGAATTTCCTGAGCAATGGGATTTAGCTGATTCTGCGAATAATTCTCTTTTCTTAAATAAAATAATAACAAAAAATTCCATTGACATAATAATAAATCAAGAAGCCGATGTTGCCAGCATTTGCGTTCTATGCAACAAGGCAAGAGAAGACACAAAGGCAAAACTTGCTTCTTGCTTGCATTTCTCATTATTTAAGGAGCTAGATGCTAAAGGTCGTATTTTAGCCAGATTATTGCCAAAAATAATAGTGAAGGCAAAAAGAATGAGAACTCAATTAAAGCGAAGAAATTTTGTCTATGATAATTCCGATGCTTTCGTAATGCTTTCAAACAGCGTTGTTGAAGAGTATAAAAAATATATGCCAAACAAAGATTTAAGCAAATTACAAAGCATATATAATCCTGTAAACTGCGAGAGCCTAAATATTGACTTTTCTAAAAAGTCAAAAACTCTTTTGGTAGTATCAAGAATAGCAGAAGAACAAAAAAGAATATCCATGATTATTGAAATTTGGAAACAGATAAGCTTTTATAAAGACTGGAACTTGATAATAGTCGGTGATGGCCCGGATTTGGCAAAATGCAAAGAACTGGCAAAGAATTTACATCGCATAGATTTTAAAGGCTGGCAAGAACCGCAAAGTTATTATTTGAATTCCCCCATATTTTTAATGACAAGCTCGTATGAAGGATTCAGCGCTACTCTTATAGAAGCTCAAAACTATGGATGCGTTCCGGTAGTTATGGACTCCTTCTCTTCGCTGCGCGATATAATTGAAAGCGGCGAAAATGGCTTTATTGTTCCTAATAATGATAAAAAAGCATTTATAGAAAAAATCGGCCTCTTAATTGACAATTCGGAACTGAGAGAGAAAATGGGAAAAAAGGCAATGGATAGCAGCAAGGAATTTGATGTTGGGAAAATAGCGCAAAAATGGGAAACTTTATTTGCAGAGCTAACTGGTAAGGAGTTTTAATGAAAGCCCCATTTTATTTCAGTATAATAAGATTTGCCGAGCATTGCTTTTGGAACATGCCATTTAAAAGAATCAAGTATATTATTTGGAGAATAAGCAGAATGCGCTTCATTTATAAATCTTCTCCATTCAATTTATTTAACTATTTTAGAGATCAATCCGACAAAAATTTATTTCTCAGCAAAAAACCGAAAGATTTTCAAAATTACTTATCTGCTGTTGTAATTCTTAAAAACGAAGCTTTATATATTGAAGAATGGCTGGAATATCATTTGTTGCAAGGAATTCAAAAGTTTTATATTTACGATAATGAATCAACTGATAATTTAACGCAAATTTTACAACCATATATAGAAGCTGGAATTATCGAATATAAATACTTTCCATACAAGGGAAAACAAGTGCTTGCCTACAACGACATTTTAGAAAAGGCTAAAAAAGAAACATACTGGCTTGCAACAATAGATGTTGACGAATTTATAGTTCCAATAGAAAATAAACCCATACCGGAGTTCTTAAAAGATTATGAACAATATGCAGGCGTGAAAATAAACTGGCTTAACTATGGAAGTTCCGGCGAAATGCATTGGAGAAAAGAACTGGTGATAGAAAGATTCAAAAGACATGCAAAAAGAGACGACATAATATGCTGCGTTGTAAAGACAATTTGCAATCCAAGAGCTGTTTTTAAAATGGATGTCCATGAACCTTTTTATTATCAATTTGCCGTTATTGTAAACTCTGATAAAAACAGCCTTAGAAGGCATTATCTGGATATAGAACCTGTATATGACAAAATAAGAATAAATCATTATTTCACAAAATCTTATGATGAGTGCTTGCTTAAAGTTGAAAAAGGTAGAGTAGACGGAAAAGGTCAATATACAGTACGAGCATTTGAAGAGCAAGATAAAAATGATGAGTATTCCGATATGATGGACAAGTATATACCGCAAGTGCTGGCAAATATAGAAAAAAGGCGAAATGAGAACAAAGAAATCCATTAGAAATGTAAGCGTAATGTTTTTAACTCAATTCATTACGCTAGTGCTCGCTTTTATAAGCCGCACTGTATTTATAAAAACTCTTGGAGCGGAATATTTAGGACTTAACGGATTGTTTTCAAGCATTTTAACATCTATGTCTTTGGCAGAGATGGGAATTGGAGCGGCAATAGCCTACGCATTGTATAAGCCAATAGCTGAAGAAGACAGAGAAGTGATAAAATCTATTCTTGCTTTTTATCGTAAATGTTACTTCTTTATTGGAGTTTTTATAATTGCTGTAGGCTGTTTATTGATTCCATTTTTACCATATTTAATAAAAGATGATATTACAATTCCTGTAAATATTTACAGTGTTTATATATGTTTTTTAGCAAACTCCGTTATAGGCTATTTTTTTGCTCACAAAAGAATGATTATTGAAGAAACGCAAAATAAATATATAACAGCATCAATAGATTTTATAGTCAATACCATTGTCACTATTGCTCAAATTTTCATTGTTTGGCAATTAAAGGATTTCATGCTCTTTCTATACGTAAAAATTTTGGGAACTATCATAAATTATATTCTTGTGCTTATAATAGCAGATAGAAAGTTTCCTTATATCAAGGAAAAGGCAATTGCACTGCCTTCTTCCGTAAGAAAAGGAATTTGGAGTAATGTATCTATCCTATTTTTCCGTAAATTAGGTGACGTCATTGTATTGGGAACGGATTCTATAATAATTTCTGCATTTGTAGGCATTGAAACTGTTGGATTTTATTTAAATTATACGCTAATAGTCTCTGTTGTAGCAATTTTCTGCGGTCTCTTTATAACAGGAGCAGACGCGAGCATTGGCAATGCCATTGCAACTTTAGCAAAGAAAGAACTCTATGCTGTATTCCGCAAAATATCTTTTTTGATTTTTTGCATTGGCGGTGTGAGCGCAGTTTGCCTTGTAAATTTGCTAAATCCTTTTATTGAGCTTTGGATAGGCAAAGACTATCTTTTATCAGATTCCGTAGTCTATGTAATTGTTGCGAATTTCTTTTTTATGCTAAATCGCAATCTAGTATTAGTATTCAGGCACAACGCCGGAGTTTTTCGTCCTGATATGTATAAGCCATTTATCGAAATAGTGTTCACTTTAAGCTTATCCATATTTTTAGTGCGTATATACGGAGTTTTAGGAGTACTTATAGGAATTTTAGCTAATACATTTTGTATTTGTGTTTGGATTGAAGCATTTATAGCCCATAAACATGTTTTTGCAACAAGCATGTCAAAATATTTAAAGATGTATGCAGTTCAGGCTCTTGCCCTGCTGCTTTCCTGCGGACTAAGCTTATACGCAAATAGTTTTGTAGAAGCATTTATTGGCAAGATGGCAATATCCATTTTAATAGCCGCAAGTGTCTATTTTCTGGTTTTCTTTCATACAGATGAATTTAAATATTTCGTTGACCTTGTAAAAAAATCACACCTGAGCATAAAGGATAGTTTCAAAAACAAACGGATATAGGGAGTGATGCCTGCAATAGAGTTTATACTCCGGCACAGTTGAATGAATCCATTCTGCTATCCTAAGCATATCTTCATCGGAATGATAAATACTAATAGCCAAACGCGGTTTATCCATCAAGATCGTATTTTTAGCCCCCTTTAAGGCTTCCATTTCTGCGCCTTCAATATCCATTTTTATAAATGTAACTTTTTTCAAATTTTCTAAATTATCAATTGCTTTAACTTTAACAACACTTTCTATTTCTGCTCCAGAGGCAGTTTCAGAAACAATGCTTCCATCCTGATATTCCAAGAGATAAAGTTCGCAATCTTTGCTGTACACTCCAGCGTTTATCAACTTTATCTTCGGATTGTTAAATTTCTTTTCTATAAGTTTAAAATTCCCTGCGCTAGGTTCAAAAATTATAATCTGCTCGTATTCCATATTCGGCAATTTAAGAAAATTCTCTACAGAGTCTCCATCAAAGGCTCCACAGTCTATATACACTTCATTTTTTCCATAAGAGAAAAAGTCGTTTATAAAATACTGGGTTTGACGACCATGCGAAATATAGTCGCTTTTTTTGCCGGTTTGCCTGAAATTAATCATTTTATTAAAAGTTATTTTAGACTCTTCATCATAAAAGAACTCGGATATTAGTTTTACCTTTTCAGCATTCTGCTTGAAAAATGCGCATGCTTTATCCCTTTTTTGCTTCAATTCATGCGAATAGCTTCTGCTATAAGCCCAAGCGCGAGTATAGCTCCAAATCGGATGAATTATTCGCCACAAAAACGTTCCTTTTAACCATGACATGTTGTTATAGAGCGCTTTATGAATGAAATTAAACGGTTTTATTAAAAGTTTAACCATGTTTAGAATATATAAAATTTTCTAGATTTCGGTGAGCAATGACTGGGGAAATTATTTCAGGAAATGAAGATGCAAAATATTCTTGTAGATGCTTATGTTTTTGATTGTGGCTTTGAAGGAACTGCCACTTACATACATGGTTTATATACATCGCTAATAAACAATCATGATATCACAGTGACATTTTGCGCATCCAATTTTGAAAGCCTAAAAACATATTTTCCGCAAAGTAATGTTCATTTTATAAAACCAAAATTTAAATCTCGCACTTTGCAAATGCTCTTGGGCTATACTCTTCAAATTAAAAAAGGAAATTATGATTTTGCTCATTTTCAATATTATGTACCGCCAATAAAAAAATGTCGCTATATAGTCACAATACATGATATTTTATTCATTCATTTCAGCAAATATTTTTCCATATTTAAACGATTTCTGTACAAATTTTTATTTTCATACTCTGCAAAAAAATCAGATATTATCTTAACGGTTTCTCATTATTCTAAAAAAAATATTTCCGAGCAATTTTCCATAGCAGAAGATAAAATACATATTACTCCCAACGCAGTAAGAGAATATCCGAAAGTAAACATAGACATTAAAGAAAAATACGGCATTCGCAACTATATTCATTTTGTGAGCCGCTTTGAAAAGAGAAAAAATCATATTTCGCTGTTAAAG